>TARA_R110002126_G_scaffold12375_5_pt1 | contig 18117 bp, 13 predicted proteins | sample TARA_R110002126 | Tara Oceans TARA_R110002126 (sample SAMEA4397536) | marine metagenome | biome: Polar Biome; feature: [DCM] deep chlorophyll maximum layer (ENVO:01000326); material: water (ENVO:00002006), including particulate matter (ENVO:01000060) such as... | depth 30 m
CCAAGCCCAAGCCCACCCTGATGGACCAGATCGTCTCCCTGTGCAAACGCAGGGGGTTCATCTTCCAAGCCTCCGAGATCTACGGGGGCATCGGGAACACGTACGACTACGGGCCGCTCGGCGTCGAACTGCTGCGGCGGGTCAAGGAGGCTTGGTGGGAGGCCACCGTCGTGACGCGGGCCGACGTCGTCGGGCTCGACTCCGCGATCATCCAGAACCCCAAGGTCTGGGAGACGTCGGGGCACGTGGGTGGCTTCAGCGATCCGATGGTCGACTGCAAGAAGTGCAAGTCCCGTTTCCGGGCCGACCACGTCGACGAGCTCAAGTGTCCGGAGAAGCCGTCCAAGTCGCCGCGCGAATGTGAGGGCGAGCTGACCGAACCGCGCGAGTTCAACCTGATGTTCCAGACGTTCATGGGGCCGGTCCAGGACACCGCGAACGTCGCGTACCTGCGGCCCGAGACGGCCCAGGGCATCTTCCTGAACTTCAAGAACGTGCTCGAGTCGATGCGCATGAAGCCGCCCTTCGGCATCGCGCAGATCGGCAAGTCGTTCCGCAACGAGATCACGCCGGGCAACTTCGTCTTCCGTACGCGGGAGTTCGAGCAGGCCGAGATGGAGTTCTTCGTGCCGCCGGACGAGGAGCAGCAGTGGTACGAGTTCTGGAAGAACGAGCGCTTCGACTGGTACACGCGCTTCGGCATCGATCCCGCCAAGTTGCGCATGCGGGACCACGACAAGAGCGAGCTCGCGCATTACTCGACCGCCACCGCGGACGTCGAGTACGAGTACCCCTTCGGTTGGGGCGAGCTCGAGGGCATCGCCTGTCGCACCGACTTCGACCTCCAGCGTCACAGCGAGGCGAGCGGTACGGACCTCTTGTACTTCGATCCGCAGACCAAGGAGAAGTACACGCCCTACGTCATCGAGCCCGCCGGCGGCATCAACCGCATGGCGCTGACGTTCCTGATCGACAGCTACGAAGAGGAACAGCTCGAGAAGGACACGCGCGTCGTCCTGCACCTGCACCCGCGCATCGCGCCGATCACGGTCGGCGTCTTCCCGCTGGTCAAGAAGGACGGCATGCCCGAGAAGGCGCACGAGATCGAGAACGAGCTGCGCCAGGCCGGCATGGCCACGTTCTACGACGAGAAAGGCGCCATCGGACGTCGCTATCGTCGCCAGGACGAGGTCGGCACCCCGTTCTGCGTCACGATCGACGGCGACACGTTGTCGGACGACGTCGTGACCGTGCGCCATCGCGATTCGATGGAGCAGGAGAAGGTCCAGGTGTCCGAGCTGCGCGCGCGCTTGACGGCGGCCCAGTTCGAGTGGACGCGACCCGAGCGCAAGGCTCCGGCGGCCGACCCCGCCTGATCGAAGCTCGCGGGATCAGCGAGCGGCACGGTCGCGCAGCACGCGCTTCTGCACCTTGCCCGACCCTGTGCGTGGGAGCTCGTCCACGAGTTCCACGCGCTTGGGAACCTTGTAGTTCGCCAACCGCTCGCGGCAGTGATCGCGCAGCTCGTCCTCGGTCGCCGAATCGCCGGGGCGCAGCATTACAGCGATGCGCAGTTCTTCACCCCACTCGGGGTGGGGGACGCCGTAGGCCGCGCACTCGAGGACCGCGCGATGCTCCAACAGAGCCGCTTCGACCTCGGTCGAATACACGTTCTCCCCGCCGGTCAGGATGACGTCCTTGGCGCGATCGACGATGTTCACCGAGCGTTCCTGGTTCCACGTCGCCAGGTCGCCGGTGTAGAACCACCCGTCCCGGAACGCCGCAGCGGTGACCTCGGGTCGTTGCCAGTATCCGGGGCTGACCGTCGTGCCCCGGACCCGGATCTCGCCGACGGCTCGATCGTCCTGGGGTACGAGTTGGTTCGCCCTGTCGACGATCTCCAGCTCGACCGTCTCGTACGGGCGTCCCGTGCGAGAGCGGACGGCCAACTGCTGTTCCGGTGTGAGGCGAAGGTGGTTGGCCTGTAGGAGCGACAGCGTCAAGAACGGGCTCGTTTCCGTCAGCCCGTAGGTCTGCGCGTACTCGCAACCGAAGGTGTCCAGCGTGCGACCGACGACGCTGGGCGCGATCGGTGCACCTCCGCTCAGGATCAGCCGCAAGCTTGGCGTGCGCGCGTCCTGGCCATCCAGGTCGGCGAGCAACGCCTGCAACATCGTGGGGACCAGGTTCGTCAGCGTCACGCCATCGCGGCGCAGGACGTCCAACGCTGCGGACGTCGAGAACCGCGGCAGGAAGGCGTGCGCGCCGGCTTCGCGGGTGATGGCGAAGACGGCCCACGCATCGGCCAGGTGGAACATGGGAGCGAAGTGGCCCCAGACGTCGTCGCGGAACAGGTCCAGTTCCGTGCATGCGGCCGCGGCGTGTGCGGCGACGTTGCCGTGCGTCAGCATCACGCCCTTGGGACGGCCCGTGGTGCCGCTCGTGTAGTAGAGCTGGGCGACGTCCCCGGCAGCGCTCTCGTGCGGCTGGAAGGTGCGCCGTTCGTTCACCAGGTCGGCGAGCGAGACGTCTTCACCCGCGCCACTCAGTCGGACGACGAGTTCGAGTGCGGGGACCTCGCCTCGCAACGCGTCGACCTGGGGGTCGAAGTCCGCCCCGACCAACCAGGCCTTCGGCGCGGCGTCCTGCAAGATGCTCGCCAGTTCGGGGTTCGCCAAACGCACGTTGAGCGGTACGGCGATCGCACCGAGTCCGGCGAGGGCGAAGTAGGCCTGCAGGTACGCGACGGAGTTGCGTTCGAGGATGGTGACGCGGTCACCCGGTGCGATGCCGCGCGCGGACAGGCCGGCGGCAAAGGCTGCCGTCTCGTCGTGCATCTGGGCCCAGGTCCAGGAGCGATCGCCCTCGCGCGCCGCGACGCCCGTCGGGTTCGATTGCGCTGCTCCGCGAAGTAGGTTCCACAGTTCCACGGCCTCACTCTAGCTCGGATCTCACGCGACCATCTACCGAGACCACCTATCGGTATCGTGCAACGCGAGCCCGTGGTGGTTGCAAGCGGTCGGGTCGCCCCCGAACGGATAGGGCCGTCCAGGGCCCTTGGTGGGCCGCTCAGGTCGGCGGACCGAGTCGACCCAGGGTCTTGCGCACGCCGAGCTGGTAGTTCTTGAACACGACCTCGTGCCGGCCTTGGATCGCCTGCAGGAACGCGTCGACCGCGTCTCCGGGCCGTTCGTGACGCGGAGCGCGCTTCCAGGGAGCACGTTTCCAGCGATAGTCGTCCCAGATGCAGAGCCCGCCGACCTTCAAGAGGGGCCAGGTCAGCACGGAATCGGTCAGCACTGGAAGAGCGCGATGGTCGCCGTCGATGTAGATGACGTCGAAGGTCTCGCGTTCGAACTTGGGATCGCGCAGGACATCGCCCGCCTCGCCCTTGTGCAGTTCGACCTTGGACGCGTGGTCCTGCAGATTGGCGCGTGCACGCGACTCGAACGGATCGCCCGCGATGGGCCAGGCGTCGATCCCGATGAGTCGACTGTCCTCATGGGTGAGCACGTTCTCGAGCATCCAGCGCGAACTGCGTCCCTCGAAGACACCGATCTCCAAGTACCGCAACGGCTCGCCGGCCAACGGCATCAAGTGTGACTGTGCGTTGTCGACGAAGTGGCGCGCCCAGTCTTGGGTGAAGGTCGGTTCGGGCATGTCCTTGGGGCGTCTTGGTCGGAGGCGGTGGGAACCCGCTCGCTGGGGCGATCCTAACCGAGAGGTCCCGCCCCGACGTTCGGCGCGGACCAGGTGTCCCCCGATGGGCTGCGCCGCTTCCGTGACGAGGCCAGGACACGAGCGGTCGGGCACGCCGGACCCGCCGCCCTGAACCTGCAAAGGGGCCTCCTCGGGGTTCTAGCGTTTCCCTTGCACGGACGGGCACCGTGATCCGTCGCGGAGGGGGTAGTCTGCACGCAGGAGATACCCATGAGACTGCACAGCCTTGCACCCTTGGTGCTGATCGGCGCGTTCCTGCCCGGCCTGCCCGTTGGGGCTCACGACACCCATGCGAACCTTTCGTTCGGGGCCACTTCGATCGAAGGCGCGCGCGCTTCGGACTACGACGACGTGCTCCAGGAGTACGCCGAAGCGAACTCGAAGTTCCAGGACGACTTGTTGAACGCCAAGAGCCTGGACGAGCGGGCGAAGCTGTTGAAGAAGAGTCCGGTTCACAAGTTCTGGCGCAAGTTCGATCGGGCTGCGAAGTCGGATGTCCGCGCGCTCGTTTGGATGCTGCACCATGCCGCCGAGAAGGAATCCGACCCGAAGAAGATGCAGAAGCTCGTGGACGGGCTGGCCAGACGAGTCCTGAAATCCGATGTCACGACACCCGATTTCGGGGACGTCCTGAGCGTGATCAAGGACATCGAGACCTTGGCGGAGGACGACCTCTTGGCGCTGTACGACCAAGTGCTCGAGACGTCGTCCCATCACGACGTCAAAGCACAAGCGCAGTATCGCAAGGCCTGGCTCTTCCACCGCTCGCAGCACGCGGAGCGCAAGGACCAGTTCGACGCCCAGATCGAGTTGTGCGCGAAGACCTACGGTGGTACGCGTTACGGAACGCTGGCCCTCGCCTCGACCGTTCAGCCCTCCGACCTGGAGGAGGGCAAGCCCGCGCCGGACTTCTATGCGGAGACCCTGGAAGGCCACGGGTTCAAGCTGTCGGACTACAAGGGCAAGATCGTCCTGATCGACTTCTACGGATTCTGGTGACCCCCGTGTGTGGCCAGCATGCCGCACCTGAAAGAGCTCGTGAAGCTCTACGAAGACAAGCCCTTCGCCATCCTCGGAATCAACAGCGGGGACAACCTCGAGTCCTACAAGAAAGGCATGAAGACGCACGGCTTGACGTGGCTCAGTGCCTATCAGAGCGACAGCAATGACATCTTGAACAACGTGTTCCACGTGCGCGGCTTCCCGAGCTACTTCCTGGTCGACGCCGAGGGCAACTTCGCCGGCGTCAACATGGGGCTCGGTCAGCTCGACAACCGCATCAAGGAACTGGTCGACGCCCTCGACGAGGACTGAGCGCAGGTTCCCTGTTCCAACTCCCCGGACGAGGATCCGGGGACCGTCCACTGGCAACGGATCCACCCCGCGCCAGAAGATCCCATCCCCAAGCAATCATGAAGACTCACCTGTTCGTCCTTCCGCTCTTGATTGGAGGTTCCGCGGCGTTCGCCGTTGGATTCCAACCGGGAACCGAGGTCCTGCGCAGCGTCGACGACTTCGAGAGCCTCTCGAACGAGTACGACACAGCGAACAAGACCCACCGCCAGAAGATCCGCGACGCTGCGGACATGGCCGAGCGCAAGGCGCTCCGCGACGCCCACCCCATCAACGACTACTGGCCCCGCTTCGCCGCTCTGGCGGACGCCGGGAACGGCCAAGCTGCGCTGTGGATGGTCACGAAGGTCAAGGACAAGCGCATGAAGCGCGCCGAGACCAAGGCCGAGAAGCAGCGCCTCTACGCGTTGCTCGTCAAGGACCACGTCTCCGCTCCCTGGTTCGGTGATGCACTGGACCAGATGAAGCGTGACGGTTCCCTCGTCGGAATCGAGACGCTCGTGGCGACCTACGAGGCCGTCATCGCGAAGAACGAGTCCAAGGACGTGAAGGCCCAGGCGATGTACCTGCTGGCCAAGCACTTGATGGAGGACACGACGGAAGAGCGGCGCGCAGCCGGTATGCGCTGGTTCGAGAAGCTCGCCGCGGAATTCGAGGGCACCGAGTACGGGGCCAAGGCCGCCGACGAATTGTTCGAGGTCAAGCACCTCGGCATCGGCTGCGAAGCGCCCGACTTCGATGCCAGCACCATCGACGGTCACGACTTCAAGCTGTCGGACTACCGCGGCAAGGTCGTGCTCCTCGACTTCTACGGCTTCTGGTGAGGCCCCTGCAGGTCGGCCATGCCGCACCTGCGGGAGCTCGTGAAGCTCCACGAAGACCAGCCGTTCGCGATCATCGGTGTGAACACCGGCGACTCCGAATCGGACTTCCGCGCCGGCGTCGAGAAGTTCGACGTCAGCTGGATCAGCGCCTACCAGGGCGAGAAGTCGCCCATCGCGGACCTGTACCGCGTTCAGGGATACCCGACGTACGTGCTCCTCGACACCGACGGCAAGATCGTCAAGAAGGGGCACAGCGGTAGCGCCATGGACGGCGACATCGAGCGCCTGCTCAAGGCGGCCGCCAAGAAGGGCGACTGAGCCCAACGGTCGGAATGCAAGAAGGGGAGGTCGACACCAGGTCGCCCTCCCCTTCTTCGTGTCTCCCGAGTCTTGCTACTCGTAACGCAGGGCCAGAACGGCCTCGGTCGGCAGCAGTCCAGCCGGAACGCTCCCCGACACCGTCAGGTCGCCGTTCTGGGCCACCTGGATCGGCACGATGCCTTGCCCCAGCGGATCCAGCGCATAGATCCGTGTCCCGTCCGGCGTGATCAGGATGTCACTGATGGACGTTCCGACCATCACGTTGGGAACGCGCGGGATCAACGTGCCGGAGGTGGGGGCGTCCATGACGACGATCTCACCGGTTCCGGAGGCCGCGGCGAAGACGAACTTGCCGGTCGGGCTGCGAACGGCATCCACCGGCGACGCGCCCACCGGCAGGTCGTTCGGCACGCCGTTGGCGGCGAAGATCTCGAGCAGCGCGTCGATGCGAACGACCTGAACCTGGTCGGTCGCGCCGAGCGAGATGATGATGAACGCGCCGTCCCGGGTGAAGTCGATGCTGGTCGGACCTGCGACCAGGTTGAAGGCGTGCGCGGCGCCGTTCAGCAGCGAGTCGCTGTTGACGGGCACGAGGGTCAGCGTCTGCGCGGTCTCGTCACCGACGACCAGGTAGCGGCCTGTCGGGTCGATCGCGATCACGCTGGGGGATCCGCCCAAGGTCACTTGGGACCGCAGTTGCAGCTCACCGGTCACGCGGTTGACGTCGTACATGCCGATCTGCCCGAACAGTTCCCCGGCGGCGTAGACGTAGCGTCCACTGGGATCGACGACCACGTCGATGGGGTCGTTCACCGGTGCGATCGGAGCAGGCGGCGTGCCCAGGGAGCTGTTGCCCAGGATCGGGGCGGACCAGAGGAAGCGGTCGACCTTCGAGACCGCGAACACGAACTCGCCCAGCGGATCGACGGCGATCGCCACGGGATCCTGGAACGGACCCGGAAGTGGCAAGGGACCGGCGATCGGGTTCAGGCCGCCATCGGCCGAATCGATCTGGAAGGCGCGCAGTTCACCTTCCCCTTCGTCCAGGGAGACGATCCCGTGCATGGTGGGAACGAGTGCTTCCGAACCTGACAGGATCGACATCGAGGTCGCCGGCCCGCGGCTACGGAACGTTCCGACCGGCGAAAGAATGCCCGTGCTCGGATTGACCTTCTGGACGAGGATGGCTTCGAAGGCGGGCAGACTCACGTAGAGGTAGCGACCGCTATGGTCGTACGAGACCGCAGCGGGGACGGCACCGAGGTTGATGGCCGGACCTGAGTCCTCGGCCAAGCCCGTGTTCGGGTCCAGCGCGAACCGTTGGATGTGGACGTTGTTGCCCAGAACCGCGATCAAGTACGGGCCGCCGGGTGAGAGCGCCAAGTCGGTCGGGATGAACGACGTGGCCACGCCCGGGGTGATCGGTGACAGGACTCCCGTCGCCGAATGGATCTCGAAGCCCAGGACGAACGAGAAGTTCGAAGGGGCGAGGTACACACGACTGCCTTGGGTAGCGAGTGCGACGGGTCGCGCACCGTTCGTGACCTGGGTCGTCGTGACCGGCAGCATGCCGCCGTTGCCGTCGAGCGTGATGGTCTCGAGCGACGCGTTCGACGGGAACTGCTGCGCGGCCGTGCCTTGGTTGCCGACGATCAGGAAGTCGCCTTCCGCCTGGACCGCGACGGCGAGGGGGCGCACGCCGACGCTGAGCGGAGGACCGAGCAGACTGGGAGCGCCCGCGTTGCTGAGTCCGACCGCCTGGACGAAGCCGCTCGCTTGCGCGGAGACGTAGACGGCCAAGCCGTCCGGGTGCATCGCCATCTTGTGCGGGCCGGCCTGCAGATTGACGAGTCCCAACGATTGGGCCGAGGGCGAACCCGGTTCCATCAGGAAGGCCTCGACGGTGTCGTTCGCGTTGTTCAGCTCGTAGAAGACGGGCAGACGCGGGTGGGCGAGGACTTGATTGCTCGGCGCAGCTCCGGTTCTGGACCAGGTGTGGTGACGCAGGTTGCCGGTGGGGGCATCGATCAGCATCGTCGCGACTTCGTTGGTGCCCGTGCCACCGAGCAACATGCGACGCGGCGGTTGCGAGACCGACATCTCGAGCGTGGTCGAAACGGAGCCGCCTGCATTCGTGGCGGTGACCAGATAGAGACGGCGCGGCGTGACCTCGGTGGGCAGGCCGGACAGCTTTCCCGTATCGGGGTCGAGGCTCAGTCCGGTGGGCAGCGCTGGAGCGACCGAGAACGTCGAGGCCGAACCGTCGAAAGTCGGCGTGATCTCCTCAGCGGGCAGCGACTGGAGGTGCAACTGCACCGCGGTCGGATAGAACAGGTTGCTGGGCGCTGTCGTCCCAGGGGCGACGCTGCCACCACCACCTCCTCCTCCACCGCCGCAAGCGGACAGAAGGACCAGGGGAGCGAGGGCGAGACGAAGGGTGGACGTGGGGATCCGCATGGCTGCTCGGAGCAGAGGAAGGTGAAGTCCTTGTGGCGCCGCAGTATGCGTGGACGCCAGAACTTGCACCTCCAGGATACTCCCCCGTTTCGGGCTTTGGTTCGAACGCCTATTCGGGAAGCACCGATCGTCCCCTGGCTGAGGCTCAGCCCGTCATGGTCCTGACATCTGCCTCGCACTGGGATCGAAACGTGGCCCGCGATTGAGATTCAGTCGCGAGCTACGGGGTTGCCCGAATCAATAGCCCGCAGCGGCCCCGTCCTTGCGGGATTCGCTCGCGCCGACCCAGATTCCGCGCTTCGTGTCCCGCGCGATGGCCTGGTATCCACCGTAGACCCCACGGTCCGTCGCGCGTCGGTGACCGCGTTTCAGAAACGCGGCGACCTCTTTCAGATCGAAACCCGTTTCGAGCGCAACCCGTCCCCCGTCGTCCATCCGCTCCCCGGTCGGCTGGGACGAACCCAGGTGAACGAGGCGCGCGGCGTCGCCGGCTTCCTGCAGGTTCATCCCGAAGTCGACGATGTTCGACAGCACCCAAGCGTGCATCTGGGGCTGGGTCGCGCCACCCATGACGCCGTAGCTCAGCCAGGGTTCGCCGTCCTTGGTCACGAAGGCGGGGATGATCGTGTGGAAGGGGCGCTTGCGAGGCTCATAGGTGTTGGCGCGGCCCGCCGTCAGGTCGAACAACTCGCCGCGGTTCTGCAGGATGAATCCCAGGTCGCCGGGCGTCATGCCGGACCCCATGCCGCGGTAGTTGCTCTGAATGAGCGACACCATGTTGCCGGCCGCATCGGCGACCGTGAGGTAGATCGTGTCGCCCTCCTCCAGCGCAGGATTCGGCGTCGGGATCGAGAGCGCAGCACGCTTCGGGTCGATGCGCGCCCGTTGTTCCGCGGCGTGTTCCTTCGAGATGAGGCGCGCGACCGGCACGTCCGCCATCGCCGGGTCCGCATAGAACCGAGCGCGATCCTCGAACGCGAGTTTCTTGGCCTCGATGAAGTGGTGCAAGTGATCGGCGCTGCCCCAACCCATGCCGGCCAGGTCGAAGCCCTCGAGGATATTGAGCATCTGCAACGCGGCGATCCCCTGTCCGTTCGGCGGTAACTCCCAAAGGCGATATCCGCGATAGGTCGTGGAGACCGGTTCGACCCATTCGCCTTGATGCGCGGCCAGGTCGTCCACCGTCAGGAATCCACCCTGCGCCTGCATGTAGTCCGCGATCTCCTGGGCGATCTCACCCTCGTAGAAGACCGACCGGCCGCCCTCCGCAAGGCGCTCGTACGTGCGCGCCAACCGCGGGTTGCGGAAGACCTCACCTTCCCCGGGCGCCTTCCCGCCCGGCATGTAGGTGTCGGCGAAACCCGGGTACTTCGCGAGTGAACGGGCGTTGAGTCCCCAGTAGTACGCGATCGTCTGGGGCACAGGAATCCCGTCGCGGGCGGCGGCGATGGCGGGCGCGAGCACCTCGGGCATCGGCAGCTTTCCGAAGCGCTCGTGCAACCGGAACCATCCGTCGACACAGCCGGGCACGCTGACCGGCAAGGGCCCACGCTTGGGGATCGAGGACAGCCCGAGTTCGCGTAGATGTTCGAGCGACAAGGACGCCGGCGACCGCCCGCTGCCGTTGAGTCCGCTCAGCGACTTGGACTCGGCGTCCCAAACGATCGCGAACAGATCACCTCCGATGCCGCAACCCGTCGGTTCGCAGCATCCCAGAACGGCGTTGGCCGCGATGGCCGCATCGACCGCGCTGCCTCCCGCCTTGAGTACATCGAGCGCGACCTGCGTCGCGTGCGGATGGCTGGTGGCCGCCATGCCGTGCGTCGCGAAGACTTCGGATCGCGTGGCGAAGGGCTTGCCGGTGATGCGGTCCATTTGGATAGCGGCGGTCGGTGCAAGCGTGCGTGCCGGCATCGGCATGGGGGAGAGGAGGGCGGGCGTGAAGGCGAGGCAGATGGCGGTCAACAGCATGGTGGTCTCCGGGTTCCGCACCATAGGAAGAGGGCCGCCCGGGGGATACCCGGGCGGCCCTCGCCGTTGATTTCAGGTCGGTGTCCGGATGCCCTGGAGGCTCCATGCCGATGCCTGCGAGCCCTATTGATGGAACGTCCGCAGAGCGAGGTCCGCGGGGCTCACGCCCGCCGGTATATGACCCTGGAGGGTCAGTCCGCCCGCATCCCCGTCGATGGCGAGGATCAGGACCTCGTCGCCACCTTGGTTCGTGGCGTACACGTGGCGTCCGTCGGGCGTGGCCACCAGATCGATCGGCGTGACCGTGTCGGTCCACGCGTCGACCAGCATCATCGCACCCGTCACGGGATCGACCGAAGCGTGCACGATCGTGCCGTCCGCCGGAACCGAGATGTAGGCATGGTTGCCACGGGGGTGCAAGGTCAGCGACGCGGGGTTGCCGGCCAGGCTCAGGACGCCACCGACGTTCGCGGTCAAGGCGCCGTCGTGTGCAGAGACGCCGTAGGGAATCACGACTCCGGTCGTGCGCATCGGAACGAGGGCCACGTCTCCGTTCCGACCGAACGTGAGGGCACCCGGGTTCGAGGGCGCCGACACGACCTTGGGCGTCGCACCGAACGCGCCGTTCGTGAAGGACCAGCTGCGAATGTCGAACTGCCCCGAGACGTAGACGAAACGGCCGGTGGGGTCGATCGAGACGGGACCGGGTTGGCCGTCGGTCGGCACGCTGTCTTCGAGGCTGAGCGTTCCGAGGACCGGGTCGATCCCGTAGGCACGCAGTTGATGAACCCCGTCGACGGAGACGAAGAGGAAACGACCGCTCGGGTCGACGCTCAAGCCGCCGACCGGTCCAGCCAGGCTGACGGCCAGGCCGTCGTCGGTCAGTTCCCCAGTGATCGAGTTCAGCGCCATGCGACGCACCGCGTGCGTGGTGCCATCGGCCACGAAGGCGAAGCGCTCCAGCGGGTCGAGCGCGATCGCGGTGGGTGACGTGCCGGCCAGAACGGCGGGCGCAACGTCCGTCAACGTTCCTGCGACCAACGTGATGGCCAGTTGGCTCACGTCGGCCGACGTCGCATTGGCCGTGTACAGGTTGCGCGGCAGGTGGCGGCGCGGCGTGTTCGTGAGGCTGATGCCGATGCCCTTGGGCATTCCCCGCGTACGCAGGGAGCGCGCGAAGACGAGCGATCCGGTCGTCAGGTTGACCTTGAACTGGCGGATCTCGCCCGTGATCTCGTCGATCACGTAGGCGTAGTTGCCGGACACGTCGAGCTCCAACCGCGTGGGGCGTGCGCCCGCAGCGATGTTGCCCGTGAACACGAGGTCGCCGTCCTTCTTGTCGATCGTGTACAGCGACACCGTACCGTCGTCCGCGTTCGCCACGTAGGCGAAGCGACCGGTCGGGTGCATGACGATCGACGTCGGCTCATCACCGGTCGAGTACATCGGACCCCAGACGTGGTTGCCGCCCGTGAAGTCGATGCGGAACCGTTGGATCTGTTCGGTCTCGAGGAAGGTCGCGTAGAGGTACGTTCCCGTCGGGTCGATCGCGATGTCCGTGGGCGTCCGCGTGAAGAAGGACAAGCCGTCCACGCCGTCCACGAGCGCGCCGGTGACCTCGTCGATCGGGTAGACGTAGAGGTTGCGCGAGTTGAAGTTCGTGATCCACACGAAGCGGCCCAAGGGGTCGACCTCGATGCGCTCGGGGCTGGTGCCCGTCGCGAGCGGAGTCCCGAGCGGCGTCAGGTCTCCGGTCACCTGGTCGATGGCGAACGCTTGGATCTGGTGCGAGTGGAAGGACGCGATGAATGCCAAGGAGCCGTCCGCGGACAGCGCCATGCTGTGGCGACCTTCGCCGAACTCGATCGCGGACTGCGCGGTCGGACGGCCGGTCGCCGTGTTCACCGTGTAGAAGGAAACGTCGTTCGAGGACGGGATCGAGTTCTCGTTCGGGACCCAGATGAACTTGCCGCTGGGGTGTACGACGACGTCCTGGGCGCCTTGTTCGAACTCGGGCGCGAACGTCAAGCCGGTGTGCGTGAGTCCACCCGTGAATGCATCGATGCTGAAGACGCCGACGGAGTCGTCGCCGTGCGCGACGTAGGCGTAGGCGGGCGGCTTGTCGACGCCCAACTCGATCGTGGTCGCGGTGCTGCCGTAGGGGCCGCTCGCCGTGACGGTGAACTTGGTGGCCGCTGCGAGAGAGGTCGGTTGACCCGAGATCGCACCGGTCGCCGGATCGAACAACAGGCCGGTCGGCAACGGAGGGGACACGGACCAGCCGGTCACGGTTCCATCCACGGTCGGGAGGTTGCTCTCGACCGGTACGTCGACCAGGAAATGCGCGCCCGGTGCCGGGTACGCGAGGTTGGAGGGGACGGGGCCGCTCGGGCCACCACCGCCGCCGCCGCCGATTCCACCGCCGCCGCCTCCGCCACCACAGGCGGTCAGGAGCAGGGCGGGTGCCAGAAGGATGAGGTTGCGTTCGTTCAAGATCATTCGTGTGCGAGATCGGTTGGTCAGCGATTCGAGCGTCTCGTTCCCCTTCGCTCGGGTTGGGGGTGCGGCCCCATCGCGGAACCCGTCGTGCGGAAGGCTGCGCCTCCGGCCTGTGGGTCCATATGGAAACTACCCCGCACCAGGACGAAGCAACCCGCCGGCTGGGTTCCGCTTCCGAAGCGGAAATCGATTCCGGGTGAATCCCACCCTGATGCACGATTCTGCATCGTTGTGGGACGTGCGGCGTGCCCACGTTTCCGATGGGGCCCACGCGGCGCTGCAGCCCCATCAGGGAGTCGCTCCTGCGATCGCGAGTCGATCTCAACGCGAGGTGCGTCGCAGTGGTGACTCCATGGAGGTCCCGTTCCCAGGGCACGCCAAGGGCCGCCCGAGGAAGCTCAACCGCGCTGGAACTTCGGCAGCAACGCCGCCGCCATCGCGCGTGCCTTGATGACGCACTGGTCGGAGTTGTCGTAGTCGTAGCGACCGAAGCGACCCAGCGGGTTCAGCCCAGCGTTCTCCATCCACTCGAGCGCTGCAAGCCGGCGTTCGGCCATCCCGAACTCGTACACGACGTACGCGCGGTCGACCGTCGAACGATCGGTGAACAGGATCTCGTCCTTGGTCAGCAACCCGGCGTGGATCAATCCGTCGATCGACTCGGCCTCGAGCTCGGAGCCCGGGAACGGCACGTCGCGCGGATGCGTGATCTCGAGCATCAACGACGTCTTCCCCTCGGGCGCATTCCCGGGGGAGTAGTTCGACATGTACGTGACGCGGTTCGCGGGGCCCTGGGCCGTCTGGGGCAGGTAGATCCACGACAGGTCCGGATGTTCGGGCCGATCGAGGGCCACCAGGATGCTGACCAGGCCGTTGTAGGCCAGTCCACGCATCGCTTCGGCAACCTCGCCAGGTACCTCGGGGACGAACGTCGGCACCAGGTCGAGTGGCAACGTGCAGACGACGTGGTCGAAGTCCTCGCCGTTCACGCTCCAGCCCTCGCCCTTGCGCACGACCTCTTCGATGCGCGTCGACAGGCGAATGCGCGTGCTCAGCGCCGAGGCCATGCCGTCCGTGATCGCCTGGAAACCGTCCTGCTTGGGGTACCAGAAGATGGCCTGGTGCCCGTAGCCCTCGGTCTGGATGCCGATCGCGGCGCGTAGCACGTCCTCGATGGGGGCATCCGGCACGCGGCCGGCCACCCAGTCGGACGTCAACTGATCGAGCGGCCGCTTCCAGATCTTGGCGTTGTACGGATCCATGAAGTGGTCCGCGATGCCGTCGCCGAAGCGCCAGCGCACCCAGCCCGCGAAGTCGGTGGGGGCCTCGGTGTCGTCCTTGGTGCGCGCGTGCCAGGCGTGGACGTAGCCCGCGAGGCAGTCGAAGTTGGCCTGTTCCGGCAGGTCGCCCAACCCGTTCTCGAACGGGTACTGCACCCAACGATCCTCGAAGCGGATGCGCGTGTTGCGGTCGCGACGCACGAAGGCGTCCTCACCGCCACCGGCCATCTTCATCCACTCCAACGTGTCCGTGTCCTTCGAGAACAGGATGTGCCCACCGGCGACGTCGTACGTGAAGCCGTCGACCGTCTTGCTGCGACACAACCCGCCCGCGACGGGGGCCGCTTCGAACAAGGTCAACGTGTCGGCGTCGAGTCCGCCCTCGATGAGCGCACGGGCGAGGGCCAGGCCGGACACACCGGCACCGAGGATCGCGATCTTCAAGGCAGACTGGGACGAAGGAGGGGGAGAGGAGAGTCCTCGCGGCTGCGAGGCGACGAAGCCTATCACAGGGCCGGAGCCGTTCGGCGCCCGCCCCGAAACCCGTCTAGCGCTGTCTCACGATGCGTTCCATGGGCACGTCGGCGCGGCTCAGGGCGGGACCCGCTTCGCTCAGCCAGCGGCGCGCATCGGTGACGTACCCCGCCGTCGGCTTCAGGCCTGGCTGCAGCGCGCCGAACCAGTCGTTGAAGGCCTCCATCGAGACCTCGCGGCCGTACTTGGCGAAGCACGAGGCGACAGCGACCGCGAAGGACTCGGTCTCGGCGCGCGGCGTCACGCGCAACGTCATGCGCCGACCCGGGACGTCCAACTGGTACTCGGCCGCGTCCTTGGACTCGAACTTCGTGCGCACCGACGACATCGGGAAGCTCTCCTGCAAGAGCTCGCCGTAGTACGTCCGTCCGCCCTGTCGATCGAGGTGCACGTGGACATGACGATCGCCGAACCGCTCCCACAGGTGCTCGAGCACGTCCGCGACATAGGTCCAGACCGTGCGGCCCTTGCTGTCGGTCCAGCGGAAGGATTCGTTCAGTTCGCCTGCTGGAGCGAGCCGTGCCGCGCCGTCCACGACCTGCACGTCCGCCGCCTCCAGCGCCGTGCGCAAACGCGAGGTGTGCCCGTGCAGGTCGTCCGGCGCCAGGTGCAGCGGCAACGATTCGGGCAAAGCCTCGAACCACGGATGCTCGGCCAGTCGCGCGGAGTCGGGCGCGAGCCGTCCGGTCGGGGCCTCGAGGAACTGTCGCCCGGTCGTGATGGGGGCGGCGTCCTGGCGACACGCCAGGAAGCTGAGCGCGGTCGCCTCGAGCCTGGACCAGCCGCGCGGCGTGCGATCGAAGACCTCTTTCGAGTCCGCGACGATCATGCGCGGGTCTCCACGTTTGGCCTTGGCCATCACTGCGGGCGCGAGCGCTTCCATCAGGTCCAGCTTCGGATCCGACACGCGCAGCGCACACCAGCCCAACGCGAACGGTCCGAGCATCGGACCCAGCCCCGCCTCGTCGATCCCGGCGACGACCTCGGGTACGTCCGGAACGGCGTCCGTCACGCCGCGTCCGGTTCGGTGTTCGCGTGGCCCGTGATGGCCGCGCCGTCCTCGCGCTTGCTGCGGTTGCGCCACAGGAGGAACGCGCACGTCACGAACAGGCCCATCGACACGAGCTGGCTGGTGGATTGCGTCGTGAAACCCAAGTCCCAGAGCCCGCGGATCGAATCGCCGCGGAACATCTCGATGACGTACCGCCCGACCGAATAGATCAGGAGCAGCTTGAGCGCCACCTGCCCCGCGTACTTGCGCGTCTTCAGGAAACGCATGCCCAGGAAACCCAGCATCGCCGCGTTCGCCGTCATCCAGGGCTGCGTGGCCCACAAGACCTGGCCGCGATTCGCCTCACCGAACAGGCTGCCATCGCGCAGCGTCTCGGGTACGTGCAAGACCAACGGGAAGGACCAGTCCGCGTACTTCGGATCGACGATGCTGCCGAAGTCGTCGCCGACGAGCAGGCATCCGATGCGACCGATCGCCAGCCCGAAGAACCCGGCGACGAGCGCCAGGTCCAGCGTGTGCTGGAACGGCATCTTGTGCTTCTTCAGGCACAACCAACCCATCAGGATCGAGCCGAAGCAGCCGCCGTACATGACGAGCCCGCCCTGCCAGATGAAGAGCACCGAGAGGGGATCGGCCTTGTACGCCTGACCGGTCGGCGTGTTGCCGACGAGTTCGACGATCACGTAAGCGAACCGCGCGCCGAAGATGACGCCGATCATGACCCACACCGGCAGCGCCGCGAGGCCGTCCGAATGCCGCTCCGGATCCTCGGTGCTGTTCTGGTACCACCGCGTGAGCAGGTGCGTTCCGAGCAGGAAGCCCAGGACGACCATCACGCCGAAGGAGCGAATGGGCCAGCCGAGGCCGGGGATCTCGAACAGGATGGGATACATGCGTGGATTCGGGGCTGGTGGAGATCGCCGCGGCGGTCGGGGCTCTCGGCCCAGGATTGTAGGGATCGCGGGACGGCGCCTCACGGCCGACCGCGCGCAACCATCAGGAAACGCGCCTCGAATCCGCCCGTGAGTCGCTCGGCCAGCATCGAGCCCAACGATCCACGCGGGTCGCAGCCACGGAAACGCCGCGAGCGCTTGCGTGCCCAGGAGCGGGGGCTATTCTCGTTGCCCTCGTTCTGCGACCCCGCGCAGCACGACCCGGAACGTTCCATCGTTCGGGACACCCGCTCGCCCTCCGCCGGGCCAAGTGGGGCCGTCCCGCCCAACCCGAGGGCCCCTCGAGGAGAAAACCCGTGCAATCGCTGCCCAAGTCCAAGGTGTTCGTCGAAGGCCGCTACGTGAAGCTGTCGCGCGACCTGCCCCAGACCGTCTTCTTCTGCCCGTCCTGCAAGGGCCACGAGCGCCGCCGCAAGAAGTGCACCCAGTGCGAGGGCTTCGGCAAGCTCACGCGCGACTCGGTGCAAGAACTCGTCGGCTGGGTGCTCGCCAAGGGCTTCGGCACGCGCAAGCACAAGTTCCACGGCTCGGGCCGCGAGGACGTCGACGTCCGCATGCTCGGCAAGGGCCGCCCGTTCATCGTCGAGATGATCGACCCGAAGATCACGAGCCCCGACCTGGCCGAGATGGAGAAGACGATCAACGATCGCAACGAGGGTCGCCTCGAGATCCACGGCCTGCACTGGACCGAGAAGTCGCGCGTGCGCGTCATCAAGGAAGAGAAGCACGCGAAGCGCTACGAGGCGCGCGTGACCGTCGAAGGAGACGTGGATCCGGCGAAGGTGGCTGAGTTCTTGGGCCAGCGCCTGCAACTCGCGCAGCAGACGCCGAACCGCGTCGCCCATCGCCGCGCCGACAAGATCCGTGAGCGCTGGATCGAGTTCGAGACGTTCGAGCCGGGTGATGAGCCGAATCAATGGGTGACGCAGGTCGTCACCGAGCACGGTACCTACGTCAAGGAATCGATCAGCGGCGAGGACGGTCGCTCCGAGCCGTCGTTGGCCAGTCTGCTCGGCGTGCCGTGCCATTGCGCCGAACTCGATGTACTCGAGATCCTCAGCGCCGAAGGCGAGACCGTCGTCGCGGAACCCTCGACGCGCATCCTGTCCGAAGGATTCGGCGCAGGTCTCGAATAGCGCATACGGTGCCAGGCACTGTTCAGTACGTCGCTGATACGTTCGTGCCGAACACCG
>TARA_R110002126_G_scaffold51598_2_pt1 | contig 18084 bp, 17 predicted proteins | sample TARA_R110002126 | Tara Oceans TARA_R110002126 (sample SAMEA4397536) | marine metagenome | biome: Polar Biome; feature: [DCM] deep chlorophyll maximum layer (ENVO:01000326); material: water (ENVO:00002006), including particulate matter (ENVO:01000060) such as... | depth 30 m
AGTATATGTGTTTAGCCATGTTTTTATCTGGTTTTTGATACCGAAATATAGTGATAAATAATTGATAATCAAACATTTAATTTATAGAACTCCCTACTATATATTAAAGCGAAATAAAGTAGATACTACCAAATATCTATTAATAGCTGCAAATGTAACTGGTAATACTATTCAAAACGGATGGGTAAGTTTAAAAACACTTCCTAAAGGTGGAAGTTTCTCACCTTTAAAATTTATAAATATAGCAAAAGAAGTCTCCATTAATTCAGGACTAGCAGCACTAACTTCTATTGAAATTTATGTTAGAGATGGAGTTCTAAGAGAAAGCTTTTCTCCGTGGGAGGTAAAGCTTTTTGAATTGAATGAAAGTGATGCTTCAATTGCTAAAGAGGAGCTTCAAGCAACTAAAATTAAGGATGCTTCAGGTACTTATTATAGATATAGACTTGATGACAACCCTTCTTCTACAAATATTTTGCATAATTCTGGTTCATATCAGGAATTAACTAATATTTGGACAAGCAACTATTCTAAAGTTACTGCTATAACACATGGAAATTATAATGGAGATGGATATGATGAGTTAGTAATAGCTTATACATCTGCAGATAATTGGGAGACAAAGGTAAGTCCTTTTCAATTTGAACCTTACTATCAAGAAATAACTCTTTATGAAAAATATGGGGCTTCAAATGGATCTTATTATTTTTCTAGTCTTTCCTCTGGTGATTCTGATGGAGATGGCTTTGATGAACTTATGGCTTCAAAAATTAAAGATGGAGCGGGAACCCATTATCGATTTAAAATGGAAAGTGAGGAGACTGGAAATTTAGCAACTTCAGGAAGTAATTCTTGGCTTAAAAAACTTGAATTTACAAGTTCCTCTGGTGCATTAGATCAGGTTTGGTCTGATAGCTATTTTAAAGTTACTGCAATGAGTTATGTAGATTTTGATGCTGATGGACTATATGATCTCGTAATAGCTTCTTCTACAAATAACGATTGGCATACTAGAGTAGTTTTATATCCAACCAGTGGGGTGGGGATTTCTCTTTATGATAAGCACTCAAATGAAAATAATACGTATTATTTTTCTGCTCTTTCTTCTGGTGTATATAATTTGAGTACACCAAAAATTAATCTTGTTACTAGAGAAGAGAAAGAAGAGGAAGTTTATTTATTTGAACTTGCTCAGAATTATCCTAATCCATTTAATCCGAGTACTAATATATCTTTTACGCTTGCTGATGAAACTGATGTAAAGCTGGAAGTATTTGATATTTTAGGAAAGCAGGTATCTGTATTGGTAGAAAGTAAAATGTTGCAAGGAGTCCATAACATTTCATTTAATGCAACTAATCTCAATTCTGGTATTTACTTTTATAGAATAACCACGAATAATTGGATTGCTACAAAAAAAATGGTGCTTATTAAATAATTTTGATTATATAAATTTCTGAGTTGTAAAGTATTAAAGCTTTAATTAATGGGGCCTGTACCGGGATCAGTTTTATTGACTCTACTCCGCTGCGGGTGTGTCATAACCGACGGATCCACTCCCATAAGGTCTTCGACGCTCGCGGACACTGTTCTATTGGTTGGTTTATGGGTTTAAATTGCATCTGGTGACCAGCGACACCGGCCATATTATCGATGTCATGCTGACGCCGGGCAATACCGATGACTGCCCCCCCCCTCAAACACTCCGGGTTTATAGAAAAGCTCTTTGGCAAACTTTTTGGAGATAAAGGCTATATCTCTAAAGCACTGTTTGAGGACTTATTCTTTCAGGGCATTCACTTGGTTACTAAACTCCGCAAAAATATGAAAACCAACTTGCTGACCCTCATCGCGGATGCGATCATGCTGCGCAAACGAGCCATTTGTGAAACCACTATTGACCAACTCAAAAACATATTCCAGATTGAACATTCCCGCCATCAAAGTCCCAAAAACTTCCTGACGAATCTTTTTTCCGGACTCATTGCTTATCATTTTACCGAAAAGAAACCAAGCCTCAAAAAAACCTTCACCGATACCAAACAATTGCTGCTTTTTTTTAATATCCTTATCTCGAACTCACGTTACTCAGCAAGTATAGATTTTTTATTTAAGGATTGAACATCAGCATTAAATCGTACTGAACAAAACAATAAACCGATAACTAGCATTAAAATATTGTCAATTAATGCCCCATCGTAAAACTGATAGAAGAGCAGAAAACCTATCAAACTTGAATAAATTGTTATCGAAATCCTCTTGTCTGTAATAGACTTTGAATTTCTTACTAAACCCGAAGCGTCTTGAAATATATTGAATATAATGAAGAGTAGCAGAATCATTCCGATCAAACCTAATTCCGAGAGAATAGTTAAAAACATGTTATGAGATTCCTCTACCCCTAATGTTTCAAATGTTGTAAAAAATTCGCGAAACTTTACATCAAAGGAATCAAAGCCAACTCCAAGCATATAAGTGTCGACAAACATTCCAATTGCCGCTAAAGCAAGCATAATTCTGATACTCCCGGATGTATCAATATTTCCTTGAATTAGGTCTAATATCCTACCAAGATAGGAAAATGCAATTAATCTTAAATTCGGAACTACCATCACGATAAGTGTTCCAACAATAGCTAAACTCAGAAAAGGTTTTAGTTTATTTGTTTTAAAAATTATAACCCCAATTACAAGCGCTATCGAAACAAATCCACTTCGGGAAAAAGTTGTTGCTACTCCTCCCAATAGTATTAAAAACCCAACAAAAGCAAGACCTATTTCCTTTGAATTTTTAGCGGTACTAAATACACTGAATAAAAAAGCACTGGGTAATATTAGAGCTGCGGCAAATCTGTTAGGATCGCTAAAAGCTCCTAGTGCGTTTGTACGGCTTAATTTTGTACCTGCGCTTAAATAATTCTGAATAGCTAAATCAGGATTCTTTATATATTCTACAATAGAAAAAATTGAAATAATCACAGCCATAGCACTCACTGTGATCAATATTCTTGTAATTTGTTCTTTACTGTTAACAACATTATTTATAAAAAAAACGAACCCAAATAATACTATGATCCTGAAAAAATTTAGTAATGCATTACTCTTGTCTACTGAGTAAATGAGAGAAAATGAGATGAAGCTTAAAAACAGAAAAAATACTTTAGTGTAACCGGACGAGTTAAATGTAAAATCTTTTGTATTTAACCTTGAAAGAACAAATACTAGAATTCCAGTAATTAAAGCAAGCTGAAAAAGTGTTATAGGGATTGATGTATTATCAGAAAAATTTGCAACCCCACCTGAATACATACCTATAATTATTGGAAGAAGTAAAAACCAATTTTTTTCATTTTGAAAAGAATATATATAGAACCCTAAAGCCGCGAACCCACCAAACAAGATTACGATCTTTGATCCGAAAATCGAAAAAAGAAGCACTGGTACAATTCCTGAAATAACTGCGTATAAATATGTAATGCGATTTAAAGTAATGTTCAAATTATTTTAATCTTGTAATTTGATGTTTAAATTCTTCTAATTTTTTTGCTATTTCACTATCCTCATCAATTCGAGCCTCTCGAATAAATACCAACACTAATGCGATTAATAGTGAAGAAGCGAACCCTCCAATTACAATATATGCTCTTTTAGGTGAGTGTTTATAAGTTGGCAGTTCCGGTTCGTCAATGAGTTTAATACCGCTTCCCTGGTTTTGAAGATAAAGTCTTTGTTGCTCGAGTTGCGGTATCAGTATTTGATAGATCTTATTCTGAATTTCGACATCCCTTCTCAGTATGTAATAGCTGTACATTAGATCAGGAAACTCTTGTAAAGGATAAAATCCATCATTTTTTATTTCAAAATCTTCTGATTTTGAAATCAGTTTTTGATATTGCATTTCCAAAGCTTTTTTCTCAGCCTCTAATTTTTTTAGCTGATTAGAATTTGAAGTCAAATTTTCTCTTAGATAATTCATTTCCACTTCTCTCTGTATAATTTCAGCTTTTATATCCGCAAGGTTTTCAACTATCAATTCAAGTTGAGAATCAAGCTGTATAAGACCATAAGTATTTTGAAATTCTTTCAATTTTTTTTCTGAATTCTCAAGATCTGTAAGGTTTTGTGCTAATCTTTTTTCGAGAATGGTAAGACTTTCCATAGAAGTCTCTTTGTTTAAACCCTCCATCTTTTCCTTTAGTTGATCAATAACAAAACTATTAATAGCCTGTGCTCTTTGAGGCTTTTCATCCTCTACAGCAATTTTAACAGATACGATAGGGTTAAATCCGAAGCCCCCTTCTCTTGATGCTTCTATATATATCGAGCCACTTAAAATTTTCAGGAGTCTTTCTTTAATTTCAGTTCCATAAACTTTATTCAGTTCAAATTCTTCGATTATACTTAATCTTAAAGATTCACTATTTAGTATTACTAAAATTGTCTCTCCACCAATTTTATTTTGACCTGAACTCAAAGAGCCAAAATTTTCCAGCAAACTACCCAAGCTACCCACGCTCTCTCTTGTTTGGATAACTTCAGAGGTAGATTGATATGTTTTTGGCCAAGTCAAAGCAATAATAAGTGCCAAAATAGTAGAAGTAAGCACAACACCAACTATGAATAATTTATGTTTTGCAATTACGATCAGTGTATCAAGTAAATCAAAAGTTTTATTTTGGCTCAAAGTAATTTAGGTAATATGTTATGATTGTCATGATGTGGATTTAAGTAGCAAATTGCCTGAATACTTAAATAGTTTTTTTAAAATAATGAAAAATAGAGGGATCTACCTTTAATTTTTTTCTGATAAATAATAAAGCAGTGATATTCCAAACAATAGTTGTTATACCGGTTGCCCAAGCTGCTCCCTCCATTCCATAAATAGGAATTAATACCAGATTAAGTACCAAGTTGAATACTAATGACATACTAAAAACATAAAGCGTTTCTTTTTGGTACTTTGTCATTGTCATTAGGTTTATCACTGATCCTGTAATAACATTTATTACTTGGCATACCAATAAAATCTTCATTGATGTGAAACCTATTAAAAACTCTGGTCCATAAAGTAATAAAATACTTCCTCCAAAAAACCACAAAAAGATTAAAAGAGGAAAGCTAACAGCCATCATTATAAGCACCCCTTTTGACACAATTTGTTGAATTCCTATACTATCATTTTCTGCGTATAATTTTGCTATAGTTGGTGCTATAACCAGTTCTACAGCATTAAAGCCAAATAATGCAAGATGACCTATTTTGATAGCAGATTTATAGACCCCAGCTGACTCAGTTGAAATCAATATTCCAAGTATAATGGTATCCATTTCGTTTAAAACAATATGTATTCCTGAAACTAACAGAAGCGAATAAGAGATATTTCTCCATTCCTTTTTGTCGTCAATTGTGGTTGAAATACTTTCATCAGGGCTTTTAGTGCTGCTTTTTAGCCATCCATATGCAATTACTAATGCAAACAATGTAGAAACTGCATTTATATACATTACGTATTCACTTTTTACTGACTCAGAAACTATATAATAGATTACTACTCCGAGAACAATTCCTAAAGGTCTGATGATATTTGTAGGGATCAAGCTTTTATAAAACTCTCGAATTGCCTCAAGAAATGATGAAAATAAACCTAATTGGTTATTGATCAATAACACAAAAGCACCTGCTAAAAAAATTAAGCTAAGTTGGTTTCTATCAAAAAAATATGCGGAAAGAACTGAAGTTAATACAAAAAGCAATCCCGTAATAAATACAAACTTAGATGTGTATCTTACATACCCAAATAAACCACTCCAATTTTCTTGAGTATATAATATTGGTAAAAACTTCTTTGATGCGCTATCAAACCCAAATTTGGAAAATAAACCTACTAAATTAATCCAAGTTAAAACATAAATATAATCTCCATATTCATTAACTCCCATCACTCTTGCCAACAAAATCTGTACTCCAAAACCAATTAATAAGCCAAAAATTTTTATAATAATTATGTTGGCAGAACCGGATATAAGAAGTTTTTCGTCTTGACCTCTCAAACCAATCTTTTCAATAAGAATAGAATTTAGTTTCTTTATTATTTTCAATGTGAATCTTTAATTTCTATTTTCACTTTTACAATTTATACATCCAGATTTTGATTCAAAAAGTTCTTCATATTAGTCATTTATATCCTTCGAATAAAGCTCCTTATGCAGGAACTTTTATAAGAGATTTATATCGATCACTAAATACTTCTTTAGATGTTAAAATATTGGTTCCTACACCTTACAGTCTGCCTTTTACTAAACGATTTTCGTTTAATAACTCAACGCTTAAGGATGAACAAGATGCCCAGAGAGTATATTATTTATCAATACCACGACAAAGATTAGCAAGAATAACAAAATTTGCTTTGTTCAATGCTTTGAAGGCTGCAATTCAAAATATTAACCCTGATGTAGTACATATACATTGGACATTCCCGGAATTAATGATTCTGCCAGAAATCAAAAAATTAGGAATACCTGTAGTTAACACCATCCATGGCTTCGCTTTCTATACTGCAAAAGAAAACCCCCATTTATATACCCACATCAAAAATGGTCTTCTAGAATCCGACTATATAATAACAGTAGGTAATCAGTTAAGAAAAGATATAATTGAAGAGTTCTCATTTACCAAAGACAAATGCAGTACAATTTACAATGGTATAGATGCTCAAAAATTTTCCGTATCAGACCAATTAAAAGCGCAAAAGAAATTAACGTGGGATCCAAAGAAAGTACATATTCTATGTGTATCTAATACAGCTAAAGAAAAGGGAACCGATTTATTGGTTGAAGCAATTTCAAAATCTGATATTCTTAAGCATAAAGCTGTAGTCCACATAGTTGGAAAGCCAAATGATTTAAAGCTTGAGCTTTTTTTAAAAAATAAGATCCAGTCTCTGGATATTGACCAGATAATATTTCACGGACCTAAAGATCACTCAGCGATTCCAATTTATTACAACGCTTGTGACTTTTTTGTTTTACCAAGTAGAAATGAAGGTTTTGGAGTTGCTTTGGTTGAAGCCGCAATGTGTGGCAAGCCGTTGGTTTCAACAAAAAGTGGTGGTCCTGAAGATATACTAAATGGTAAAAATGGAATTTTAATTGAAAAGAATAATTCTATTCGTTTGAAAGATGCATTAGAGATAATGATTCAGGAATTCAAGGATTATAATCCTCAAGAAATCAGAAATGATGCTGTAAAAAGATTTTCCAGTGATGTTATTGCTGGTCAATTATTGAATATTTATTCCAATCTTAAGTAAAAACTATGATCGAGATAGGAGTTACAAACAAAAATTTAAGAGGCTTTTTAAAGCATTTATTTAAAAGCTCTCTAAATGGAAATACTTTTTCTGAAACAAATAGCCTTCCAAAAAAAAATCTTGCTTCAATTCCAACAATTCCGAAATAAGCTAACAAAATGAGACTACTATACATCTGTGCCCGAATACCATTCCCTATCGATGATGGCGGGGCTGTTTATATTTATAATACTACAAAACACTTATCTGATTTAGGGCATGAAGTTCATTTAGCATCATTTTATTCGGAATTACAGCATCAAAATCCAGATGGGTTAACTGATATATGCACTTTGCATTATAAAAATGGAGGATTCACTCCTTATTCAGTTTTTTCTATTTTGAAATCTTCTGTTTCAAGAAAAGTGGTTAATGTACAACATAGAATGGATAGAAAGATTATGAAGCAGATCATTGACCCGCTTCCAAGTGATTTTGACGTTATATTATTGGCAGGTCTTCATCTCGGTAACTTTATTTCTTTATTAAGAAATAAATTCCAAGATACTCCTATAGTATTACAACATGTCAATGTAGAACATGAGCTAATAAAGAAATATGGAAATAATGAAAAAAATCTTGTAAAAAAATTGATCTTCTATGATCAAGCTCACCTTATGAAAAAATTTGAGACTAAGATTTTAAGCGCCGTAGACGGTATATCTTATATCTCTGATGTTGATGCTGAAAAATTGTACTCAATAACAAATGCTGATATACCTAAAATTATTTGTCCACCCGGAGCTGATGTGACTAGTTCGTTTGAATTTGACGAAAGAGAAGAAAATCATTTAATAGCATTTTCAAATTGGAAATGGAAACCTAATATTGACGGTTTATTTTGGTTTTTAGATAATGTATGGCCTATAATTTTACAAAATAATAAACAAGTCAAACTAACTCTTGCCGGAAATGATTTGCCAGAAACAGTTTTAAAAAGATTCTCAACCAACATCTCTTATGTTGGTTTTGTAGAAGATTTAGCCAATTTCTGCCGTAAAGCAACTGTTCAAATTGTACCCCTTAAAAATGGATCCGGAGTAAAATTAAAAATGATTGAAGGCATGTCCTATGGGAACCCTATCGTTTGTACTAAGCTTGCTTCAGATGGTATAGATGCACGAAATGGCGTACACTACGAGGTTGCAGATTCTCCCTTCCAATTCTCCAATTCTGTGTTAGATTTACTGGCAAATAAAACTAAAAGAAGAAAGTATAGTACTAATTCAATAAATCTAATAAAACAAAAATATTCTTGGGATACTCAAATTGGTAAACTAGACCAATTTTTGAAATCATTCATTTGAACTTAATTTTATGACGCTACCACCCATCAACCCGAAAAACTTTTGATTTAATAAGTTGGTATCCATATCCCAAAAAATGAGCTAGATGCATTACAACGAGTACTAGAAAAACTGAAAAAGACGTTTTAATGACTCCAGGATGTTTTATTTCAGAGTTTTTCCAGATCTCTTCTTTTAAATATTCTTGATGTATGAGAACAGTTCTAAAAGACTCAACCAAAATAAAAAAAGCAAAAAACAAAAGATAAAATGGAGATTTTAAATATCCTTCAAACAAAAAATAGTCTGCAACTAATAACATAATCACCAAACAAACAAAAACAAAAGGTGCTTTACTTCTAAGTGGTATATCTCCTGAATGAAAATTTGAGGTGATACACCTTCCTCTTCCATATCTAAAATATTGTTTAAATAATTGAAATATTTTATCTCTTGGATAATAACGAAGCTTAATATCAGGACTTATATAAATTCTACCATTTAATTTTGTTCTTATTCTATAGTTTATCTCCGCATCCTGATTTGTAAGATTCTTTTCACTAAAACCTCCAAGCTCTCTTAAGTCTTTAATCCAAAAACAACCCATCGGTACAGTATCAGAATATCCTTCGTAGTTGGGATCATAATGTTTTGCACCTCCATGACCTAAATAACTTTGCACAGCAAGTGACGTACCTGCTTGTACCCAGTTTTTTGCTAAAAACCTTGCTGCACCACCACTATTTTTTACTTTATCTCTTTTGAGGTTTTCAATACACTTTTCTATATAATCATTTCCGTACTCACAATGAGCATCAGCTCTTATGAATACATCTCCTTGAGCCATATCAATAATAAGATTTAGACCAAACGATTGATATTTTTTAGGATTATCAATGAGTTTAACTCTTGAATCGGCTTTTGAATATTTTTCTACTATTTCACGTGTATTATCCTTACTACCTCCATCTGCTATAACTATCTCTTTTATATTAGCATATGATGAGTTTAAAAAACCAGATATCACTGTTTCAATATATTTTTCCTCATTAAATGCAGGAATACCAATTGTGACCGAAGGATTTAATTTACTGGAACTCAAAATTTATTTAATTGGATTTTTAAATGTTAGAACTACAATCCAAGAATACTTCCGCAAATAAGGCAAATTCTTAAAAATAAAATCATCAAATTTATTTAAAGTGCTAGAAAGTGCTGGAATAAAAGTTGATATAGTTGAAAATAAATTGAAATACTTGATATCTATTCTACCAAAATAATTTTGAGCCATTGAAATATCACTCATCAAAAGAGGGTGCTCATCTTCTGTTCTCATTTTTGGCGTTAAATATCGATATAAATTAATTATTGGGTTATGTCCAAGTGGTTCTATAAAAACAGCTTTTCCATTATTTCTTAATACTCTAGTTATTTCAGAATAAGACTTCTCAAGATCCAAATGGTGTAAAACCCCACTCCCACATACAACATCAAAATTGTTGTCCTGAAAAGTAAGATTTTCAGCATCCATTACTTGAAAATTAATATCAAGATCTAAACTTTTTGCATGGTCTTTTGACTTATTGATTGCTACTTCGGAAATGTCAATTCCGGTAGCTTTTCCACCTTTACTAGCTGCACTATATACAGCACTACCTATACCACAACCAAATTCCAACACCTTTTTATTTTTTATATCTTTATTTATTTCAGATTGAAAATATTCTTTTGCCTGTGCAGTAGATTTATAGTATTTCTTGATTGCTTTACGAGTCTCATTTGAAAAAACTTCATTGTGAAAATCTCTTTCTCTTTCAATTCTTTCTTTAGTTTTGCTTGTCATAATATAGTTTTAAACTCTATTTCCACCGCTCAACAAATAAAGCACCGCCATTCTAACGGCTACTCCATTGGTGACCTGATTAAGTATTATAGCCCGATCGCTATCAGCGACTTCGCTTTCCATTTCTACTCCTCTGTTTATCGGACCGGGGTGCATGACCTTAAAATCAGGATATTTTTCCAGATGTTCTAGTTTTATTCCGAAGCGCTCGTGATATTCTCTAAGAGATGGAAATAATTCTGTAGAATGTCCTTGTCGCTCAAGTTGAATTCTAAGTGCCATTGCAATATCACACCAGGCAAGAGTCTCATTCAAATCATAGGAAATAGTAACTCCTAAATCTTCCACAAAAACGGGCATTAACGTCTTTGGTCCACAAATAATGACTTCTGCTCCTAGCTTTTTTAACCCCAGTATATTTGAACGAACTACTCTGCTGTGTGATATATCACCAATAATCGCAATCTTTTTTCCCTTCAATTCTGGATGAATTTGTTGCATCGTAAACATATCCAGCAACGCTTGTGTAGGGTGCTCATGCGCTCCATCTCCAGCGTTTAAAATTGCCGCATCTACGCATTGCGTAAGAAAGTGTGGAACTCCCGGACTCTCATGCCTAACCACAACCATATCTATCTTCATCGAACTAATGTTCTGAATCGTATCTTTGAGGGACTCTCCTTTTTTTGTGGATGAATTACTTGCAGAAAAATTTACTACATCCGCACCCATTCTTTTCTGAGCAAGTTCAAAAGAAAGTCGGGTTCGGGTACTGTTTTCATAAAAGAGGTTTACAATAGTTTTGTCACGTAGTGTCGGAACTTTTGGTACCGGTCGATCCAGAATTTCTCTGAAATACTTTGCTTGTTCCAATACATATAAAATATCTTCTGCCGAGTAATCAGCTAAGCCAAGCAAATGCTTTTGTTTGAAATTGTATTTATCCAGATCTATACTCATTTCTGTTCCTCCTCAACATCTACCAAATACACAGCATCTTCGCCATCAAATTCTTTTACTTTTACCCGCACTTCTTCATTTTCATGAGTGGGAACATAAAGTCCGGTAAAATCCGGAGCAATAGGTAGTTCTCTGTGACCTCTGTCAACCATACAACAAAACTGAATTTTTCTGGGTCTGCCATAAGCCATAAGCGCATCCATAGCTGACCGGACTGTTCTTCCTGTGTACAATACATCATCCACTAACATAATATCTCTGTCGTAGAGATCGAAAGGAATCTCTGTAACCTGAACTTCTGGCATTTTGAGTTTAGATCTGAAATCATCTCTGTAAAAAGTAACATCCAGCACACCAAAGTCGATATCGATATCAAACTCTTGTTTTATAACTTCAACAATTCGGCGACCGATATAAACCCCTCTGGTTTGCATACCTACGATGGCAAGTCGGGTTGGGTCTTCGTAAGATTCGAGGAACTGATGTGCAAATCGTAAATACATACGATTTAAGTCTTCCTCCGTCATGATCTGTGCTTTCTGCAATGGATCCATAATTTTATAATTCGCCCCAAATTTAAGCCACATTCCGCTTAAATCACAACCTTTTGTGAAATGAAGTAATCTGGATTTCATTTTCTTTCCTTTCGCGCCTAATCTCCCTATTTTATAAGACTTGAAAAATCGCTTTTATAACACTTAAAAAGAATACTGTTACATGAAAATCCACGAATATCAAGCCAAGGAAATTTTAAAAAAATACAAAGTTGCTGTTCCTGAGGGTATTGCAGCTACTTCTGTTGATGAAGCTGTTGAAGCCGCTAAGAAAATGAAGGAAGAGGGATCTTCTCTTTTTGTGGTTAAAGCACAAATTCATGCAGGTGGACGTGGAAAAGGCCGCACCAAAAAGAACAATGCTAAAGGTGTTATTCTTTGCAAAACGATTGATGCAGTTCGTGAAGCTGCGGAGTCAATGTTAGGTGATGTGCTTGTTACGATCCAAACCGGTGAAGAAGGTCAGCTGGTCCAGACTATATATGTTACTGATGGTGTGGACATCAAAAAGGAATTTTATGTTGGAGTTTTACTAGACCGTGCAGTTAGCAAAAATGTGATCATGGCTTCTACCGAAGGTGGAGTTGAGATCGAAAAAGTTGCTGAAGAAACTCCTGAAAAGATCATCAAAGAATGGATTGAGCCGGGAATGAGTCTTCAGGTAAACCAAGCAAGACGTATTGCTTTTTCTCTTGGACTAGAAGGTAAAGCGCTAAAATCTTGTATCAAGTTTATCATGTCGCTTTATAAAGCGTACGAAGAAACTGATTCTGATATGTTTGAGATTAACCCATTGATCGTAACTCCTGATGATGAAATTTTTGCGCTGGATGCAAAAGTAACTTTTGATGACAACGCTTTGTACCGCCATCCGGATCTGGCCGAATTGAAAGACGAAGCGGAAGAAGATCCGTTTGAATTAGAAGCTTCAAAATATGATTTAAATTACATTAAGCTTGACGGAAATGTTGGTTGTATGGTAAATGGCGCCGGACTTGCAATGGCGACTATGGATATCATCAAGCTTTCCGGTGGCGAACCAGCTAACTTCTTAGATGTTGGTGGTGGAGCTAATGTTGAGACCGTTAAAAACGGATTCAGAATTATTCTTGACGATCCAAATGTGAAAGCGATCCTGATCAATATCTTTGGTGGTATTGTTCGTTGCGACCGTGTAGCTAATGGAGTTATTGAAGCCGTTAAAGATCCTGAGATCGCAGAAAAAATTAAAGATGTGCCGATCATTGTTCGCCTTCAAGGAACAAACGCTGAAGAAGCTAAAGAAATCATCGATAATTCGGGTATGAATGTGATTTCTGCTGTACTACTGAAAGAAGCGGCAGAAGCTGTTTCTAAAGTAATGGCTTAATGTTAATTGCTGCGGAATAAAGTCCTTGACTAGCGAACGTGATGAAATTTTGGACAAGTACTTTAGTGAGGAATTCATCCCGTAGATTTTTTCGATTATGTTATACCGATCCTAAAGGGATCTCTTTGGGTAAGTTGACTCGGTTTGGGATTACCCAAGTAGGGCATCTGTCTGCCGACAAGGCAGGTTTATATCCGGTCGGAACAATTACCAAAGTTTCGGTACAGTCCCTAAAAGTGTGTATGCGTTATTTCGAAAGGCTACCGAAACTTTGGTAATTTTCGAACGGCCATCCTGCTTAAATTTTGTTTCAATCATCCTGAGAATCTTCATTTCCGCCTCTGTTCAACCATCCGAAAACAAGACGAACGCCCAGCCTTGCAAATAGAATTATCGCTATCACCATTACTATACTAAAGGTTTCCATAGCGGAATTATTTACTTTCTGAGATCCAACGATCTATATTTTGCTCAAGTATTTCCAAGGGCAAACTTCCGGAGTTTAAAACCTGGTTATGAAATTCTCGGATGTCGAACTTTTCACCCAACTTTTCTTTGGATCTTTCTCTGAGCTCAAGGATTTTAAGTTGACCGATTTTATACGATAAAGCCTGTCCCGGAGCTACCATATAGCGTTCAATTTCTGAAGTGATGGACGCTTCTGATTCCGCTTCATGCTCCAAAGAAAATTGAATTGCCTGTTCTCGTGTCCAGCCTTTGGCATGCATTCCGGTATCTACTACCAAACGAATAGCACGATGCATTTCTGCGCTCAACATTCCAAAATATTGATAAGGGTCGGTGTATAAACCTAATTCCTTTCCAAGCGACTCACTATACAATGCCCAACCTTCTACGTACACTCCCAAACCTTCGGTGTGCATAAACGATGGAAGTGCTTCATTTTCCTGTTGAAGTGAAAGTTGATAATGATGTCCGGGAATAGCTTCATGCAAAAACAAGCTTTCATCGCTGAACTTGTTATACTTTTTCACGTTTGGAATCGGCACGTAGAATACGCCGGGCCTTGAGCCATCTTTTGATCCTGAGTTATATTCAGCTGAAGCGGAAGCTTCACGAAAAGCTTCCGTTCTGCGAACTACAAATCCTGCCTTGGGAGTCATATCAAAGAGTTTTTCCAATTGTGGTTTCATTCGTTCATGCATTTTCTCGAAATTCTCTATCACTTGCTCCGGTTTTGTGAAAGGCATTTGCTCAGGGCTTGTTCTTACATGATTAAAAAATGCATTCAAATCTCCCTTAAACCCAACCAGATCCTTTATTTTTTCCATTTCTCCTTCAATTCGCTCCACTTCACTAAGGCCAAGCCGATGAATTTCGTCCGGACTCATATCTGTACTTGTGTGAACTCGAACCAAATATTCGTAGGTTTCTTTTCCATTGGGGAGCTCGCCTATTCCTGCAGTTTCTACACTTGCCGGCAAGTATGATTCGGTTAAGAAATTCTGTAACTCTTTATACTTTGGAACTAAGCGCTCGGTAATCATCTTTCGATAATCTTCCTCAATTTGAGTTTTTTCCTCCGCAGAAATTGCATCTGGCAAATTCAAAACCGGCGTGAAAAAAACGTGTTCATCAATCGGTGTAAGAATAAAATCATCGAGCTGTTTGATCATCTTCTGAGTTATCACTTTATGATGAACAAATCCCATATCTATTCCTTCCTGCATTCTCAACATTGCTGTATCAAGAATATCAAAATAATCATCCATGCGGCTTAGCCAATTCTCATAATCTTGAACGGTATTAAACGGTTGAGCACTGCTTCCGCTCCCTAGTTGCCCGATGTACAAATGCAGAGAAAAGATCTGATTGAGTGGCATTAACTCTATAATGGGCAAACCGAATTGAGGAGAGGTTGTGACAGGAATTACATTCTGCAATCCTTCAATTTTAATATCTAACTCCCAAAGTAGCACATCTCTGCTAACTCTTTGAGCTTCAGATAAATTATCGGGATTGAATTGCTCTAGTTTTGTAAGATACTTCTCGTAAAATGCTAACTGCTTAGTCTGATATTCATCAGAAATTAAATTCGGAAGCGTGTCATTGTAAGCTATATCACCGGAGATCGTAGATTCGATCGGATTGAACCCTATGCGTTCCTGATAATAGTTTTCGAATACTACATCGATTGGTTCATCAGGTGTCGTTGAACAGTTAAGTAAAATGAGAATGGAAAAAAATAATACAGATCTGAATTGGATCATCTATAAAAATTAGAGTTTGTGTTTAGTGGCTTTTAATTATTTATCCGAATGCAACGCTATCCGGTTTCCTTCGGTGTCTTCAAAAACGGTCATATATCCATGATCCGGCGAAATCTGTCGTTTAGGGATGGCAACTTTTCCTCCTGAATCTTCAATTTTATCTTGTACTGTTTGAAGATCCGGATTTCCATTCAAATAAATTAATGGCCCGTCAGTATTGCTGGTTTTATACCACGAAGCATTATAAACTAGTGCGCCGCTTACTGATTCTTCTCCACCCGGAAATACTTCCATTTTGAATTCATCGCCCATATCCATTCCGGAAAGTTCAACGTCAAAAATAGCTTCGTAAAAATTTTTAGCTCGTTTAATATCGTTAACAGGAATCTCAAACCATGAGATCATATGCTTATTTTCCATCTTTCCTCCTTTTTTATGGTTGAAAGATATTACTCGAATCTCTACTGTAATCAAAAAAATTTATTGTATTGACTCGCCAAGTAGAGCATATAATCCGTTAGGTCGCTGAGCGTGCGGAACGAGGCAAATAGTTAACTAGTGTAAAGCCAATGTTCAAGCATCGTAAAAAACTTGTCAGGTACAAGACAATTCATGGATGACGTTACACTAATCAGTATCTCTAAGCTTTGGAATTGCTTGTATCAGCTCTTTCGAATTATTGGAAGGATCATTCACCAATTCTGGAACTCTATAAACTGCCAGATCGGGAATTAATTGAGTATCCTGAAACTGAGATTGAAGCACTTCTTTTTCATTTCCTTGTATCCATTGCTCAAAATTCTCGGGATCCAAAATACAAGGCATTGTTGGTTCTAACGGTTGAAGTAATACATTTGATGCTTTGGTAATTACTGCAAACTCGATAGATTTTTTTCCATTTTTATCTTCTACATAGTGATATAAACCTGCCAAACCGAGTACTTCTCTCCCCAACATTCGTATATAAAATGGATAGTTATCTTCAACAGATTGCTTCCATAAATAAAATCCACTGGCAGGAATAATGCAGGGTTTTAAATCTAATTTCTTGATGGAATCTTCTTCTACTTCCTGCTTGCTGAAGTTATTAATTTTCTCTTTGCCTGAACATATACCCCAAATCCCCGACTTTACTTCTCGGCTTGTATCATGGAAAATAATCGGCATTGGTGAACCCGGAAAAATATTATATGAAGCTTCAAATAATGAATCTGAAGTTGATCTAATCTCAAAAACTTCTTCAATAATTTCTTTCTCGGCATGTAACACATATCTTTCCATAATGGTGCAGTTCTTTTAATAGTTAGTAGTTTAAAGAATGTATTGAACCTCTTAATAACAAGTCCACTTCATGAATATTCTATACAACAAATCAGAGCTTCGGTTCCGTGCAGGATTTAGAATTTTTGGTTATATCATTGTAACGATAATTTTTTTAATTCCGATTGGTCTTATTGAAATTTCCTGGTTGGCAAAAGTAGCCACTTCTGTAAGTTGTCTGGCAGTAGCTTATGTGGCTGTTCGTGGATTTGATAATCGTAAACTTTCTGATATTGGTCTTGGAATTTCAAGAGTATGGTGGAAGGAATTTTTTATTGGGATCATCATAGCATTTACAGCTCAAACTTTAATTTTTGGAATTGAATTTACCTTCTCATGGATTGAAATTTCCGGTTATGGATGGGAACGAGCAAGTTCTGATCTTTGGATTTGGGCAGCTTTTACCTATTTCCTTACTATGCTTTCGGTTGGGTTTTATGAAGAGTTATTATTCCGCGGTTATATAGTCAGAAACTTGTCTGAAGGTTTTATCATTAAAAAAATAACTCCTGTTCAATCAACTTTTTTGGCTGTTTTTTTAACCTCTGTATTTTTTGGTGTTGCTCATGCCGGTAATCCCAACGCAACCTTAATTTCTACGTTTAATATTGTACTTGCAGGATTAATGCTTGCGATCCCTTATGTGCTCACCGGAAGATTGGCGCTTTCTATAGGACTACATTTTTCCTGGAACTGGGTGATGGGCGGTCTTTACGGACTTCCCGTTAGTGGATTAAGTAACAGGCAATCTATCATTCAAACCAGTGAAATTGGTCCTGATATTTGGACGGGTGGCAGGTTCGGCCCCGAAGCCGGGTTGCTCGGAATTCTGGGAATGGCATTTATTTTGATTTGTATTCTTCTCTACACAAAAAAAATAAACTCAGGAAAACTTGAGTTACATGAGAGTTTCAGGAGTGATTATGAAAAAATAAACCCCACTTCATCTTTATAGATGTCATGTAATTCGTTTACGGAATTTCTTTTAACTATCTCGAAAACCTAAATAGGGTCATCCCGAACTTGTTTCTCCAAAGGAGTCCTTTGGACGGGATCTTACGGAAAGGCTATTAGCTCAGTAACAGATTAGTTCTTGTTTAGACAATGAACTAAGTGTTCAATTTGGGTCAATACCTTTCTAAATTTTGTATTCAAATAGCTATCTGCCTGAAAT
>TARA_R110002126_G_scaffold254149_3_pt1 | contig 18066 bp, 16 predicted proteins | sample TARA_R110002126 | Tara Oceans TARA_R110002126 (sample SAMEA4397536) | marine metagenome | biome: Polar Biome; feature: [DCM] deep chlorophyll maximum layer (ENVO:01000326); material: water (ENVO:00002006), including particulate matter (ENVO:01000060) such as... | depth 30 m
GCCCGCACACAGTTCAGCGTCGGACAGATATCGGCCTGCTGGCAGGGGATCGCCCCCCTGCTTCAGCCGTCATACCTTGCGGCCCTGCCACGCCCCCGGCGCGAGGCGTTGCAATACCTGCAACTGGGCTGCGCCCTGTTCCAGCAGGGCGATCTGGCCGCCGCACGCCACCTCAACGCGACCCTGCCGGTCACGCTCTGGACGCCGATGCGCTATCGGTTGTCGCTGCGTCTGCGCGACCCCGCCACGGCACGCCGCCTGCGCAAGGCTCCTGGCAATGGCCCGCGCGAACTGGCCGATTTTCGCACCTCTGCCGGACTCCATGCGCTTTGGGCGCACCGCTATGCCCAGGGTTTTCCGCTCTATGCCCATCGTCACGCCGCGATCAACTTTCCCCGCGTGCTGCCCGCGAACGTCACCCATGTGCCCCTGCCCGCAGACCCCGGTGACGATGCCGACATGATCGTCCTGGAACAGGGCCTCGGCGACGTGCTGTTCCACCTCGCGCACATCAAGGCCCAGGGGACACACCAGCGCGCAATCTTTACCGGCATGGCCAAGTATGGCCCCCTGATCCGGCGCTATTTTCCGCAGGCGACCTTTCTGCGCGCCGACCGACTGCCCGCCACCACGCCCCTGCCCCGTGCGCATCTGGCGGCGGATTTCCTGGCCCGCACCTACGGCGCCACCCACGGCCTTTCCCCCGGCGTGACGCTGGACACACCGACCCGCCATGCCTTTGACGGGCCCGTTTTCGGCATCTGCTGGCGTGGCGGCTCGGGGCAGAACCGGCGCGAGGAACGCCATATCGCCCTGCCCTTTCTGCTGGACATGCTGCCCGAGAATGCCCGCTACCTTGCCCTGCAATTCGACATCACCCCGGCCGAACGCGCGCAACTGACCGCCGATGGGCGCTGCGCCGTGCCACTGACCGACATCACCCGCAACCCCGCCGAGACCATCGACATGATCCGCCCGCTGGCCGGCATGATCTCGGTCGACAGCGCGAACTGGCACATGGCAGGGTTTTCCGGCGTGCCCCTGCTGGCGATCATGAACCGGACCGCGCATTGGTTCTGGGGGCCGAACGCCGATGCGGCCACGGTTTTCGCCAATGCGCAGACTCTGCCCAAGGCCGACCTGTCGCCACAGACGCTGCGCAACTGGATCACCGCCCGCACACACGACTGGCAGCGGCGCGTCCCGGCCCCCCTGCCGGCGCCCAACCTGCATCAGCCCGCATCGCTCCGGCCACTGTTCGTCTGCGGCCTGCCGCGCGCACGGACCTCCATGGTCATGCGCGTGCTGGCCGCACAGGGCCTCTGGCTGGGGCACACCATCCCCGGCAACCCCGACAACCCCCAGGGCTTCTACGAAAACCGCGACCTGCGAGAGACGCACCTAAAGGGCATCCTGAGCGACCTTGGTGCCGATCCGCGCGGCGTCGCCCCGCTGCCACGCACCTCTGCGCTGCCGCCCTGCCCCGATCTCGCCCGCCGCATTGCCGCCACCCTGCGCGACCAGGGCCATGACGGCACGCAGCCCTGGGGGTTCAAGGATCCCAAGCTCACCCTGCTCTGGCCACTGTTCGCCCGCGCCTATCCCCATGCCACCTGGCTGATCGTGCGGCGGCCGCGCAAAGATGTGCTGCGTTCTCTCGCCCGGGCCCACTTCATGCAGCGGCATCCGGCCACCACCGAATTCTGGCAACCGTTCTGCGCCGCCTATGACGGGCGCCTGCACGATCTCGTCCATTCCGGTGCGCAGGTCCTTCAGGCCGACAGTGACGCCATCGCGAACGGCGATTTCCGCGACCTGGAGGCCGTCTGCGCCGCCCTCGGCCTGCCGTTCGACGCCGACCTTGCCCACGATGCCCTGCGCCGCCCATGATACAGCCCGTGACGCCACCCGTGACGCTGCCAGTGGTCAATCGCATTTGCGGCGACTAGACAGGGCATGACCCCGCGCGGGTCACGCATTTTCATGGCAAGCGGAGGGCGCAATGACGCAGCTGATCCAGATCATCAATGGTCCCAACCTGAACCTGCTCGGCAAACGGCAGCCAGCGATCTACGGACATGAAACCCTTGATGACGTGGCCGCCGCCTGCACCGCGATGGCCGGCCCGCTCGGGTTGTCCTGCGCCTTTTTCCAGTCCAACCACGAAGGCGGCATCATCGACTGCATCCATGCCGCGCGTGAAACCGCCGCCGGGATCGTCATCAACCCCGGCGCCTACACGCATACATCGGTCGCGATCCTGGATGCGCTGAACGCGTTCGAAGGGCTGGTGTTCGAGGTGCATATCTCCAACGTGCACAAACGCGAAAGCTTTCGCCACCATTCCTATGTCTCGTTGCGCGCCGATGGCGTGATCGCGGGCTTCGGCACCGAAGGCTATACCCTTGCCCTGCGTCGCCTCGGCACGCTGCTGGCGAAATAACCCCAACGCCGGCCCGCCGGCCCCGGGGACGCGCCATCAGGTAAAGTTGCGAAAGACACGCGTGGTTGAAAACATCGACTCCAGCTCTTGCAGGCGGCCCTGCGTGTCGTCCCAGCGTTTGGCCTGCACCTCGGCGATCAGGGCCTCGACCACGGCCATGATCGCGATGGTGCTGTCCCAGTTCGACGGCGCCTCGACCTGAAGGTTGAACACGTTTTCCGCCACCTGGGCGATCGGCGACCCCCATTGATCGGTGAACAGCACGATGGTCGCGCCCCGTTCATGCGCCAGCTCGGCCAGCTTTTGCAGATCCTTTTCGTAGCGGCGGATGTCGAACACGATCAGGACCGACCGTTCGTTCATGTCCAGCAGGTAGTGCGGCCAGACGTTCGGCGTCTGGCTCAGCAGCGTGACATTGGCGCGGATGATCTGGATGTGGTTGTGAAAATAGCTCGCGTTCGACCGGGTGATCCGACCGCCCACGAAATAGGCAGGCCGGGCCGTGTCGGCCAGCAGGTCGGCCACACGATCAAAGACAACCGGGTCCAGCCGGTCCAGCGATCCGTTCAGATTGCGGATCACCGCTTCGGTGAAACGATGCAGCACGTGCCCCGTGCCCTCGCCCGCCGCCGCCCGGGCATCCCGCTTCAGCGATGGCGCCTTGATACGGTCCGCCACCTCGCCGCGCAGCGCCGTCTGCAATTCGGGGAACCCCTCGAACCCCAGCTTGCGGGCCATGCGTATAACGGTCGGGGTCGATACGGCGGCCAGTTCGGCCAGCTTGGTGACGGACTGCATTCCCGCCATCGGATAGTCCTTCAGGATCACCTCTCCGACACGCTTTTCGCTGGCCGTCAGGCGTGTCGTGGCGGCATGTATCAGCGCCTTGACCTGGTCTGCGCCTGCATCTGCCACGATCTGCACTCCCTTTGTAAGAATGACTACAAAATATTCTCTGGCTGTAGTCATGTCTACAAAAATGCGTTGACTTCACACCCGCCGCCGTTCTCTTCTGCGGCCATGACAGCCAGTGACTCACATATTCTCGCCCCCGGCGAACAGCCCGCTGTTGCGGTGGCGAACCCTGGTGGCACCGGCCCCGTGGTGCTGGTGTGCGAACATGCCAGCGCGGCGATCCCGGCATCGCTCGGCGGTCTGGGCCTGTCGCAGGCCGACCGGCTCAGCCACGCGGTCTGGGATCCCGGCGCGCTGGATCTGGCCACGGCCATGTCGGAACGGCTGCATGCGCCTCTGGTGGCCGGGCGTGTGTCCCGCCTCGTCTACGACTGCAACCGCCCCCCCGACGTGCCCAGCGCCATGCCGGTGCGCAGCGAAACGATCGACGTTCCGGGCAATGCCGCGCTGACCCCTGCCCAGCGCGCCGCCCGTACCGATGCGATCTACCGCCCCTTCCAGGCCGCGCTCTCTGCCGTGCTGGAACGCCACGGCGGTGCGGTGGTCACGGTGCATTCGTTTACGCCCCTCTGGCACGGCACCCGGCGCGATACCGAAATCGGCCTGCTGCACGACAGCGATGCCCGCCTCGCAACCGCAATGATGACAAACTGGAGCGGCCCTTTGAAAGCCGAGCTGAACGCCCCCTATTCCGCCACCGACGGCGTCACGCATACGCTGGCCGAACATGCCATCCCGCGCGGCCGCCTGAACGTGATGATCGAGGTCCGCAACGACCTGCTGACCGATGCCGCCGCCGTGGCCGAGGTTGCCGAACAGCTCTGTGGTGCCCTCAGCCGCTCGCTGGCGCAACTGGCCACCCGCTGCACCGGCAAACAGCTGACGACAGGTGGCGCGGCATGAAGGTTCTGCGCGGCTACATCCGCTTTGTCGATCTGTTCAACTATGGCCTTGGGCGGCTGGTGATGTTCGGCCTGTTCGGGCTGATGGGCATCCTGCTCTGGTCCACCGTCTCCAAGGTCTTCTATTCCCCGGCCATGTGGACACTGGAAACCGCGCAATTCGTCATGGTCGCCTATTACATCCTCGGCGGGCCGTATTCGATCCAGCTCGGCAGCAACGTCCGCATGGACCTGTTCTATGCCGAGCTTTCGGACCACCGGAAGGCCTGCCTCGACGCGCTGACGGTGTTCTGCCTGATCTTCTACCTCGCGGTGCTGATCTGGGGCGGCCTCGCCTCGCTGGCTTATTCGCTCGGCAATTTCATGGGCTCGCCCTTTGCCTTTTTCGGCAGGCTGATCGGCGCGTTCTTCACCGGCGGCCCCGACGCGGCCTCCGAGGTGCTGGGCTATATCGAGGTCTCGTCTTCCTCGTGGCGGCCCGTCATGTGGCCGATCAAGCTGATCACCTGCATCGGGCTGTTTCTGATGCTGTTGCAGGTACTGTCGGAATTCTTCAAGGATATCCTGCGCATTCGCGGGGAAGCGGTCTGATATGTCTTATGAACTGATCGCCCTGCTTATGTTCAGCTCGATGATGCTGATGCTGCTGACCGGCCAGCGCGTCTTTGGCGCCATCGGTTTTGTCGCGGTCGTCGCGGCCCTCTGCCTCTGGGGCGACAAGGGCGGATACGACCTCGGCTACGGCGCGCTGATGAAGCTGATGAAATGGTACCCCATGCTGACGCTGCCCATGTTCGTCTTCATGGGCTACGTCCTGTCCGAGAGCAAGATTGCCGACGACCTCTACCGCATGTTCCACGTCTGGATGGGCGGCATTCGCGGCGGCCTCGCCATCGGCACCATCGGGTTGATGGTGCTGGTCTCGGCGATGAACGGTCTGTCGGTGGCGGGCATGGCCATCGGCTCAACCATCGCGCTGCCCGAACTGCTGAAACGCGGCTACGACAAGAAGATGGTCACCGGCGTCATTCAGGCCGGATCCTCCCTCGGCATCCTCGTGCCGCCCTCCGTCGTTCTGGTGCTTTATGCCATGATCGCGCGCCAGCCGGTCGGCCAGCTCTGGCTGGCGGGCATCGGGCCGGGCTTTCTCATGGCGGGGATGTTCATCCTCTACATCGTCATCCGCTGCGCCCTGAACCCCGCGCTCGGCCCCGCCCTCAGCGCCGAGGATCGCGACATTCCCATGGCCGAGAAACTGCGCCTGCTGTGGGCCGGCACCCTGCCGCTGGGTATCTTTCTGGTGATGATGGTGCCCTTCGTCATGGGCTATACCTCGCTGGTCGAAGCTTCGGCCATCGGCGCCCTCGCCGCCTTCACCGCCGCCCTGCTGAAAGGCCGGATGAGCTGGCGCGTGTTCGAAACCGCCACCCGCCAGACCCTCGCCATTTCCTGCATGTTCATGTGGATCATCCTGGCCGCCCTGGCGTTCGGTGCGGTGTTCGACGGCCTCGGCGCGGTCAAGGCAATCGAAAACCTCTTCACCGAAAAGCTCGGCCTGTCACCATGGATGATCCTCATCCTCATGCAGCTCAGTTTTCTCGTCATGGGCAGCTTTCTCGATGACACGGCAATGCTGGTCATCGTCGCCCCGCTCTACGTGCCGCTGGTCGGTGCGCTCGGCTTCGACCTGGTGTGGTACGGGGTGCTCTATACGATCACCTGCCAGATCGCCTACATGACCCCGCCCTTCGGCTACAACCTGTTCCTGATGCGCGCCATGGCGCCGCCGGAAATCACCCTGCGCGACATCTATGGCTCGATCTTTCCCTTCGTCGCCGTGATGATCCTGGCCCTGATCGTCGTCATGGTGTTTCCCGGCATCGCCACATGGCTGCCAGACACGGTCTACGCGAAATAACCAAGAGAACCCTGTCGCAAGCAGGGCAACGACAACCGCAACATGGGAGTTACCTCAATGACCACCAAACCAACCAACAGACGGTCCTTTCTGAAGGGGGCCGCGATGGCCGCCCCCGCTGCCCTCGCCGCCCCCGGCATCGCCCGCGCACAAGAGGCGATCAAATGGCGGTTCCAGACCTACGCCGGCTCCGCCCTGGGGCAGGAAGTCACCAAACCCGCCATCGACGCGATCAACGCCGCGGCGCAGGGCGAACTGGAAATCGAACTGTACTATGCCGACCAGATCGTCCCCACCGGCGAGTTGTTTCAGGCCCTGCAACGCGGCACCCTCGATGGCGTGCACTCGGACGACGACTCGATGGCCTCGCCCACCCCGGTGCGCAACTTCGGCGGGTACTTCCCGCTCGCGACCAAGCATTCGCTCGACGTGCCGGTGCTGTTCAACCAGTACGGCCTGGCCGAGATCTGGGAAGAGGAATACGCCAAGGTCGGCGTCAAATGGCTGTCTGCCGCGGGCCAGGACCCCTGCAACTTCAACACCGTCAACCCGATCAACTCGCTGGCCGACATGGACGGGCTGAAGCTGTACACCTTCCCGACCGCAGGCCGCTTCCTGTCGCAGTTCGGCGTCGTTCCGGTGAACATTCCTTATGAGGACGCGCAGGTCGCCGTGCAGACCGGCGAACTTGACGGCATGGCATGGTCCGGCATCACCGAAGACTACACCGTCGGCTGGGCGGATGTGACCAACCACTTCCTGACCAACAACATCTCCGGTGCATGGATCGGGTCGTTCTTCGTCAACCAGCAACGCTGGGCCGACCTGCCCGAGCATCTGAAAACCATCGTCTCCTCCGCGATCGAGGCCAGCCACACCTACCGCAACCAGTGGTACTGGGGCGGCGAGGCACGCCTGCGCGCGCAGGGCGACAAGCTGGCGCTGACCACGATCCCGGCAGACGAATGGAAGACCGTCGAAGACGCCGCCGTCAAGTTCTGGGACGAGATGGCAGAAGAAGGCGAAACCGCGGCCAAGATCGTGCAGATCTTCCGCGATTACAACGACGTCGTATCCAAGGCTGGCCCGCCCTACACCTTCTGATAGGCTCGCCGCGAAACACCTGTACGGGGCGGCCACTCGGTCGCCCCCTTATGCTGAAAGGCCCCTATGCTGAAAGGCAGGAAGAAAGACGCCATGGCACAACTGACATTTGACGCTTTGAAACAACAGGTCGCGGACGGCACCGTCGATACGGTTCTGGCCTGCATCGTCGACATGCAGGGCCGCCTGATGGGCAAACGCTTCAATGCCGCCCACTTCGTCGACAGCGCCTGGGAAGAAAGCCATTGCTGCAACTACCTGCTGGCCACCGACCTGGAAATGTACACGGTCGAGGGCTATAAATCGACCTCCTGGCAAGCGGGCTATGGCGATTACATCATGCGTCCCGACCTCTCGACCCTGCGCCCCGTGCCCTGGATCGACGGGACCGCGATGGTGCTCTGCGATGTGCTGGACCACCACCATCACGCGCCGGTGCCGCATTCGCCGCGCGCCATGCTCAAAGGCCAGATCGCCCGCCTCACCGACATGGGTCTGACCCCGATGATGGCGACCGAGCTTGAGTTTTTCCTGTTCGAGAAATCCTTTGATGAAATCCGCAAATCCGGCTTCACCGCCCTCGACACCCTTGCCCCCTATAACGAAGATTACTCGATCCAGATGACCCTGCGGGACGAGGTCGTGATGCGCCCGGTGCGCAATGCCCTCTACGCCGCCGGCATCCCGATCGAGAATTCCAAGGGCGAGGCCGAGGCCGGTCAGGAAGAGCTGAACATCAAATACGCCGAGGCGCTGGCCTGCGCCGATTACCACACCATCGCCAAGCTCGCGATCAAGGACATCGCGCTGATGAAGGGACACGCCGCGTCGTTCCTGCCGAAATGGCACCGCGACCGCGTCGGCAGCTCCTCGCATGTGCACCAGTCCATGTGGGCCGATGGCAAGAACGCCTTTTACGACGCCTCCGACGACCTCGGCATGTCCGCGATGATGAAAAGCTACTGCGCCGGCCTGATCAAGTATGCGCCCGATTACACCTACTTCCTCGCGCCCAACATCAACTCGTACAAACGCTTTCAGGCAGGCAGCTTTGCCCCCACCAAATCCGTCTGGTCGGTCGACAACCGCACTGCCGGGTTCCGCCTCTGCGGTGCGAATTCCAAGTCCGTGCGCATGGAATGCCGCATCGGCGGCTCGGACCTGAACCCCTACCTCGCCATGGCCGTGCAGATCGCCGCCGGCATCAAGGGGATCGAGGACGGCCTCACCCTTGACGCGCCGATCACCGGCGACATCTACGAACAGGGCACGATGCCCGAAGTGCCCTCCACCCTGCGCGCGGCCCGTGACACCCTGACCAACTCCACCTTCCTGCGCGACACCTTCGGCGATGACGTGGTCGACCACTACACCCGCGCCGCCGACTGGGAACAGGAAGCCTACGACGCAGTCGTCACCGACTGGGAACTGCAACGCGGATTCGAAAGAGCCTGAGAATGCCCAAAACCGTTAAACTCATCTCGCCCATCGACGGCTCCACCTATCTTGAGCGCGAGGTCATGGACCCCGCCGCCGCAGGCATGGCCGTCGACAATGCCCGCGCCGCGCAATTCGACTGGGCCGCGCGCCCGATGGCCGACCGCATCGCGATGGTGCGCGCCGCCATCGCCCATATCGGCGGCGAAACCGACCGCATGACCACCGAGCTGGCGCACCAGATGGGCCGCCCCATCCGCTATGGCGGCGAATTCGGCGGTTTCAACGAACGCGCCAGCTACATGGCCGACATCGCGGAAACCACCCTCGCCCCCATGGTGATCGAGGAGAGCGCCGCCTTTACCCGCAAGATCACCCGCGAGGCGCACGGTGTCGTGCTGGTCGTCGCGCCCTGGAACTATCCCTACATGACGGCGATCAACACCATCGCCCCGGCGCTGATCGCGGGCAATGCCGTGGTGCTGAAACACGCCTCCCAGACCCTCAAGGTCGGCGAACACCTGGCCGAGGCGTTCGAGGCCGCGGGCCTGCCCGCCGATGTCTTCCAGAACCTCGTGCTGGATCATGACACCACGTCCAACCTGATCGCCGCCCGCGCCTTCGATTTCGTCAACTTCACCGGCTCCGTTGCCGGGGGCCGCGCGATGGAGCAGGCCGCCGCGGGCACCTTCACCCCCGTCGCCACCGAACTGGGCGGCAAGGATCCGGGCTATGTGCGCGCCGACGCCGATCTGGATGCCGCCGTCGACGGGCTGATGGACGGCGCGATGTTCAACGCCGGGCAGTGCTGCTGCGGCATCGAACGGATCTATGTGCACGAAAGCCTCTATGACGCCTTCGTCGAAAAGGCCGTCGCATGGGTCTCGGCCCAGAAACTCGGGGATCCGCTCGATCCCGAAACCACGATCGGCCCGATGGCCAACGTGCGCTTTGCGGGCACCGTGCGGGCCCAGATCCAATGGGCTATCGCCCAGGGCGCAACCGCCCATATCGAGGAGATGGAGGGCGACGATGGCGGTGCCTACCTGACGCCGCAGATCCTGACCGGCGTCAATCACGAGATGGAAGTGATGACCGAGGAAAGCTTTGGCCCCGTCGTCGGCATCATGCCCGTGTCGGATGACGATCAGGCCATCGCCCTGATGAACGATTGCAAGTATGGCCTGACGGCCGCCGTCTTTACCCGCGACGCCGCCGCGATGGATTACATCGCCCCGCAGCTGGAAACCGGCACCGTCTTCATGAACCGCTGCGACTACCTCGACCCGGCGCTGTGCTGGACGGGCTGCAAGGACACCGGGCATGGCGCGGGCCTCTCGGCGCTCGGCTTCCTCGCCCTGACGCGGCCCAAGTCGCACCACTACCGCAAATCCTGAGAGAATATCCCATGAGCCTGACCGCAAACTGGTCCTACCCCACCGCGATCCGCTTTGGTGCCGGTCGCATCGCCGAAATCGCTGCCGCCTGCGGCGCGGCCAATATCCGCAAACCGCTGCTGGTCACCGACCGCGGGCTGGCCGACATGGCGATCACCCAATCCACCCTCGACCTGATGGTCGCGGGGGGCCTGGGCCGCGCCATGTTCAGCGGCGTCGACGCCAACCCGACGGAAAAGAACCTGGCCGAAGGCCTGCGCGTCTACCACGAGGGCGGCCATGACGGTGTCATCGCCTTCGGCGGCGGCTCCGGCCTCGACCTGGCCAAGATGATCGCCTTCATGTCCGGCCAGACCCGCCCCGTCTGGGAATATGAGGATATCGGCGATTGGTGGACCCGCGCCGACCCCGACGGCATCGCCCCCATCGTGGCCGTGCCGACAACCGCAGGCACCGGTTCCGAAGTGGGCCGCGCCAGCGTGATCACCAATTCCGAAACCCACGTGAAAAAGATCATCTTCCACCCGAAGGTGCTGCCGACGGTCGTCATCTGCGACCCCGAGCTGACCGTGGGGATGCCGAAATTCATCACCGCAGGCACCGGCCTCGATGCCTTCGCCCATTGCGTCGAGGCGTTCAGCAGCCCCCACTACCACCCGATGTCCCAAGGCATCGCGCTTGAGGGGATGCGCCTGGTCATCGACAACCTGCCCCGCGCCTACAACACCCCCGACGACATCGACGCGCGCGCGCAGATGATGTCGGCCGCCATGATGGGCGCGACGGCGTTTCAAAAGGGCCTCGGCGCGATCCATGCGCTGTCTCACCCCATCGGGGCGGTTTACAACACCCACCACGGCACCACCAACGCCGTGTTCATGCCCGCCGTGCTGAAACTGAATGCCGACGCGATCCGCGCCCGCTTCGACCTCGCCACGCCCTATCTGGGGATCGAGGGCGGCTTTGACGGTTTCTGTGCCTTCGTGCAGGACTTCAACGATCAGCTCGGCATCCCGCGCAAGCTCTCGGCGCTCGGCGTTGCGGACGACCGTGTCGACGACATCGTCGCCATGGCGCTCGAGGATCCCTCCTGCGGCGGCAACCCGGTGACGCTGACGGCCGAAAACCTCAGGCCCGTCCTGCTCGACGCACTCTGAGGCACCGGGCGGCACGGCGTCGCCCGCACCTCCCGCTTTGGCCGCTCTGTCTTGGCCCAAACGCCCCGCCCGCCGCGACCAGCACCGACCAGGTCCGCGGCGGGCCTTTGACTGCCCGCGACCCTCCGCTAGATTAAAGGCAAGTACACGCTGTGGCCCCGCCGACAGATGGCCCCCAGCGAAGGAGGTTCCCATGCGGCTTGTCCCTGTCCTGTTCTGCGTCCTTGCCCTGCTGGGCCTGAATGCCTGTTCGATGGTGACCACCAGCGTTGCGGCAAATTCCGCCATCCCTGCCGACATCACGCCCCGCACGGTCTATATCACCCCCGGCGATGGTGCCGATGCGGCCTCGCTCGGCTGGCAGACCAATGCCCGCACATTGGCCGGGGTGTTGCTGGCGCATGGCTTTGCCACCGTGCCGCGCCGCGCCGATGCCCGCCTGATCGCCAGTTTCGCCTATTCCGTCGATGACGGGCGGCAGGTGACCAGCGAATACCGGGTGCCAGAACGTGACATCATCGGTTATCGCACCGTCCCCGCGCGCCGGCCCGGCCCTGACGGTACAACCGGAACACGGCGGGTACCGGTCTTTGGCGTCGTCGGCTACGAAATGCGCACCAAGGTCGAAACCGTGTTCACCCGCCGCGTCACGCTCGACATGACCGACGCCCGCACCGGGCGGCAGGTGTTCGAGGCGCGCGGCATCAGCCGGGGCCCCTGCGCCGCCTTCACCACCGAGGCCGACGCGATCTTCGGTGCCCTGCTCAAGGATTTCCCGCAGGCGCGCACCGGCAATATCACGATCAAATCCGAAAACGGCTGCACCAGGCTCTGAGCGCCCCGCCCCCCCCCAAAGCGCTGCTCGCCAAGGTAGTCTCGCTCCCGGTCAAACCAGCGCCCAGTCGAACCAGCGCCCAGTCAAACCAGCCCCCGGTCGAACCAGCGCCCGTTCTCATCGCCCCCGGTCCGACCTATACCCTCCGAGAACAGCAAAAAAGCGCCCGACCCTCTCCAGGGCAGGCGCTTTGCGCATCTTGTATCGCTGGCAGGTGGCTCAGCCTTTCGGCGTGGCCTCCATCGCATCCAGGCGGGCCTTCAGCGCCGCATTCTCTTCGCGGGCTTTCTGCGCCATCAGGCGCACGGCATCGAATTCTTCCCGCGTGACGAAATCGCGGTCGGCCAACCAGCGGTCGATGCGCGATTTGAAGGCCGTTTCGGCCTCGTCCTTGGCGCCCTGGGCCACACCCATGGCGTTCGTCATCAGCTGGGACATGTCGTCGAAGAACTTTGAACGGGTCTGCATCGGCTCTCTCACACGCAAGTGTTACGGTTGCTTCCTATATGGGCCGGGTCGGCCGCCGGCTCAACCCCTCGGCCGTTTTGCGCCGAAACCGCCGCCCCGCTCCCGCCACACGCGCCCCACAGCCGCCCCGCAACCGCACATCACACAAGGCCCGACGCCCCCGCTTGACTTTGCGCCGCCCCCGCAGGCAGATACCCCCGATGAAAGCCGCAATCCCCTTCCCCGACATCTCGCCCGAGATCTTCACGCTGTCGCTCGGCGGGTTCTCGTTCTCGCTGCGCTGGTACGCCCTGGCCTACCTTGTGGGGATCGTGCTGGGCTGGCTGCTGGCGCGCGCCGCCATCGACCGTGCCCGCCTCTGGCCCGCCAATGCCGCGCCGATGACCCGCACCCAGCTGGACGATTTCCTGACCTGGCTGATCGTCGGTGTCATCCTCGGCGGGCGGCTGGGCTTCGTGCTGTTCTACCAGCCCGAGTACTACTTCGCCCACCCGGCCGAGATCCCGATGATCTGGCAGGGCGGCATGGCCTTTCACGGCGGGCTGATCGGCGTCGCCATCGCCATCACCCTCTTTTGCTACCGCCAGTCGATCCCGCTGCTGCCCGCCTTCGACATGCTGGCGCTGGCGACGCCGCCGGGGCTGCTGCTGGGCCGCATCGCCAACTTCATCAACGCCGAGCTGTGGGGACGCCCCACCGACGCGCCCTGGGGCGTGATCTTTCCCGGTGAGGCCGCGCAGAGCTGTGCCACCGCCGCCGCCCCCTGCGCCCGCCACCCCTCGCAACTCTACGAGGCGGGGATGGAGGGGCTGATCCTCGGCGCGATCCTGATCACGCTGGCCTTCACCACGACCATCCTGAAACGCCCGGGCCGCCTGACCGGCATCTTCATCGCCGGCTACGGTGTGGCGCGTTTCATCGTCGAATTCTTCCGCCTTGCCGATGCGCAGTTCATCACGCCGACCAACCCGCATGGCCATGTCCTCCAGTTCAGCGAAACGGCGGGGCTGACGATGGGCCAGGTGCTGTCGCTGCCGATGGTCCTGATCGGCCTTGCCCTTGTCGCATGGTCGTGCCGCCCCCGTGCCGCCACGCCGTGACCATGCCCGACAACAGACCCGATACCAGCCCAGAAACTGGCCCAGACACTGGCCCCGATAACGGTCCCGACAACGGCCCCATCCCCCCGCTGACCCGGCACCTGCTGGACCGCATCGCACAGGACGGCCCGCTGCGCCTGTCCGATTACATGGCCGATTGCCTGCTGCACCCGCGCTATGGCTACTATACCACCCGCGATCCGCTGGGGGCGGCGGGCGACTTCACCACAGCCCCCGAAATCAGCCAGATGTTCGGTGAACTGATCGGCCTGTCGCTGGCGCAAAGCTGGCTGGATCAGGGCGCGCCCAGCCCCTTCACCCTTGCCGAACTCGGCCCCGGTCGCGGCACCCTGATGGCCGACATCCTGCGCGCCACCCGTGGCGTGCCCGGCTTTCACGCCGCCATGACCCTGCTGCTGGTCGAGGTTTCGCCCACCCTGCGCCGCGCCCAGAAAGCCACGCTCAAAGGCCAAGACGTCGCATGGCGCGACCGCCTTGGCGATATGCCCGACGCACCGCTGTTCCTTGTCGCAAACGAATTCTTCGATGCCCTGCCGATCCGGCAGTTCGTGCGCGCCGATGACATCCTGTGGCAGGAACGCCGCGTCACCGCGCAGGGCACCACGCTGACCCTCGGCCTGACCGGCGCCGCCCCCGAACCCGCCCTCGCGCATCGACTGGGCGATACCAAGCCCGGCGACATCGTCGAAACCTGCCCTGCGGCCTCGGCCATCGCCGCCCAGATCGGTGACCATATCGCGCGCCATGGCGGCGCGGCACTGATCGTGGATTATGGCGACTGGCGCAGCCAGGGCGACACGCTTCAGGCGCTGCGCAACCACGCCTATGCCGATCCCCTTGCCGATCCCGGCCAGTCCGACCTGACCGCCCATGTCGATTTCGAAGATATCGCCACCGCCGCCGCCCCGGCCTGCCACAGCCTGCTGACCCCCCAGGGGGTCTTTCTCGAACGTCTTGGCATCACGGCGCGCGCGCAGGCGCTGGCGGCGCGGCTGACCGATGACGCGCTTTCCGCACATGTCGCGGCACATCGCCGCTTGACCCACCCACAGGAAATGGGAACGCTCTTCAAGACCCTCGCGTTGTATCCCAAAGGCCACCGACCGCCGCCCGGCCTCGAACCCGCGAAACACGACTCCGCGTAACACGACTCCGCGTAACACTGACACCTCAGCAAGGATCGCATGGCACTGGAAATTCTCACCTCATCGGCACTCGCGCCCATCCGCCACGGCTTCTTCACCCGCAAGGGCGGGGCCTCCTCGGGTATCTTTTCCGGGCTGAACTGCGGCATGGAGTCCTCCGATCAGGCCGAGATCGTGTCGATCAACCGTGCCCGCGTCGCCACCGCGATGGATGTCGAACCCGGCGCGCTGACCTATGTGCACCAGGTGCATTCGGCCCGCGCCCTGCCCGCCACGGGCCCCTTCGACACCCCGCCCGAGGCCGATGGCATCGTCACCGCCACCCCCGGCGTCGCCCTGTCGATCCTGACCGCCGATTGCCAGCCGGTGCTGCTGGCCGACCCACAGGCCCAGGTCATCGGCGCGGCGCACGCCGGATGGCGCGGCGCCATCGACGGCGTGCTGGAATCCACCATCGACGCGATGGTCGACCTCGGCGCGGACCGCGCCCGCATCACCGCCGCCATCGGCCCGTCGATCAGCCAGCGCGCCTACGAGGTCGGCCCAGAATTCCTCGATGATTTCATGGTCGACGATCCCGACAACACCCGCTTTTTCGCCAATGGCGAAGGCGACAGGTATCTGTTCGACCTGCCCGCCTACGGGCTGCACCGCCTGCGCAGTGCCGGAATCGCCCAGGCGGAATGGATCGGCCATTGCACCTATTCCGACCCCGACCGGTTCTTTTCCTATCGCCGCACGACCCATGAAGGCCAGGCCGACTATGGCCGCCTGATCTCGGTCATCCGCCTGTAAGGGCGACGGCTGCGGGCGACGGCCCGTCGCGCCCCCACTCGCCATATCTGACTGTAGCCATCCCTGACTGTCGCCATCCCTGACCGACGCCGGCCCTGACCCCACCCCTGACCCGGGCCCTGGCCGCTGGATGTTCGGGCCCCGGAACGCGCTGACTCAGCGCCGCAATCCGTACCTTCCCCCGGCATTGCCCGACAGGAACGGCCCGCAAAAACGGCTGCAAAACACCGTTCACTTACCGCTCGGATACCGTTCAGATACCGACGTTCGAATTCAGCGTTTTCAATGACTTGGCGGGGTCACGCCCCGCAATACCGACAGCCGCGCGAAAATCGCCTCAGGCGTCGCGCGCCAAACGCTCTTCCAGCACCTCGAACGGCACACCCGGCTGGTCCTTGGCACAGCGGATCACCAGCGACGTCTTGACGCTCGCGACGTTCTCGGCCGAGGTCAGCTTGCCAGTCAGAAAGCTCTGAAAGGTCGACAGGTCCGGCGCCACGCACTTCAGGATGAAATCGACCTCGCCGTTCAGCATATGGCACTCGCGCACCAGCGGCCATTCCCGGCACAGCGTTTCAAAGGCGACCAGGTCGGCCTCCGCCTGGCTGACCAGCCCGACCGAAGCAAAGACCTGCACCTCGAATCCCAGCTCGCGCGAATCGACCTCGGCGTGATAGCCGCGAATGAACCCGGATTCCTCCAGCGTGCGCACCCGCCGCAGACACGGCGGCGCCGAAATCCCGACCCGCTTGGCAAGTTCGACATTGGTCATCCGCCCATCCGCCTGAAGCTCCGCAAGGATCTTCCTGTCAATTGGATCTAGTCGTGTACCAGGCATATCTGCGCTCCCCAGAATTGCGTTTCTTATAGCAGGCGCCATACCTTGCGCAATAATGTTTCACAATCACGCAACATATCATCATGCCTGCCGGGGTGAATGCGGCGATTTATTGCGCAGGGCGGCGCGCCTTGCACCTATGCCCCGGCACGATTAGATATGCAAAACTCTGATATCAGGAGAGGCTGACATGGCTGAGACGCGCAAGACCAAGGTACTGATCATCGGCTCCGGCCCCGCAGGCTACACCGCAGGCGTCTACGCCAGCCGCGCCATGCTGGACCCCATCCTCGTGCAGGGGATCGAACCCGGCGGCCAGCTGACCACCACGACCGAAGTCGAAAACTGGCCCGGCGCGACCGAGATTCAGGGCCCCGATCTGATGATCAACATGGAGGCCCACGCCAAGGCGATGGGGACCGAGATCATCGGCGACATCATCACCGATCTCGACCTCTCCACCCGCCCTTTCGTCGCCAAGGGTGATTCCGGCACCGAATACATCGCGGATGCCGTGATCCTGGCGACCGGCGCGCGCGCCAAGTGGCTGGGCCTTGAAACCGAGGACGCCTTCAAGGGCTTCGGCGTTTCGGCCTGCGCGACCTGCGATGGCTTCTTCTATCGCGGGCAGGAAATCGTGGTTATCGGCGGCGGCAATACGGCCGTCGAAGAGGCACTGTTCCTGACCAACTTCGCCTCCAAGGTCACCCTGATCCACCGCCGCGACGAACTGCGCGCCGAAAAGATCCTGCAAGACCGGTTGGAAAAGAACCCCAAGATTGAAACCCTTTGGTTTCATGAGCTTGTCGAGGTTGTTGGCGAAGACAGCCCCAGGGGCGTCACCGGAATCAAGGTGCGTGATGTGCGCAGCGGTGCCGAATCCGAGCTTTCGGCCAAGGGCGTTTTCATCGCGATCGGCCACGCGCCCGCCTCCGAACTGGTCAAGGATCAGCTTGAGTTGCACCACGGCGGCTACGTCAAGGTAAAGCCGGGTTCGACCGAAACCTCCGTGCCCGGCGTGTTTGCCGCCGGTGACCTGACCGATCACAAATATCGCCAGGCCGTGACCTCCGCCGGCATGGGCTGCATGGCCGCGCTGGACGCCGAACGCTTTCTTGCTGAAACCGGCGTCGCCGAGGATCGCGACACCACCTTGCCGCTCGGCCATGGCGCCCCGGAGAGCGAAGGCGCCGCCTGATCGGCGCCACGTCCCGTCACAAAACTGGCGCGGCCTCGCTTCCCGGCCGCGCCCCCGCGGCTAGGGTTCCTGGCCGCACCCTCGGGGCCTCGCTTCCCGCCCGCGCGACCCGTCCAGCGCAGGCCGCAATGGCGGATCAGTGCGCAATTTTCAGCTGACCCGCCATCGTTGCGACAGAATTTTCAGCCGCGTTTTGCCACCTTTTCGCAGGTCACGCGACGCGCATATCCCGATCCTGCGCATTTTCGGGCAAAATCGGCCTTATTCTTGGCCGTTTCGGGGAAAAATGACCTGACCGCTGCTGCGGCGCAGCAAGTCTGTTCCGAAATTCGTTTTCAAACCGCGAAAGCTTGAATTTTTGTTTCCATCCGGTCTAGGTCGCATCTGAGCCGC
>TARA_R110002126_G_scaffold86718_7_pt1 | contig 18043 bp, 15 predicted proteins | sample TARA_R110002126 | Tara Oceans TARA_R110002126 (sample SAMEA4397536) | marine metagenome | biome: Polar Biome; feature: [DCM] deep chlorophyll maximum layer (ENVO:01000326); material: water (ENVO:00002006), including particulate matter (ENVO:01000060) such as... | depth 30 m
TGCTCGTATTAATGGTAAACCAGCGCAAGTGACTAAAATTGAAGCCAAAGATAAGCGCCAAAATCCACCATTACCCTATAGCTTATCAGCATTGCAAATAGACGCGGCTAAACGTTTTGGCCTCTCGGCAAAAGAGGTACTTGATACTTGCCAAAGTTTGTATGAGCGTCATAAATTAATTACCTATCCGCGTTCAGACAGTCGCTATTTACCTAAAGAGCAACATGCTTTGGCACCAAAAGTATTGCACGCGGTACTCAAAGGTGCTGCTGCATTAGTTGATGGTTGTGAGGCACCAAATGCCAAGCTTAAGTCTAAAGCTTGGGATGACAGTAAAGTCGATGCTCACCATGCCATTATACCCACAGAGAAAGTTGCTAATTTGTCATCGTTATCCAGTAACGAAGCCAAGTTATACCAACACGTTGCGAGGCAATATTTAGCCCAGTTTTATCCAGCTTATATGTATGCTGAAACTGCTGTGGAAGTGACTATTGCTGGAGGTTTGTTTACCACTAAAGCGCGTCAAGACAAAAGCTTAGGCTGGAAACAACTGTATAAGCGGGCGACCACAGTAAATCAAGCGAGTTCTGATTCTAGTTCAACTAGCAGCGATGACGATAACGACGACACGGTACAATCATTACCGCCGCTGGTTAAAGGGCAAATACTCCAATGTGAGCGTGGTGAATTACTAGAAAAAATGACTCAAGCGCCGAAGCATTTTACCGACGCGACATTATTAGGCGCGATGACTGGCATTAGCCGTTATGTGACAAACAGCGATATTAAGAAAATTCTTAAAGAAACTGATGGCTTAGGCACTGAAGCGACTCGTGCTGGGATTATTGAATTACTGTTTAAGCGCGGTTATTTAGTTCGCCAAGGTAAATCAATACTGGCCACACCTGTGGGTGTTGGTTTGATCCGCAGTTTACCTGAATCTGCAACCACACCAGACATGACCGCATTATGGGAAAACAGCCTCGATGCCATCAGTCAAAAAAGGCTTAAGTATGATGCATTTATGCAGCCATTACTCAGCCAATTAGATAACCTAATTACCCAAGCATCGAGTCAGTTACCTTCTGCATTACAAGGTGTTGCCAGCAGTGCACCAAAGCGCAGCTTTAAAAAGCCATATAAAAAGAAAACTAAAGCGAAAAGTTAACAGGGTGGCAAGCGATGAAAATTGTTAAGAGGGATGATGACAGGCAAACTTACCCAGGCTAGTCGCCTTGGCCAGACTAGGTTGGTGACGACATGTTTTAAAACAGTCAGGTGTCAAAGAAAGATTATTGCCAGTAACCTATTCACATCTTCTCAAAAGTATAGGGGCAAGCTTGAGTAGGCAAAATACAAGTTTGAAGAGCAATGAACACGATACAGCAAGATGATGCTAACCAGGCTGATTTTATGTTTTATGAAATCAGGCTTAGCCGTGAATTATGCCAAGTCTCTATCCAGACTCAGCATTTAGCTGATTATGTAGCAATGGTAGAGGGTGTGATAATTGAATCTAGGCTACATGAAATGGCCGTTATTCGTGAGTAATCGTCAGTGTGATCAACTGAAGTGACTTTAATCGCAAAGTAGAACCAAAATGTTCTACTTTTTTTGTCGATTTTTTTAAGACTCCTGTGAGACACTCAGAAGATAAACTCTGGTGAAGAATCAGTATTAATAGACAGGGATAAGCGCCACAATGGAAATTCGGTTTACTCAGCTGCAATGCCGTTCGTCTAGTGTCACCATGAACATTGAAGATTGGCTTATTGAATCACAACAATCTTGGGGCGTGTTTAGTACCGAAGGTGATTTAGGCACCATATTGGGCCAGTTATTGACTCAGCAAGCACAAGATAACGCTTTGGCCTATTCTGGCATACTATCGGGTGTTGACTACTCGCAGGTCGCTTTGGTGTCACTGCATGAACAGCAGCTGTTACTCGAACAGATTCTTGATCAAGATGACAGCGAGGCTTTAGGCTACATCGACCCTAATACTAGCGTTTATGGGGTGATTTTTACCCTATGTGATGATCACGTACTGACAAAGCGCTTATTAGAACAGCTGGATCTCACTCGGTTAAGCGATAGCCAGTTTACTCAGCTTTCTACCGGTGAAAGTCGCCGGGTCATGCTGGCCCGTGCTGTGGCAACCCAAGTGCCATTTTTAGTCCTCGACGAACCTTATGCAGGGCTTGATGTGGGCCATCGACAAGCGTTAAGTCAATATTTACAGCTGTTGTCGCAAACGGTACAAATGCTGGTGGTCGTGTCACGTGAAGAAGATATGCCTGACTGGATTGAGCATGTTGCGATGTTTAATCATGGCGCGTTAGACAGCATAATGACTAAGACTGAGTGGGATAATCATCCGCTGATTAGTCAACTTACAGCGCAATCAGGCCAACAAAGTGAAGATATGTTGGCGCTTATTCGTCGTCACAGACATAAGCCCTTATTCGCAAATCCGGTCTTTCAGTTACACAATGGCCGAGTGGCTTACAGTGACAAAGTGATTTTCTCTGGGATTAATTGGCGCATCGATAATGGCGTACATTGGCAAGTTAAAGGCCCAAATGGTTGTGGTAAAAGTACTTTGCTAGGGCTTATTTTTGGCGATCATCCACAATGTTACAGTAACGACATTGATATTTTTGGTAAAAAAAGAGGCTCAGGCGAGAGTATTTGGGAGATAAAAAAGCATATCGGCATGGTGTCATCAGCGTTACATTTACAGTATCGGGTTAATTGCAGTGCCTTAGATGTGATTGTATCGGGCTTTTATGACTCGATTGGTTTGTATCAACAACCGACAGCACAACAGTTAGCTATCGCATCCGAATGGTTAGCCATTTTACACATGGGTCAGTTGAGTAAAACGGCCTTTAGACAATTAGAATATGGCCAGCAACGCTTGTTGCTCATTGCTCGCGCTATTGTGAAACAGCCAACGTTATTGATCCTTGACGAGCCTTACCAAGGCTTAGATTACCTAGGCCGAAGATTGATTAAAAATGCCCTTGAACTCATCGCTAAAGAGCACTTGAGCCAATTGTTGTATGTGTCACATTATCAAGAAGATAGCCTTGATAGTATTCAGCACTTTATTGAGTTTGTCGCCGACGAACATCAAGGCGGCTATCGTGCTGTGGTAACTGAAAGCTAATCATTGCATGGCTAATGTTTAAGGCGATGACGCTTATCTAAACAGCTAACATTTGTTGGCTGTTTTTTTGTCTGCTTAATGGCAAAATACACCCGATAACCTTGCCATCATGGCACTGTATGCGGCAGCTAAAGTCGCTAGGTGGATTAAGAATCTGAATGACTTAATACCCGCAGTATATCGCTTCTTTGGGCAGCTTGGTCGAATAGCCTAATCGAACTTTAGTTAGTGATAAACCTTGAAACCCCCATGTTTTGGCACCATAACCGTCTTATAGTGTATTTACTCAATTTTTTAATATTGTTTTGTTGTTTTATATTGTTCGTATCAAGTCTATTGAGCCAGATTGTAGGTTAATCGATAACATTACGACATGTCGTTTCACTGCTAACTCTTTCTCTGAGTGTTTAAAATTAATATGGAGTCTGACATGACCAACGCTATTATTACTGATTTAGAAAAACGTTACACCGCCAAACGTTATGATGCGACTAAGCGCGTATCACAACAAGATTTAGCCGTCATTTATGACGCAATGGTGTTATCACCTTCATCTATTAACTCTCAACCATGGAAATTTATCGTGATTGAAAGTGATCAAGCCAAACAACGCCTACATGACTCTTATGCTAATAAGTTTCAGTTTAACCAACCGCATGCTAAAGCGGCTTCACATACCATATTGTTTGCATATAACCCTAAGTATACCCGTGAAGATTATGCCAAAGTGGTTGATCAAGGCATTATCGATGGCCGTACTAAGCCTGAAGATCGCGAAGCTGCATTTGGTGGATACGCATTTGTTGACTTAAACACTGATGAAGCGGGCAATAATGCGGCATGGACTAAGTCACAAACCTATTTAGCATTAGGTAATACTATGCATGTTTTAGCTCGCCTTGGTATTGATTCTACGCCGATGGAAGGCGTAGACAGTGAGTTGCTAGGTGAAATTTTTGCTGAAGAACTTGGCGGTTATGTGTGTGAAGTTGCATTAGCATTTGGTTATCATCATTCGGATGAAGACTATAACGCTAAGTTACCTAAATCTCGTTTGGCTAAAGAGCAAGTATTACAGGTCGTATAAATAGGCTTTGATATTGATTTTATTCGTTTCAATGTCGAATAAACCTTGGTTAGAAAATATTAACGTTGTAGCGCTTCGCACACAGAGGATCAACAAGGGGAACACTGCTTGCCCTTGTTGATAACTCCATCAATTCCGCCAAGGTGTTGATCTTCCATATCATAATAACAATCACCTCATAGCCCAGATAGTACATCTGATGTGAAAAGCTTCTGACGCCGTTATCTGTGATAAATAGCATGATGTTACCACAGGGTTCTCATCATGCTATTTCGAACACTTCGGACGGCGACTTTAGGTTTATCGCTTTGTTTTAGTTAATCTTATGCCAGTTTATTTTCATCACACAAACTTAGTTGATTGATGCATTAACGTAAACAATGACCGCGGTTGAGGCTAATAAGCTTATCAAGAATGCGTTCGCCATCCATGCGGATGCCGTTGTGTTCATATTCTGATGTGAGCCAATACTTGAGATTGTTGACTTGCTTAGCGGTTTCTAGGCTGTATTGCATTTCGACAAACATGTCGTTGCTGTAAATAGCGGCTGCTACCGGAACCTTATTATTCGCTAACGTTTCAAGGTCATATAATGCCGGCCAATCTTTCTTAGCCGCGATTAAGTCTGCTGCAGGTTGTAATGGCATTAACGCTTCAAATTGGGCAAACATCCATGGGTAAATCATTTCACCTGTAAACAACAATGGCTTATTCGGACGGTAATTGAATTGTTCAAACTGCGCTCTCACTCGATGGGCCGCCCACGCTGAAGCTTTATGTTGGCAGTAAATAGATTCGTGTAACAAGGCAAAAATAGGGTTAGTGCTGTAATCGAGGAAATGACTAAATTGATGTAAAAATAACGGATTAACATCAACACCGTGGGGTGTTTCGATTAAGGCTTGTTCAAGCAAATAGTAGACCGCTTCTGGCCCTTGTTCCATGCCTAAATTAATCCCTAACAATTGCAGCATTTCAACTGTCAGTAATTCGCCTGTGGCTAAGTACACTTTGTTTTGATAAAGGTGGCTGGCTAAGTTATCAACTAAGCTGCGGGCATCACTAAAGCGTTTGAAAAAGTCGTTATTTTTGGCGATGACTCGTTGATATGTCGCTTGATATACTTCATCTGCAGGGCGGCTAAGTGAAGGTATGCCGCCAGTAATGTAGGCTTCTTTTAGGCCTTCAGGCGCAGCAGACAAATAATGCAGCACACAAAAGCCACCAAAGCTTTGGCCTAAAATACTCCAAGGTTGGTCTGGGGATAGTTTGGCTCTAATATATTCTGCATCGCGAATAATGTTGTCGGCACGGAAAAAACTTAAATAATCAGCCTGGTCGGTGGCGTTCATATAACTTAAGCTGGTGGCATTGATTGGGCTTGATAATCCGGTGCCCCGCTGGTCGAGCAATAACACTCTATATTCAGTTAACGCATGTTTTATCCAGCCGTTATTGCTGACCGGTCTGACGGCACCAAATCCTGGCCCACCTTGAAAGAATACTAAATAAGGCAGTTTTTTATGTTGGTTTTCAACACTGACAATTTCCCGAGCGAAAACCGTAATCTGTTTACTGGGACTTTGTTGATAATCTAATGGCACCGAGAAAAAGTGCTTACGAGCAACAATGTCTGCTAAGGTGAGTTCTGTGTGCATAAAATGCCTATTGGGTCATGATTAATGGTGATATCAAGCTTATTCAGCCGTAAGTAACGTTATTTTATGAGCCATGTTAATGATTAACAATCACTAACTTGATGCAAATCATCTTAAATAGCTATCTAGATCAAATCTGCCTAGGTAGAATTAACCGATAATTAGCCACTGATTATTAAACAACGAGGTTGTCAATGAAGTATCAAATCATCCCCGTAACGCCTTTTCAGCAAAATTGTAGTGTTATTTGGTGCGAAAAGACCTTGAAGGCTGCGGTAGTTGATCCTGGTGGTAACATTGATAGGATTTTAGCCGAGGTGGCTAAGTTAGGCTTAACGGTTGAAAAAATATTATTAACCCATGGGCATATTGATCATGTTGGTGGGGCGGCGGCATTGGCGAGCGAATTAGCTATTCCGATCATTGGTCCGCACATTGCGGATAAATTTTGGTTAGAAAACTTGGTTAAACAAAGTCAAAACTTTGGGTTTCCTCGTGTAGAAGCTTTTGAGCCAACCCAATACCTTAATGAAGATGATGAGTTAAGTGTTGGTGAGCAACATTTACGAGTTTTGCATTGCCCTGGACACACACCGGGACACATTATTTTTTATAATGCTTTTGCTAATTTAGCCTGGGTGGGCGATGTGCTTTTTCGTGGCTCAATTGGTCGTACCGATTTCCCGCAATCCAATCATCAAGACTTACTTCAATCAATCACCACTAAGTTATGGCCATTAGGTCACAATGTGAGTTTTATTCCTGGTCATGGCCCAATGTCGACGTTTGCAGATGAACGACAACATAACCCTTTTGTTGCGGATCAGTTATTTGATTAACACTTTTCTACACAATTAGGTCGTTGAGGTTATTTATTAATAAGTTGAAACTATTGATTCTTTGCATTGTAAACCCAGTCTGTTAGCTTAAGAGTATGCGTTTACATATGATGGACAGTTCAAATGGTTCAACACCTCGTTGATTTACTCGATACCTGGTTACCTTCTTATCAAGAAGACTGGGTACTCGCCGTTCTCACTCAAGTACAAGGCTCTTCTTACCGTAAACCAGGCGCAATAATGCTATTTCATCCCATGGGCAAAAGCTTAGGAATGTTAAGTGGTGGTTGCCTTGAAGCGGATCTCCGTCGTCACGCGCAACGTGCGATTCAAACTCAGCAAGTTATTCAGTTAACCTATGATGCAACTGACGAGTCTGATACCAGTTATCAACTTGGCTGTGGTGGCATCGTTAATATCATGATGGTGTCGTTGAATAAATCTAACAATTATCTTGGTTTAGTGAGTGTTCATGATGCTTTGATGCGCAGTCATTCAGGTGTATATCAAATTGATATCGTTGCTGATGGCACGCCGGCCGACCAACTCAGTGGTCACTTTGTTGAACAAAAATCAGAGCAAGCTACCGTTATCACTCTCAATACTAAAACCCATAAAGAAGCCTTTGAAGATCACTCAGTGTTACATATTCCTATCAGGCCACCTGTGCATATTGGTATTTTTGGTGGCGGTTTAGATGCCCAACCAATTGCGCAAATGGCGCAAACGTTAGGTTGGAAAGTCACTGTATTTGATGAACGTACTGCGTACGCACGCACTTATGATTTTCCTGGCTGCCAGATCATCAAAAAAGCGACCAAGGATGTGTCAAGCTCACTGTTGGCCAGTTTAGATGCAGCCTTTGTGATGAGTCATAATTTACAGATTGATGCTAAAACATTACAGGTACTGCAAACTTTATCCCTAGCGTATATTTCATTATTAGGTCCGACTCACCGCCGTGACAAGGTGTTGAGCATGGCTGAACTTAATATCGATGACTTTAGTGGTTATTTTTCGGCACCAGCAGGGTTGGCATTAGGGGGCGAGCTGCCTGGTTCGGTTGGACTGAGCATATTGTCCCAGTGCCATGGCGTACTTTATCAAAGCAAGATAACCAGTCTTGATACTGTAATGCTGTCTTAGCGAGTTGATACGTAAATGACGGCAAACATAGTTACGGTGATCCTAGCTGCTGGGGCAAGCAGCCGATTTAACAGCGCTAAAATTGTTGCTAAAGTGCAAGGCGAACAAAGTTTGCTGGCACACAGCTTACAGACTCTTGATGTGGTGACTCAAACGGCTGGTATTGCACCTGCGGTGGTGATGTTGGGTGCCCATCAAACCGATGAAGTGTTAGCGATAACGGCCAATCATCAGCGAATTATTAATCATGATTGGCATTTAGGTTTGTCCAGTTCAGTGAAACTTGCTGGTCAATATGCCCAAACGCAACAGGCGGATGCTTTACTGGTGGTGTTAGCCGACCAAGTCGCATTACAAAGCAGTGATTATTTACAATTGATCCAAGCGTATATCCATAATAAGTTAACTAGCTGTGCTTTTTACCTGCATAGCGTAGGTGTACCTGCTATCTTTTCAGCTGAAGATATTAAAATATTGATGTCTCTTGATGGCGATAATGGTGCAAAAAGCATTTTAAAACAAAATGATAAAAATAATAGCTTGAACATTATTGTGATGGAACAAGCGCAATTTGATATTGATACACCTGCTGACTTAGTACGTTGGTTAGATAATAAGGATTGATTATGACAACCCCAACACAAAAATTGATGGTCAATGGAAAGGATTTTACCCTTGATGCCGACCCGAATATGCCAGTACTTTGGGCATTGCGTGACATATTAGGTCTAACCGGCACTAAATTTGGTTGTGGAGCAGGGCTTTGTGGTGCATGCACTATCCATGTTGACGGCAGTCCAATGCGTGGTTGTTTAACCAGCTTAAAGCAAGTTCAGGGTAAGCAAGTTACCACTATTGAAGGTCTTGAGGCTGAAAAACTAAAGCAAGCTTGGTTAGCGCATAATGTGCCGCAATGTGGTTATTGTCAGGCTGGGCAGTTAATGTCTGCCGCAGCCTTACTCACCAGCACGCCTAAACCGACTGAAACCCAAATCCTTGATGCGATGTCGGGTAATATTTGTCGTTGTGGTACCTATCCACGGATAAAAGCCGCCATTCAATCGGCTTCGGAGGCGTGATCATGACCACATTCACAGCTGTTGAGAATATTAGTCGCCGTAATGTATTAAAGTTATTTGGTGCAGTCGGTGGTGGACTCGCCTTAGGGGCAACCAGTTTAAGTTGGAGCCCAATGGCCTTAGCTGAAGACAAGCAAGCGCTGATGAACTTGTTTGTTGCTATCGGTGAAGACAATAAAGTGTATTTGACTTGTCATCGTTCTGAGATGGGACAAGGGATTAGGACAGGCATACCGCAAATTTTGGCTGACGAGTTAGAAGCTGATTGGGATAAGGTTGTAGTGGTGCAAGGCTTAGCGGATAAGCGCTATGGCAGCCAAAATACTGATGGTAGCCGCAGTATTCGTAAACATTATCATCGTATGCGTCAAATGGGCGCGACCGCAAGAACCATGCTTGAACAAGCTGCGGCGCAAATTTGGCAAGTTCCGGTTGCGGAGGTGTATGCTAAAGCCCATAAGATCCATCATAAAGGCAGTAACAAAAGCCTTAGTTACGGTGAGTTGGCTGTAGCGGCATCGAGATTACCGATGCCAGAATTAGATTCTGTAGTGCTAAAGCCAGAAAGTGAATTTACCCATATTGGTCAATCTCATACTATTGTCGATATGGATGCCATGCTCACGGGCAAAGCGATTTACGGCTATGATATTAAATTAGACGGTATGTTGTATGCCAGTATCACTCGTCCGCCAGTATTAGGCAGTGATGTGCTGAGTCTTGATGACACCAAAGCCCGTAAAATAGCCGGGGTGGTTGACATTATTACCTTACCAGTTCCGAAAGGTGCACCATTATTTCAGGCTTTAGGCGGCGTCGCAGTGATTGCCACTAACAGTTGGAGTGCGATTGAAGCGCGTAAAGCGTTGGTGATTACCTGGTCTAAATCGATTAATGATAGCCACAATTCAGACACATACCTGCAGGGCTTGGTCGAGAGAGTAAACCAACCAGGTAAAGTGATGCGCCAGTTAGGTGAGTCAGTCACTGATTGGCCTGAAGCGTCAACAGTTAAGGCTGTTTACACAGTGCCCTATTTAACCCATGCCATGATGGAGCCACCAGTAGCAACAGCAAATGTAACTGCTAATGGATGTGAGTTGTGGGCTTCGAGCCAAACCCCACAAAGTACCCAGCAAAATGTAGCCGGTGCATTAGGGTTAAAAGAAGAGCAAGTTACCGTTAACGTGACTTTACTGGGTGGTGGTTTTGGGCGTAAATCTAAGCCTGACTTTAGTGTTGAAGCCGCCATTTTATCGCAAAAGCTCAATAAACCCGTCAAAGTATGTTGGAGCCGTGAAGACGAAATTCAGAATGGTTATTATCATGCTATCAGTGCGCAGATGTACCAAGTCGCTCTCGACAATAATAAGATGCCCACCGCACTATTAGCCCGTACAGGATTTCCGTCAATCAGTTCAACATTTGCCGAAGGGGTTGAATACCCTTCAGCTGGTGAGCTCGATTTAGGTTTTAGTGACGTACCGTTAGCGCTTAAGCACATTCAACTTGAAGCCGTCAAAGCGCCCGCGCATACGCGTATTGGTTGGATGCGTTCTGTGTGTAATATTCAGCATGCTTTTGGTATTGGCAGTTTTGTTGACGAGATAGCCGTAAATGCCAATAAGCCCTGTGTGCAAATGTGGCGTGATTTATTAGGTAAAGCACGCATAGAACCGTTTGAAAACCAAAACTTTACCTATGGAAATTACGGTGAAGACTTAGCCGATCATCCGGTGGATGTAGGGCGTTATCATAAAGTGCTCGACAAGTTAGAAGCCGTAATGGCAGATGCCCCTAAAGCGGCTAAAAACCAAGGTTGGGGTATGGCGGTGCATCGCAGCTTTGTTAGCTATGTTGCCGTTGCTACGCTAGTTGAAGTGGTAGATAAACAGCTTAAAGTATTGAAATCTATTGCGGTGATGGATGCTGGGAGAGTGATTAATCCTGATCGAGTGAAATCACAATTAGAAGGTGCGATCATTTTTGGTTTAAGTTTAGCGACCATGGGCGAAATTACCTTTAAAGACGGTAAAGTCGAACAATCTAACTTTCATGACTATCCGTTATTGCGTATGCCGCAATCGCCACAGATTGACACTTATATTATTGAGTCGATAGCAAAGCCTGCTGGTGTCGGTGAGCCCGGTGTGCCTCCAGTAGCGCCCAGTTTAACCAATGCCATTTTTGCGGCAACGGGGATACGATATCGCGATTTACCGCTTAATAAATTTTTATCGGTTTAGCCATTTTCGTGAGCTACAACACTTAAGTTTACTGCGCTTAAGCCGATAATAATTAAGCTAAATGCCTAAGTGTATTCGCACTTAGGCATTATTTTTTTAAGGATAATTTAAAATCACTCTCAATTGAATCGTTAATGAATTTTAGTATTGATTCAGATTGAGTGGGTGCTGTTGTTTATTTAATCTTATTCTCATATTTGAGATAGTAACGCATTGCCTTAGGAAGCTTATATGAAGCAAATTCAGTTTAGAACCATTGATGCAATTTTGATTAAATTTAGCCTGAATGGAAAATTTTGGGTGGTGTGTTCGCTGGTTGCATTGATCACCAGTGTTATTGCTCTGATGAATTACCAACAAACGAATGATTTAATTGCTCAATCATCATTACAGCGGGTTAAAGCAAGTGCTGAAAGTTATGCCTCGGTTGCCAATAATCAAGGCTTAACAAATACTGCTCTGGAGCAATTTGTACAAACTCATCAATTACAGTTATCTGGTCGTGATAATACTTTTCGCAGTGGTGATCAAGTTACAGCATCAGCGAGTGTCGGCGATCAGTTTCTAAGCGTGAGTCAAAATGTTCAATCCTGGGAACAGGAACCATTAAGCCAAAGCTATTTTATGCTAATCATCGCATTAGTGGGCTTGCTACCATTATTTCAATTGAGTTACTGGATCTCAACCTCGTTAGGCGGCGGTTTATGGGATATGTACATGGCTATCAAACGGTTAGCTGATGGTGATTTAACCTTGAGATTAAACTTTTTTGGTACTGACGATTTCAGTTTAATCGCCAATGAAATTGATCGCTGTGCTAATAATATGAGTGAAATGGTGACCGCTATTCGGAGTAATGCAGACACCCTAGCGACTGCCGCCAATGAATTTAACCATCAAGCTAACACTAATGATGACTTAATTGATCAGCAACATCATTATTTAGATTCTGTAGCGCATGCCATGGATCAAATGACCGGAGCCATTGCAGATGTATCACATCATGCGAGTGATGCATCTTTGAACACTAAGCAAAATGCTACCCAAATGGGTCAGAGTCAGGGCAAGATTAATGATGCAGTTAAGCGGATTGGCTATTTGTCTGAGCGTATTGCTGAAGCGTTTTCATCTGTAGAGCAGTTATCTCATGATGCCACCCAAATTAATGTTGCTGTTACTACCATTGAAAGTATTTCTGAACAAACTAATTTATTAGCGTTAAATGCAGCAATTGAAGCGGCGCGTGCCGGTGAGCAAGGTCGGGGTTTTGCTGTGGTGGCTGATGAAGTACGTACTCTTGCAGGGCGGACTCAACAAGCGACCGTTGAAATTCAAAATATGATCGAAGGCTTACAACAAGGTTCTAAAAAACTGACCTGCATTACCAATGTGATTGTTACCGAAGCCGATCAGGGCAGTGCAAGTATTAAAGCGGTCGGTGACGATATTACCGACATGGCTGAGTCGATTAATGCCGTGTTTGATATGAGTAGCCAGATAGCCGCCTCAGCGGAACAACAAAGTGTCTCAGCCGGTGATATTGCCTCGCAACTTAATCAAATCCGTCAGCAATCGGAGACGATTCGCAATACTGCAAAACATGCCGGAATATTAGCGAAAGATTTACATCAATCATCTCAAGGTTTAGCGGCGATTTTAAGTCAATATAAAATTTAATTTTGTATCAAGCAGCCCATAACAACGGTCAGTGACAGTTAGTTAAGGTGCTCGATAAAGATGGCATAGTAGTGATGATAATCACTTGGGTTACTAATATGCATGCTTAGCCATTATTTGATTTTTATAGCAGCAACCTTTTAAGGGCGATTATTTGGCCTGTAATATACTAACGAGAGTCGTTTGGCTCTGTTCATGTTAGCGTGTTGACAAACTATCAAGCTTAGCCGGTGGTGAAGGAATGCTGTAAAACTAAAAAAAGCTATAAGCAATCTTGCTTATAGCTTTTTTGTTGCTAAGCGATGTCGGGGGCTAGGTTATGTCAGCACCCTAACGATTAACTAAACGTAGTCCAAATGGGGGCATGATCGGACGGTTTCTCAATCGCGCGTAATTCGTAATCGACATCAGATTCGACGACGCGTGAAACTAATGAGTCGGTTACTAATATCACGTCGATGCGCAGACCACGGTTATCATCAAAGCCTTTACTACGATAATCAAACCACGAGTAACGTTCAGTGCGATCTGGATGCAATTGGCGGAAACTATCAATAAAGCCCCATTGTTGTAAACGTGCTAACCATTCACGTTCTTCTGGCTGGAAGCTACATTTTCCGCTTTTTAACCAACGCTTAGCGTTCACTTCACCGATGCCGATATCTAAATCGGTGGGCGATATATTGATATCACCAATGATTGCTATGTCATCGCTTGGTTGGTGATGTTTCTCTAAATATAGCATTAAGTCTTGATAGAACTTACGTTTAGCCGGGTATTTTGTTTCGTGGTGAATGCTTTCACCTTGTGGAAAATATCCATTGAATACCGTTAATACTCGGCCATTATCTTGTGTAAATTGGCCAATAATAAGTCGACGCTGAGCATCTTCATTATCAGATTCAAAACCTTTAATAATGCTAATGGGTTCAGCTTTGGACAGCATGGCTACGCCATAATGTGCTTTGCCGCCATGGTAATGAACTTTGTAGCCCATTGCCTCAACATCTGCAACCGGAAAGGCTTCGTCGTGCACTTTGGTTTCTTGTAAGCCAATAATGTCAGGCGCGTGGCTGTCTATAAGTGCTTGTAATTGATGCAGTCGAGCACGTATGCCATTAATGTTAAAAGAAACAATCTTCATTATGGGAGCACTCGTTTAAATGGCTTAACAATAACGCTTTTATACACACCAGCACCAATGTAAGGATCCACATCAGCCCATGCTTGTGCATCTTCTAATGAGGCAAAATCGGCAATAACTAATGAGCCGGTAAAACCTGCTTCACCAGGGTTTTCGTTATCAATAGCAGGATGTGGTCCGGCAGTTAATAAACGGCCTTCATCAGCTAAATCTTGTAAACGGGCTAAATGTTCAGCGCGAACAGATAAGCGTTTCTCTAAACTGTTTTCCACATCTTGAGATGAAATCATATACCACATATCGTTGCTTCCTTTATTTGATTTTATTTTACATGAATGCTTATTGACCATCAGTTGTTTGCGAATCGTCATCTTGCATATTTTTATACAAATAAACGACCGTAATAACGGTGTTGATTAAGGTGAGGGCGGTTAGGCCAAACACTTTGAAGTTTACCCAGGTTTCCAGAGGTAAATTAAACGCAATGTAAATATTAGCAAAGGCACATAAGACAAAAAATCCAACCCAATACCAAGTGACTTGAGCCCATATTCTATCGTCAACTTTCATTTCTTTACCAAGCATGCTTTTAAGCGCAGGTTTGCCCATCATTTGTGAGGCAATTAGTCCTATGGCGAATAAGGCATAAACGATACTGACTTTCCATTTGATAAAGGCATCGTCATGGAAAAACAGTGTGAGTGAGCCGAACACAGTGACCAAGGCAAAGGTGGCTAAATGCATTTTTTCAATGTGTTTATAAAGCAGATAAGTGATCACAAGTTGAAGCGCTGTTGCCGCAATCAATACTCCTGTTGCGGCGTAAATATCATAGAACTTGTAAACCGCAAAAAAAATGACTAATGGTAAAAAATCTAACAGTTGCTTCATATAAATCTCAGGCTAGGGAAACGATAATGTCTAGTTCAGACATGATCACATCATATTTCCAATCGTAATTGTGGCCAATTGTAGCATGATGTTATTGCCATTCGCATTAATATGGTGGTTAATCTGCGGATTCTAAGCCACGATTGTGCAAAAGAATGTAAACCTTTTTAATTAGGATTGTGAGTAATAGAAGGTGATTATAGTAGTGCTAAGCCTGTTTTGGGTTGTTTTAATGTATTGATTTTCATTATTTTTTATAAAACCTGCAATCTCTATCACCAATGAGCATCGCATAGGTTGAGCATTTAATTGTAAAGTGGTACTGCAATAGCGTTTGCTGCTTTGATGGTTAACCATAACTTAGGCTCATCAAGAAGACTGGCACTTTTTTCTGACAACAAGGGATTATGCAGAACAAATTCTTTACGTTTGTCGAGTTCGGATTTTTCGAGCATGCCATCGGTGATGGGGTGATTATAGAACATGGTATTAAAGCTGCCGTCATCGATGGCGAGTCGTAAACCATATTCAATTCGCTCAGCTAACCGAGGATTGTCTTTACTGACAAAAAAATAAATCGGTGCGGTGTAGCGTATTAAGATATTTTTTTCTAACACTAATTCACTGTGACGAGCAAGGTCGCGCCAAGGTTCAAAAAGAGCACGAGGATAATAATCAAACCGATTTTTAAGCAACATACTAATTAAACTCTTTTCTGGTCCTGGGACCACATTAAAGCCATTGCTGTTCAAAATATTGGTATCAGGCCAATCTAAACCTTGACCCATAAGGATTTTTTTTAGGTCTTCTAGGCTGGTGAGTTGATCAAATTGTGGCTGGTCGCCTTTACGTATAATCCCAATTCTATATCCCATAAGCCCTTTTAATAGTGGGATATAGACCGCTTGAAGCTGTGCTTCCCGTTCAATACTTGTCATGCTCCACGCGACATCGATATTTTTGTTTTCGGCCAGCATTTTTAGGGTACGACTTTGAGGCATATTAATCATGGCTGCACGCATTTGAAACGTACCGTAGCGGCTAGCACTTTTATCCAGAGCAAGTGCTAACAGTGAAATAAAATAGGCTTGTTTAGGGTCTGCACCTTGAACGGAGGCATTATAATTAACTATGGTGTGTTCAAACTCTAACGCATTTTCTGAGGCGTTTGAGGTATTGAATGAACATAAGATTATAAGTGTTAACATCCTTATCAACTGAATTTTCATACAGCGCCAATTAGTGATTGTTTGATGATAAATAAAGTATAGTTGACAATAAAAAAATAGCCGGATTAACTACTCTTTTTTGTTATTTTTATCAGTAACCTATAAGCGGGATAAAAAACGTTTATTAAACCGTTATTTGCCCGCTAGTGTGAGAAAATTTAACTTGCTAAAGTTAGCACTGGATACGTTATTGTTTCTTGCTTGGTAAACACATCACTCGTTTGATATGAGATGGGTCAAGTTTATGATTTTGTAAATACCGCGATCATTTATTGACCCCCCGTTAAAGTTTACTTTTGGAACTGATAAACACTGCCTAATTTCAAAATTTGGGATAGCTCATCTAACGCAGTTCGCGATTCAATAATCAATTGCGGGTCGGCTAAGTCTTGAACCGTTAATTGGTCGCGATAATGCCTATCAACCCAGATATTTAGACGAGTAAATAAGCTATCATTCATTAGGGTGTTTTGGTTAACTGAGGCAACTTCTTGTTGGTTCATTGCCACACGCAAACGTAAACAAGCTGGCCCACCACCATTTTGCATACTTTGTTTCACATCAAAATAACGTACTTGTTTGATTGGCGTGCCTAAGGTTATCAGTTCATTTAAGTAAGCAAATACTGCGGGATTTTCTTGGCAGTTTGTCGGTGCAATAATGGCCATTTCACCAGACGGTAAGGTAATGATCTGCGTATTAAACAAGTAACTTTTCACCGCATCATCAATTGACACTTGGCTGGTTGCCACTTTGATAAAATGCATGTCACTATCCATTTTTCGGCGAATTTCATCAAATTTTGCTTCGGTATGTAAAAACGCCTGTTCATGATAAAAAAGGACGTTTTGATTACCAACAGAAATCACATCGTTGTGGAATACACCTTGGTCAATCACATCAGGGTTTTGCTGCATAAACACGCAACTTTCATCTTCAAGCTGATGCAAACGAGCAACGGCTTGTGATGCTTCTAAGGTTTGACGGGCGGGATATTTTTTCGGTTTTGGTGCATCAGGATTGGTTGCCGATTGTCCATAAACAAACAGTTCAACACCAGCATGGCCGTATTCAGCACATAGGCGGGTATGATTTGCGGCGCCTTCATCACCAAAACTTGCATGTTCTGGTAAATGTTGGTGATGTTTAAAATGGCGATCGTTGTTAAATGTTGCCTGTAAAATATTGCCTGTGGTGAAAGGCTCAATGCTGCGGTGTAATTTGTCGACTAAGTTAGCTGGCGTGAAATGAACTTTACCGTCCCGGGTATCGGCACTGGGGGATACGGTTGCCGCGTTAGCAGTCCACATACTTGATGCACTGCAACAAGCATTAAGTAGCGCAGGAGCCTGTTGAGCCGCTTTTTGTAAAACTTCAGCGTCTGACCCAGAAAAACCAATTCGACGCAGTGTATAAAGGTCTGGACGCTCTTGCGGGGCTAATACCCCTTGTACCATTCCCAAGTCTGCTAATGATTTGGCTTTTTGCAAACCTTGTTTAGCTGCCGCTTTGGGATTTGAGGTTTGGGCCGCATTACTAAATGAGGCTACATTACCAAATGATAATCCGGCATAGTTATGGGTTGGTCCTACCAAGCCATCAAAGTTTGCTTCAAAATGCTTCATTCGTGATCCTTGAGAGTTTTTAGTGAATAATTATTATTGTTGTTGCACTTATTTGTGTTACTTATAAAAAAGGAACGTGATTGCTGACTACAGTTAACGCTAATTTAACCCCAGTATACTGAAGCTATAAGGGTTAACAAGGTGTGGTTAATTTGTACAAATGTGTATAAATGACTAAAAATGCACTGAAGGTGCTCGCAAGTATCATTAAGTGAAAAATTACGTTTAAAAAACGCATATTATTTTT
>TARA_R110002126_G_scaffold61326_1_pt1 | contig 18035 bp, 15 predicted proteins | sample TARA_R110002126 | Tara Oceans TARA_R110002126 (sample SAMEA4397536) | marine metagenome | biome: Polar Biome; feature: [DCM] deep chlorophyll maximum layer (ENVO:01000326); material: water (ENVO:00002006), including particulate matter (ENVO:01000060) such as... | depth 30 m
TGGCTCGGTGCATCAGCAGGAGAAGATCCACCCGACCCCGTCGGAACAGATGTGGTGGGGCATCAAGGGCGGTAATGAGATCGCCACCATCCAGACCGATTGCGGGCCGATCGGCGTGCTGATCTGCTATGACAGCGAGTTTCCCGAACTGGCGCGCCAGCTGGTCGATGCCGGCGCCAAGCTGCTCTTCGTGCCGTTCTGCACCGATAACCGCCAGGGCTATATGCGGGTGCGCTATTGCAGCCAGGCCCGGGCGATCGAGAACCAGTGCTATGTGGTGATGTCCGGCAATGTCGGAAATCTGCCGGGTGTGGAAAACATGGACATCCAATACGCCCAGTCCTGCATATTGACCCCGTGTGACTTCCGCTTTGCCCGCGATGGTATTGCCGCGGAGTGTACTGAAAACGTGGAAACCGTCGCCATCGCCGATCTCAATCTGGGCGATCTCGACTGGGCCCGTCAGGAGGGCACAGTGCGCAATCTGCGCGACCGGCGCTTTGACCTCTATTCGATCAAATGGACAGCCAGGACCTGAGGCGGGCCGCGATGATGGAGGGGCAATGCCATTGCGGCGCAGTGCGCTGGACGCTCACCATCGAGCCCGACTGGCTGACCCGGTGCAATTGCAGCTATTGCCGGCGCGCGCAGGCGCTCTGGGCCTATGCCGACGCGTCACAGGTGACGCTCGACTACCGGGCTGACGGTGTCGTGCGCTATCTCCAGGGCGACCGGACGCTGGCCTTTGTCTCCTGCAAGGCCTGTGGCTGTACCACGCATTGGGAGGGCGCCGATCCGGCGGCCGGCGGGCGCATGGCGGTTAATGCCAACATGGCGGAGCCATCCGCCATTGAAGGCCTGCGCATCCGGCATTTCGACGGCGCGGACAGCTGGGAATATCTCGACCAGCGCTGACAGACCCGTTCGAGCGCTATGGAGACGGGCCTCAGAGCGGCTCGACCACATCGGCCCAATCGGGGTTTTTCTGCGCCTGGGAGGCGAGAAAAGGGCATTGCGGATAGATGGTGAAGCCCTTGGCGCGGGCCTCGCTGACAACATGGCGCGCCAGTGCCACGCCGACGCCGGTACCGCGCAGGCTTTGCGGCACGCCGACATGGTCCACCAGGATCCGATTCTCGCCGGTGCGCCTGAAGGTCAGCTCGCCCGGATCGGGCTTGCCGTCGACATGCGCCAGATAGCGACCGTGCTGCCCGTCCGCTTCAAGCGTGAATGTGATACCGGGGGCTTGTGTCATCGAATTTTCCTTTCAGGCGGGCGCGTCAACCGGGCGTCCGGGCCAGGCTCACAGGGTAACCGGTCCCCCCATCGCCGCAACAGCCAGCACGAGCTGATCGCCCGACTGATACGGTGCCGCGAAGGCAAACCAGACTGCACTGGCGAGAACCGCCATCGAAACTATCAAACCGACCCACCGCATCGGGCACTCCTTCAAAACCTGACGGCTAGATAGGAAGCATTGGCGTCCGGATTAAGGCCCGAAACGGAAATAGACTTGTGTCGCGCAGTTCACGGACACACCATGCTGCCGGCGCACGGTCTCATGCCTTGTCACCGGCACTGGCACCCCGCAGACTGCGCTGCGCAAGCAGGTGGAAAGGCCAATCCCGTGCGTCACATCAAATTATGGATTGTCGGCGGGCTGCTCGCCGTGCTGGGCCTGTTCGCCTTCCAGAATATAGCCCAGGTCGAACTGACCGTGTTGTTCTGGAGTTTTCAGACCAGCCGCATCGTCGTCATCGGATCGAGCTTTCTGCTCGGCGGCGTGGTCGGCTGGCTCCTCAAGGCTTTCTGGCATCCCGGCGCGCGCCGCTAGCCAAGGCGCGGATCCGGCTACGCGCGCGCTGTCGCAGCCCTGAAGCCGGGCGGGGCAATTGGTCGCCCCCCGCTTGTACTGCTGCGCCAATGCGTGACAATGGCCCGTCTATCCGTTTCGCCGAGGTCGCCATGTCACGTGATCCCTATGAAGTTCTTGGTCTGACCAGGAACGCCACCGCCGAAGAGATCAAGAAGGCTTATCGCAAGATCGTCCGCACCAGCCATCCCGATCTCAATCCGGATGATGCAGGCGCGCAGGAGCGTTTCATCGAGGCGACCGCGGCTCATGATCTGCTCAAGGACCCGGTGCAGCGCGCCCGCTTTGACAAGGGTGAGATCGATGCCAGTGGCGCCGAGCGCCAGCCCGAGCGCCCCTTCTATCGCGAGTATGCGGAGCAGCCGGGCAATCCCTATCAATCCTCGCGCGGGTTTGAGGGCTTCGACAGCTCGGACATATTCGAGGAAATCCTGCGCCAGCGCGGTCAGGGCGGCGCGCGTGGCGGCCATTTCAACGCACCGGGCCCGGACCGCCGCTATCAGCTAGAGCTCGACTTTCTCGAGGCTGCGCTTGGTACGCAAAAACGCATCACCCTGCCGGATGGTCAGAGCCTCGACGTCAAAATCCCGACCGGCACGGCCGATGGCCAGACTATCCGCCTGCGCGGCAAGGGCGGTGAGGGCATGGGCGAGGGCCCCGATGGCGACGCGCTGGTGACACTGTCCGTGCGGCCGCACAAACTGTTCCGCCGTGAGGGCAATGATATCCTGCTCACCCTGCCAATCTCGCTGGATGAAGCCGTGCTCGGCGGCAAGGTCGAAGCCCCGACGATTGACGGCCCGGTCGCCCTGAGCCTTCCCAAGGGCGCGAGCAGCGGCCAGGTGCTGCGCCTGCGTGGCCGCGGTGTGCAGCCGCCGGGCCAGAAACCGCGCGGTGACCAGCGTGTCGAATTGCGCATCATCGCGCCGCCGGAGATCGACGACGCGCTGCGCAGCTTCATGCAGAGCTGGCGCGAAACCCATGCCTATGATCCGCGCAAGGAGATGATGTCATGAGCGAGAATCTGACCGTCAATGAGATCATCGGAACGGTTGCGGCGCTGACGGCCGAGCGGCTGACGGCCTATATCGAGATCGGCATCATCATCCCGATCCAGGACGAGGCGGGCCCGCTGTTCGCACCGGTCGATTGCGCCCGGCTGCAATTGATCTGCGAGCTGGAACAGAGCCATGAACTCGCCGATGAAGCTCTGGAACTGGTGATGTCGCTGGTCGATCAACTCCATGGCGCCCGCGCCGACCTGGAGGCGCTCGGCGCCGCGGTGGATGCCCAGCCGGTCGACGTGCGTGAACGGATACTGACGGCCTGGAGAGCGCGCCGGGGCGGGCCGGGCTGATAGTCGTCGGGGCTGGTGCGGCATGCGGGCCGGATAGCCGCGGGCGCGTGTTACCCGCTTGGCGGCGGAGACCGGGTGGCGGAAGCCACTGTCTTCGCCTCACATTCCCGTTTCGCCCGTCAGCCCGGGCCGGATGCGGTGCGGTTCAGCCCGAGATTGCAGCAGGGACTGAAGCCACCGGATTTCTAGAACAACCAAGTAAATCGGTAGGTTATAGGAATTTCTTTATTCCCGTTTTCTGCATAAAACCATAGAGGCAGTGAGGTCTTCGACCTAGGTTGCAACATAATTGGACTCGATCGGCGTCAAGGTATGAAACATGAGGCAAACTTGGGGGGAGAGGCTTAGGCGGTTACGCAACCAGGCTGGCATGAAGCAACAAACCCTGGCATCCCTGCTCAAGATCAGTCAGGGATATTTGTCCCGGCTTGAGGCCGGACAGGTCCGGCCGCGCGGCGATGTCCTGGCGCGGATCGAGGATCTGCTCGGCGCGCCAGAACAGATTTCGCTGCTTGACCAGATCGTGCTGACCATCCGGCTCTGTCCCCACATGGCCTGTCTGATTGAAGGCGCGCGGCCGTTCAACCTGCTCGCGTCAAGCCAGGGCAATGCCTCACCGCTCTCGCCTTTCCATGAATGCCGGGAGAGCGAGCCCCTGTCATGCCCTGACCTGACTTCATTCATCGAGGGCGTCCAGACGCTGACCGCGCTCAAGCTTGAGGGCGCCCTGCAGGGCGCTGCCGGGCATATCTGGCACCGCCAGGCGAGCGAGCCCCCCACTGCGATGAAGTCCATCCATATTCCGATCGGCACCGGCCCCAACCGATGGATGTGGCACACAATCACGATCCCGATCGCCCAATCGGAATTCGCCAAAACCGAGCTTGAATGGGGCGGGCGCCTCGCGCTGGAGGAGCAGGCGAGCCTGAGAATGCAGCCGGCCGAGCTCTACGGACATACACGCTAGGTGTCTGAAACTGCCGCCGAAATTTCTTTATTCCGGCAAAGCTTGCCGCGTTGACCCTTATTAACCTTCGCACCCTCCACGCTGCAAGCCATAACCAGACCTGCCGGATCTTGCCGCGCAGGTTCAGCTCATTCCCGGGGGAAAATATGGCAGACCATAGCGGACAGGGCAGACTCGATTTTATCGGCATCGACGACGGCGTGCGCGCAGCCCTGCGTGAGATCAAGGCACCGCTCGCCCCAAGCGTGGAACGGGGTTTGAGCCTGTTCTACGCGACCATCTCCCGCGCCCCGGAAGTCGCCCACTTGTTCCGCGATGATCGTCACCGCGATCACGCCATGACGAAACAGGTCGACCACTGGAATAATATCCTGAGCGGTCAGTATAACGACGCCTATTTCGACACTATCCGCCGTGTCGGCCGTGTGCATAGCGATATCGGTCTGGCGCCGCGCTACTATATTGCCGGCTACGCGACTGTGGCGTCCGAACTCTTGAGGAGCGCTGTGCGCGAAGGCTGCAAGGGCGCGCCAATCGGGTTCGGCAAGCCGGATACCGGCAAGGCCGAGATCTATATCGACGCCCTGGTACGCGCCATCTTTCTGGATATCGAGATGGGCGTGTCGGTCTATCTCGAAGAAGCCGAGGCGAAGGCGCGAGAGAGCCGGCTGGAAGTCGCTGATGCGTTTGAACAGGGTGTGTCCGGCGTCATCGGTCGCCTGACCGAGACCTCCCGGGCGCTGGATGAGGCGGCTGATCTGGTCTCGCGGGTCGTCGAGAGCACACTGGGTGAGGCCTCGACGGCGGCGGCTGGCGCCGAGGAAGCGGCCACAAACGTCAAGTCGGTTTCCGTCGCCGCCGGCGAGATGGAGACCGCGTCGCGCGAGATTGCCGATCAGGTTGCGCGCACCTCCGCAATCACGATCGAGGCCGTCGAGCAGGTCACGGCCGCCAGTGACACGATGCAGGAACTCAATACCGCAGCCGCAGAAATCGGCAGTGCTGTGAGTCTGATCCAGGAGATCGCCGAACAGACCAATCTTCTGGCGCTGAATGCGACGATCGAATCGGCGCGTGCGGGCGAATCCGGAAAAGGGTTTGCGGTGGTCGCCAGTGAAGTGAAGGCCCTGGCGGGGCAAACCGCAAAAGCAACCGACCAGATCGCGCGCCAGATCGCCGATGTCCAGGCCGCGACGACACGCGCCAATTCGGTGATTGACGCCATCCGGGAGACAATAAATTCGGTCAATTCCGCGGCTGTGACCATCACGGCGGCCGTCGAGGAACAATCGGTGGTGACGCGTGAAATCGTCCGGAACACCACTGAGGCTGCGGCCGGCAACCAGAACAGCTCCCGGGCGACCAATGCGCTTGAGGCGAGCGTGCGCGAGGCGGGCGAGGCCGCCCGGCAGGTGACCCATTCCTCCGCATCAGTCCGTGATGAAATGGGCCAGCTCAACGAGCGCGTTGCCCAATTCATGACTGAGGCCCGGGCAGGATAGGGCGCGCCGATGTTATTGTGCCAGTTTGCCTTCTATAGCCGCCGCACCTGGACAGCCGCGAACAAGGCTGAGGATGAGGTCTATCTGCGCGACATCCTGGATGCCGGATTGCGCAATAATCCGGCGCACGGACTGACCGGCGTGCTGCTGGTGGACGGGCCACATTTCGTGCAGGTGCTGGAAGGGCGACGCAGCCCGCTCTATCGCACCTTGAAGCGGATCGAGAATAATCCGCATCATGGCGATCTTGTCCTGACGGGTTATTCCGAGGTGAGTGAGCGCATGTTCGGCGACTGGTCCGTCTTCGTGCGCACGCCGCCCGATGGTCTGGCCGGAACGCCCTGGATCCCCAATCCCCAGCTGGCTACACACGGGCAGCTGGTCGACATCGCCCGGCGCGTCAGCTCGCTGACCACTGGCGTCACCCGGATCCTGTCGCCCGGACCCGTCCGCAGGGAAGGCTAGCCCAGCCGGGCCTCGATTTGCTGCAGGAAGGGCCGGACGCCGCGCTCATAATCCATCCGGGCCGTCCAGGCCGGGCAATCAAGCCGGCGGCCCATGCGGTAATCATCCGTGCTGGTGCTGCGGATCAGGGCCGTGGTCACCCCGTCAGCGCCGCCCGCTTCACGGGCTACCGCCCGCTCGACATCGGCGAGATAGGCTTCGAGCGCTTGTCCATCGCCGTCGCCGCGATTAAGGGCCGCGAACAGGGCCCGGACATAGCGGGCATAATTGGGAAAATTGGCGTCAATATTGTCAGGGTCCCCGCGCACCAGCCCGTCGGGAATATGGCCAGCGATTGGATTATAGGCCACCGAGCCAGCCTGGTTTTGATTGATGCCCCAGACATGGGCGTAGCTGTCGCCGAGGGCATGCACCAGAAACCCGGCTTTCCAGCGCTCGCCCTGCCGGGCCGGATCATCCCAGATGCTCGTTTGCTCGCCGAGCATTTGCGCCAGGACGCGCTGGCGATGCGCGACATCGTCCGTGCCACCGCCATGCAGGGAGTGCAGGACGGATGAGAGCAAATGTGCGCGCTCGAACTGCAGGGCCAGCAGTCGCGCCGTCCCGCTCGGCGCCGAGTAGGCGGCGGCGAAATCATCCGGTGCCTGGGTAAAGAATGCCAGCTCCGCCGCGTCCGCTGCATCCCAGCCGGCATGGCGCGCGACGATATAGGCGGTGTCCAGATGGCCGTCGCTCTTGTATTTGAGCTCAAGCTTGACCGGACCACACACCGCCAGGGCCAAGGGTTGATCCCAGCTTGCACAAGCTGTGGCAAACAGGGCCGCCAGAAGACAGAGGCCGGTTTTCATCCTTGATAAGCGCATACCCGCATCTCCCCTGCCGACTGGGAGTATAGCAGGTTTCAAGCTGATGGTCGCGGTGCCGCTAGAGCATTCTCAGCAAGAGTGGGAATTGGTTTTGCGGTTCGAAAATGCGGAAATACAAGGAATTAGAGCATTTTCATTGACCTCGAATTCAATGAAAATGCTCTAGCCCTCAATCCCCGGAGCGCTCGGCCGGGACCAGGTGCTCATCACTGAAACGATAGGCGGTGCGGGCCGGCCGGCGCGTCGAGGGTGAGACCTCGATCGAATAGCCCGTTCCGCTGCACATGCCGGGCGCTTCCGGCATCGCCCGGTTGAACACCATCAGCGCGGTCGATTCAAAACCTGTTGTATCGATGATCCCGCTGCGGCCGAGCGGAATGATCTCGATCTCGCCATTGCGCTGACCCAGGGCGAGCACTTCCAGATCCTCATCGCCAGTCAGCGCGATCTGGTAGCGGCCATCGAGTTCGAAGCCGAGATAGTTGGCACCGAGCTGTTCCAGCCCGCCCTTCAGCGTCCAGCGGCCTTCGCGGCTCAGCGTGTGCTGGCGGTGCACGGCGATCGGGAAGAGCGGGGCCAGATCATAGGCGCGGGCATAATTCTGCGCCCGCCAGCGCTGGATAACATCGGGAATCGTGGTGCGATGATCATCGAGCGCTGCCTGCAGAGTCTCGAAACCGTCGAGCTCGACGCTGTTTTCCCAGATCTGGACCATGAAGCGATCACCATAACGATCGGCGAGCGATTGCAGCAAGGTCCACTGGCCGTAATCATGCCCGTCCACCGTGGTGGTCCAGCATAATTGCGGCGTTTCAAAATCGGCTTCGGTGTAATCCGTCGCATCCTGATCGGCGCCCACCGTGGTGGTTTCGATCCAGGAGGCGGTCGCTTCATACAGCCAGTCCAGTCCTTCCTCGCCGTCATAGCCATATTGTACGACGTGATTGAATTCATGGGTCACGGTGGCGCGCATCAAGGCATGGACCGGCGCGGTCTTGCCCATGCCGAGGAAATCATTGTCGATCAGGAATAGCGTCCGGGCCGCCGCGCTTTCGCGGACATCAGGTGTGTTGGGATTGTCGAACACGACCTGGACCGGCCGGGTCACCCCCATCGAGCCTTCGGCATCAGCGACATAGGCGCGATAGCGGCCATTATCGTCACGCACCGGTTCGGCCCAGCCGCCCTGTGTCACCTGGGCGACCAGCATTTCCTGCAGGGCCACACCGACCGAGTGCACATAGGCCTCGCTCGAGGCATCAGCGCCTTCGAGCGTGTAGTAAATGCTGAAATCCTCGGTTTCGTGGAGCAATTCGGGACCACTCAATGTGACCGAATTTTCCAGCAAATCCTGGATCAGTTCGACCACAGACCCGTCAACCGAGGACAGGGCGAGTTCAAACATGCCGCTGCTGGCGCCGCCACGATAGCGAGAGAGTTCAAGCTGATAGGTGGCGCGCTGCGGGGCCGTGAAGGCAATCGCCGAGTTGAGCGAGCCATCGCCGCGATCATCATTCATCGCGACCGGATAGCCATCGGGGCCGGTCAGGCGCAGCACAGGGTCGAGATCGCCGGTCACGGCATCGGCGAGGGCGAGCAGGGTCTGTCCGGCCTCGAGCGTCACGGCAAATTCAAACGAAACCTGGTCATCACTGATCTCGCCGCTATGGCTGGCGATGGGCGTGCCGTCGATGGCCGTGAAATCAAACGGAAGCTCGGCCTCCGGATCGATCGCCATCGAGACGGCCAGATCGCCTTCGCCAACGCCGCCATAGGTGCTGACCAACAACTGGTAGGGGCCGGGCTGTTCAATCAGATAGATGATTTGCGAATTGAGCGTGCCATCGCCGCGATCATCATTCTGGGCGAGAATACTGCCATCAGGGCCGAGCAGGGCCAGGGTGGAGTCGAGATCCTCGTGGAGCGCGAAGGTCGAGGCGACGAGGATATCGCCGGCGGCCAGATCGGCATCAAAACGGGCCTCGGTCCGGGCGGCATCAAAGCTGATCGTGTCCTCGCGCAGGATTTGCGCCGCATCGGACAGCCCGACATCAAGACCGTGAGACAAGGTCAGGGAGAAGCCGCCCAGCGCGCCGCCATAGCCCGTGACTTCCGCCGTATAGCGACCGCTCACAGCCGGCAGATACACCAGCTGGGAGGACAGATCGCCCATCTGATAGTCATCATTTTCGCCGAGCAGCTGTCCGTCGGGCCCGCTCAGGGTCAGGATGGTGTCGAGCCGGTCGCCCGAGGTCGTTGTCAGCGTGACCAGCTGGCCCGCCTCGAGCTGGAGGCTGAACCCGGCGCGCGCCATGTCGCCGGTGAGCTCACCGGTGAAGACCTGGTCAGCGGGCGTTTGCGCGCCGGCGCCTCCGGCAGCCAATCCACACAAAACCAGTCCGATAAAAGAAGCGCGCATAAATCCCCCCGATGTCCCGGCCGGCGGAATCGTCCGCGGCTGACTATCGGCCCTGCTATAGCCGCCCGCCTGGCCGCTCACAAGACACGCGGTGCCGTCGAGGGGGCAGGGCGGTGTTGCCAGCGCTGGCGATCCTTTTATGGTGGAACCCAGCCAAACGCGGTCGGAGGCCCACCATGATCTGCAGATATATTGTCACAGCCGCGATGCTGACCGGCGGTCTTCTAACCCTGCCAGAACCAGCCGCGGCGCAGCGCCAACAGGCGCAGCCGGCCCCGGAGCAAACCCTGCCGCTTTGCCGTCAAGCCGAGCCCGGCGAACGCTGCCGTACCCGCAATGGCACCGTGCTGATACGGCGCGATCCGCGTCCCGGTACCGGGCGGGATTCCGGACAGACCCAAAATCTGGGCGGCGGCGATCCCGGCTGGGAGGTTGGCGATCCGCGTCCCGGTACCGGACGCGAGGACGGCCAGAGCCAGAATCTGGGCGGTGGCGATCCCGGCTGGGAAGTGCGCGATGAAACCGGGATCAAGTCTCCCGGCGATGGACCGGAAAGCGATCACGAACTGTAAGTGCCAGTCGGCCCAGCATACCCGAGAGGCGGCACCCGACGGTTCCTTAGACAGCAAATCAAGGTCTGCAGCTGATTCCTGGGTGCGGGGCTCGATTGCGACGACGCGCAAACCGGACGTCATTCCAGCCGTCCAGTAATGGATACCTCATGGCTGATCGGCGCTGTCAGACAAACGCGAACCGGTCTCCGAAATCGACCATCGACATCAACTCAGGCGGCGAGTTGGCGCCATTCGGCCAGGGCCGCGGATCGGTTCTGCTTGACTGTTCCCCGGCGGCTTAGATGACGTTCTTGGCTGAAGTGGTTTTGGACGGTCGAATGGGCTGAGCCGAATTTTTGGAGCGTCTCAAAACTACGGAAATTGCCCATCACTCGCTCGCGTCGCCGGAAAGGGAGGTGGGAGTTTTCGGCCCGGCTACTGAGCCAGCGCCCGGTCTCCTCGCGGCCGGCATTGCCGAGCACTTTCATCGCGGCTTTGTAGGACCCGACCCGACCGGTCACGACCAGATGTGGATTGCCGTATCGCTTCATCGTTCTGCGCAAAAACCTGAGCGCTGCCGTGCGGTCCCCGCGCTTGGGTGCCATAGACCTCGAGCACTTCACCCTCGTGATCGACCGCGCGCCAGAGGTAATGAAGCTCACCGCCAATCTTCACGAGAACCCCGTCGAGGTGCCAGGTCCAGTTCGAATATCGCTGGTTCCCAACTCGGCGTTTCCGGATCGACTTGGCGAACAGCGGCTCAAAGCGGTTCCACCAGAAACGCCCCGTCTCGTGCGTGATATCGACACCGCGTTCGTGGAGCACGTCCTCGACGTTCCGAAGTGAGAGCGGAAAGCGGATGTACATGATCACCGCCAGGCGGATGATCTCGGGCGAAGTCTTGAAATACTTGAACGGATTACGCATCGGGGGGGGAGGCTAGGAAACTACCGTTCCGAACTCGAGGTGAAGTTTCTCTGGCAGCACCGGACCAACGGATATACGCATTTTTTGTCGCATTCAGTGATTGCTCTTCGGCGCGGCGTACGCATAAAGTGCGGAGCAGTATTGCGGTATCTGGGGGGCAGTCATGCGGGATATTACGAGTAGTGGGCGCAAGGTTTCATGGGTCCCATCGGAGAACGCATTGCGCGCCCGCGATGAATCTAGCTCCGACGGTCTGGAAAGCGGTCTGTCGTCAGCTGGAACCGCCCTTCCAAGATTGCCCCATGCGGTCAACACACCGAGCGGTTATGCCGTCCCGCCGGACCTCGCCTTCCTGTTTGGGCCGGGTGAAGAGCCCTGGGCGCCCCTGCCGACAGTGGTGGCACGCCCCGGCGATGAGTGGGAGACTACCCAGTCGGAATTTCACACAGATCTCGTGGTGGCGGCGGACGAAGCCCTCCTTCTGAGCGGGCGATATAGCGGCCTTCGTCAGACAGCGAATTTTTCAGATTTTACCAATGATGGCGTGCTGTGGCTGGAAACAGAACTCCTGTTGGGGACAGCCGTCACAGGCGCTCTGGGCACATTTATCAATAATGGGGATATCGTCATTCTCTCCATTGATGGCGGTGTCGGCGGCGTCGGTATTGCCACCGGCGACTTTATCTACGCTGGCAACCAGTCTGAGGTTCAAAATCACGGAAATATTATCGCCGTTTCCGTGAACGGAGACGCAACGGGGTTGGGGATTAACTCCTATTGGGGCGAAATCGTCGGTCATCCGCCCGTCACCCATGTCAATTCTGGGGTCATCGATGCCTGGTCCGGGTTTGCTGCATGGGGCGTAAATATGGTCAATGGCGGTCTGTTGGAAAATTCCGGCACGATCAGAGCCACCGGCCCAGTCCAGGCGATCGGCATTTTTACGCAGAACTTTTACCCCTACCAAACTAGCACAATCACGAATTCCGGATTGATCGAAGCCGTCGGTGGTGCGTCAAACGAGATTGGGGTCTTGTTTTACTGGACCGGCGGCTATTCGCTGATCAATTCGGGGACGATCCGCGCCGCTACGGCAGTTTTATCCGAGATCAGGGACGACCACAACGGAGTGTCGATCATCAACACTGCGACCGGCATGATCGATGGCAATATCATCCTCGGTGGAAACCGCACCGACGACTTCATGGGGGCCACCGACACCCTCGTCAATGATGGCCTCATCATCGGCAATGTCTGGCTTGGGCATCATGGCGATCGCTTTACCCAACTGCTCGGCCGCCTCGAGGGCAGGCTTGACCTTGGCGGCGGCGATGATATCGCGCTTACCAATCTCGGCAGCGACATCATATTTGGTGGCGATGGTCGTGACGAAATACGTTCAGGCGTCGACGATGACACGTTGAATGGCGGTCGCGGTGCTGACATCCTCGATGGCGGGAGCGGACAGGATCTGGCCGACTATTCCGACTCGGAACTCGGCGTTTCCGTCAACCTTGCAACCGGTTCAGGCGCAGGCGGAGCCGCTAGCGGCGATACCTTGATCGATATCGAGGACGTGTCCGGTTCAGCCTATCGCGACACGCTCACGGGAAGCCTCGTCGCCAATCACCTGTCCGGCAATGATGGCGACGACGTGCTTGAAGGCGGCGGCGGCGAGGACACACTCGACGGTGGGGCTGGCGCCGATACGGCGGTCTTCTCTGGCAATCAGTCCGACTATTTGATCACAACCAACCCCGATGGATCCCGCACCGTTTCCGACCTCCGGTCCGGATCGCCTGACGGCACTGACCAACTCATTGATATCGAGTTTCTCAGATTTGCCGACATCAGTACCGGCGAGCCGGATGCCGCCCCCGCGCTCACGACGATCGCCGATGTCCTGGCTGCCGATGGCATCACGCCCTGGATGCCACTGCCTGAGTTTTCACGGCCCGAAGGTTATGTAGAGACAGACTGGCAATACTACACTTATGTCGCGGATGATTTCGTCGTTGAAGAGGGCGAAGCCTATATGGGGATCGGCCTCAACGTGCTGCTCCGCGCCTATCGTCCGGCAAACCTGACCAATAACGGATTGCTCTGGGCCGAGGGCACCACAATCAATGTCTACACAGTCCGGGGCAACTTCGGTGAATTGACCAATAATGGTGATATGATCGCAATTTCGACCCGCGATACCATCTGGACCGTCCACGGTGCGGACAGCCTGCAAAACTACGGCAATATCATCGGCGTATCAGGTACAGGCGACGCGACGGGCTACATCACTTACGGCAATGTTGGCCCGGCACTCAGTGCAAATTTTGGCTTGATCGGCGTGTGGTCGAACGGCACCGCAATCGGTGTACAACTGATGAATGGCCATGGTTTCAACAATAGCGGCACGATCCTCGCGAATGGATCACGTGAAGCAACCGCAATTGCTTCCGGCAGGGACATGCAGCTCGAGAATAGCGGGTTGATCGAAGCCAATTCTGTTGGAGGCAATAGCATCGGCATCGACCTGTGGGGCACAGGTGCGTATCTGGAGTTTGGGAATAGCGGGACACTCCGGGCAGACACTGCGATTTTCGCTGATTTGGACTATATCCAGCCTCTCTCGGTTCATAATCGCCTCGACGGTCTGATCGTAGGCGACATTATCGTTTCGGGCACAATTGATACGATCATCAATGACGGGCAGCTCATCGGCGATATTGCACTCAATGACCGGGACGACACCTTCGTTCAGCTGACTGGCCATCTCGATGGCACGCTCGACCTTGGCGAGGGCGACGATGTCGCACATATGAATTTCGGCAATGACACCGTCATCGGCGGTGCGGGCGATGACGAGATCCGCACCGGCGTCGATGACGACATTCTCGTTGGCGGAGCTGGCGCGGATATTCTCGATGGCGGTGACGGAACCGATGGGGCCGATTACGCGGACTCGGCCTCAAGGGTGGAAATCGACCTCAATCTTTCCACCGCCGCGGGAGGCGATGCTGAGGGCGATTCGCTGATCGGTATCGAAAACCTGATTGGGTCGATTTATGGCGACACCCTGACAGGCGATGCCGCCGATAACGTTCTTACCGGAGGTGCCGGCGCCGATGCTCTGAACGGCGGTGGTGGTAGCGATTCCGCGAATTACTCGACATCCGCCGCCGGCGTTTTGATCGACCTGGCCCTTGGAACGGGGTTCGGAGGCGATGCCGAGGGCGATATTCTGACCAGCATCGAGAACTTGATGGGGTCGAATTTCGACGACCAGCTGACCGGCGATTCCGGCGATAACAACCTGGCCGGCGGAGCCGGTGCTGACCTGCTCGACGGTGGCGCTGGTCAAGACCTAGCCGATTACCGGGGCTCGGCAGAGGGCGTCCATGTCAATCTCGATACCGGGACCACGGAGGGCGGCGATGCCGGCGGCGATGTCCTGACCGACATTGAAGGACTACTCGGGTCCGAATTCGATGACATTCTGACCGGCAGTGGCGCCGCGAACACGCTGGTCGGATATGGCGGCAATGACATGCTGCGCGGCGGCGATGATGACGACCAGCTCTATGGCGATGCCGGCGATGATCGCCTTTACGGCGATGCGGGCGATGATCGGCTCTATGGCGGGGCCGGGGCCGACCGGCTGTATGGCGGCGCTGGTACTGATGTGTTCAGGGCCGGCGATGATGACGACGTGCTCAAAGGCGACGACGGGGACGATCTGCTCTATGGCGAAGACGGCAATGACCAGCTTTCAGGCGATGCCGGCAATGACCGCCTCTATGGCGGAGCGGGGGCCGACGAGCTGTTTGGCGGCGACGGGGTTGATGTGCTCAAAGGCGGCTATGATGCCGACGTGCTTTATGGCGATGCTGGTAACGACAAGCTGTATGGCGAGTACGGCAATGACACGCTGTATGGCGGCACCGGGATAGACCAGCTGTTTGGCGGCACCGGCAATGACCAACTCTATGGCGATGCCGGCAATGACCGGTTGTACGGCGATGCCGGGGCGGACCTGCTTTACGGCGGCGATGATGCCGACGTGCTCAGGGGCGGCGATGATGATGATGTGCTCAGCGGCGGCAATGGGGCCGACCGGCTCTTGGGCGAGAGCGGCAATGACCAGCTTTCAGGCGATGCCGGCGATGACCGGCTCTATGGCGGAGTCGGGGCCGACGAACTTCATGGCGGCGATGATGCCGACGTCCTCAAAGGCGGCGATGATGATGACGTCCTCTATGGCGAAAGCGGTAATGACAAGCTGTTTGGCGATGCCGGCAACGACACGCTGTATGGTGGAACCGAAGTAGATCAGCTGTTTGGCGGCGATGGTTCCGACACGCTGTATGGCGATGTCGGCAGTGACCGGCTGTACGGCGATGCCGGGACCGACCTGCTCTATGGCGGCGATGGCGCCGACACACTCCGGGGCGGCGATGATGCCGACACCCTCTCTGGCGATAGCGGCAGTGACCGGCTGTATGGCGATGCCGGGGCAGACCAGCTGTATGGCGGCGATGGCGCCGATACGCTCTATGGTGGTGATGATGGCGATGTGCTTCGGGGAGGCGATGGGGCTGATGTGCTCAAGGGTGGCAGTGATGCTGACGTGCTCCACGGCGAGAACGGCAATGACAAGCTGTACGGCGATGCCGGTGAAGACCGGCTCTATGGCGGAGCCGGAATAGATCAACTGTTTGGCGGCGATGGTTCTGACGTGCTCAAGGGCGGCGATGATGGCGATCGGCTCTATGGCGAAGACGGCAATGACAAGCTGTACGGCGATGCCGGTGAAGACCGGCTCTATGGCGGAGCCGGAATAGATCAACTGTTTGGCGGCGATGATTCTGACGTGCTCAAGGGCGGCGATGATGGCGATCGGCTCTATGGCGAAGACGGCAATGACAAGCTGTACGGCGATGCGGGCAACGATCTGATAGACGGCGGCGCTGGTCTCGACACGGCCTATTTTGCCGGCGATTTTGCGGACTACACGCTGACCCTTCTTGGAAGCGGTGCGGTGCGGATCGTCGGGCCGGACGGCACTGACACTTTGACCGATATCGAACGGCTGCACTTTGACGACCAGCTCGTCAATCTGGATTCCGTCTGGGCCCCAATTGCAGAAGGCGCCATCCTCAACCACACTTGGTCGAATGGATCGGGCGGCCCGTCCCAGGACGATCGCGATGCCGGCAAGCCGGGCGATACGCCGGTGATGGATGGGCTCAGCCATGATTTTGATGACGGTCTCCTCCAGATCGATCGGGCTGGCTGGACTGGCCTGGTCGATCGCGGTGCCGTCGGGTGGGATGATCGCGGCTGGCTGACACTGGGTGAGGGCGGCAACCCCGCGGCTGAGACCCGGGCAAGCCTGACTGTGAGCGGCGAGATACCCGCCTCGCCGGATTGGTCTCTGACCGATGGCGCCCCGGACACATCCGGGGCCACCTCACGCTTCCTGGACCTGGTGGAGCGGCACGATCTGGGCGGCGAGATGCGGGTGGCGGCCGAGCATGGCGCGTTTGACGATCGCGGCGGACCAGCCGGTCATCTATTCATGTTCGACCCAATCGACAGCTTTGCGAGCTTTAATGCGTCGCTCCCGGTGAAGGACGTCTCCGGTTTCGATATGATTAGCGAGAACGGGCCCGCCCATGCGTCCCTGAAAATGGCCCACCTGGCCGCCACCGTCACGCCGGTCGATCGCAGTGTGGAGCTGATCGATGTCAGCATGGATGGCGGCCCCATAGCGCTTGATACGGCAGAATGGTGGCAGGTGTAGCGATGCACAGGCATTTTCGTCTGCCAATCCGGGGCCAGTGACATCTTGAGAGCGACTGAATGATGGCCAAGGGCAAGACGCCAACGGGGACGCCGCCGGCCCCCGCCGACAGTGCGGCAAAACCTGAAAACCGGCGACATCGCCCATGCCATAACACTCGGAGGTCTGGTCACCGAGCTCTATGACGTCACTGTCCTGACCGACATGAAGCAGCCCAGCATGGTCGGACTCGCCGATCCGCAAAATGCGCGGCTGATCGCTTTGCCAACGCGCTGAGGCGGCCCCGATTCCTACAATGCCTCCACCCAGTCTGACGTGAGGCCTTACGGGGCAGGGAGCCCCGCCACGACCTTGGCCAGAGATGGATCGAGGTGCGAAAGCCCTAAATAAATGGTGACAGGCACCTATTTGGTCGATGGGCACTGTTAGCCGCGCGTTTCTGAGGCAAATGCTAGCGCTGACTTGGGAATATGGCGCCTGTCACCATTTATTCCGGTGCTAGATCGCTCCAGCGCGACTTTATGTTTCGGCTGGACCGTCACCCGCTCAAAGGGCTAGGGGCTGAGCCAACGCTTCACATTAATGCGGGCCCATCGGGCCGGGGGGGAGGCAGGATACATCCGACTCTGGGGTTGGTGGAGGAAACAAACATGAATTCTGACATCGAAAACTTTTGCGAGTATGTCTTGAAATTGATCGAATTCGAGCGCGACAGCGAGTGCTTTGAGCAAGATTTGCGGAAATTCGACCTCTCAGTGAATGAAATGGTTTCTCAATTTCGTTCGGCACCGAGTGATACTGTCGCTTGGACGAAACTTATTAGTAACAACATATGGGAATACTTGTACCATTTTGATATGGGCCGATATGATGGCGACGGTCGAAGACACATGATAGAGTTGGCCGAAAGAGATTTGAAACGAATGTTGGAACAGAATAGTTGATTTCCCTTTTCCCAGGTACTGGTGTCAAATCGACTTTAGTTCGAAATGAATAGTGACTGGCCCCGTTCAATCATCATCACTTACTTCTGCCCTCGAAATAAATGGTGACAGGCACCTATTTGGTCGATGGGCACCAATCAGCCATTTCACGCCGGGTGACATAATAGATGGTGACATGGGTGTGGAGTGACCCCTCCGGTGAGACAGGGGACGCGAGGGAATACGACGAAGCCGATGCGGATCGATGCACACCCTCCAAATCTGCTCACCCACGCGGACGTCCCTGTTGATTCAAAAACGTCACGCCCACAAAATAAACGGGGACATGGCCGTAATCGCGGCTGGTCACGCTCCGGGTCTATAG
>TARA_R110002126_G_scaffold288175_1_pt1 | contig 18023 bp, 18 predicted proteins | sample TARA_R110002126 | Tara Oceans TARA_R110002126 (sample SAMEA4397536) | marine metagenome | biome: Polar Biome; feature: [DCM] deep chlorophyll maximum layer (ENVO:01000326); material: water (ENVO:00002006), including particulate matter (ENVO:01000060) such as... | depth 30 m
AAACTGCATCCCGATATGCCGGAAAATCCGCAGCCTAAGGACTGTCTGACGTCAGCGCCTATGGAGCCAAATAGCGCTATTTAATAAGAGAGTGTTCTGGGCTCATCGTAACCACTGAGGAGTGGAGGATGAGACAGACAACTGGAACACGCAAAAGTCCTGGCGAGAAGAACGTCAAAGATGTCAAACGGGCCACGCGCAAGCATTACTCATCCGAAGAGAAGATCCGGATCGTGCTGGTCGTAGAACGCCAGCGTTTCCTCGGCCATGCCATAAGTTGTCCCCCCGGCAGCAAAAAGCGCCATCATGAACGGGATCATCAATTTTTCACGACCCTTTAGCCGCCGCATCGCTTGGGCCACGCCGGTATTGATCGCACCTGTGGCGGTGACAACGCCCAGAAAACCACCAACCACGACAACAAACAGCGACACGTCAACGGCATTGGCCGTATAGGATGACGGATCGTAAAAACCAGAGATCGGGGCCATCAGGATGTCGAACGGGCCCTGCGGGGCGGGATCGACGGCTGCATAGGTGCCCGGAACGGGAACGTCCTTGCCAATTGCGCTATTGGGTGCGCGTTCATACTCCCCGGCGGGTACGATCCACGTCAGGGCTGCCATTGCGATAATAAGGACAAGCAGGATTGTGTAAGCGGCCAGCTACACGGAGGGCATCGGACCATCTAACAAGATGGCCCGACAATCTTTTCGCTGCGGCTATTTGCTGAACATGATCGGCACTTTTTGATCACGCAGCAGCGCATAGGTGGTTGCACCAATGACAAAATCATAGGTCCGAGAGTGGCCAAAAGCACCGGTCACAATAAGGTCTGCCCCATTTTCAAAAGCCGCCTTGTTCAGGATATCGGCAACGCTGCTACCCGATTGTTCACGATACTCCAGCGTGGATTTCAGACCATGACGTGCAAACATTTCGACGACATCAATGGCATCCCCGTCCTTCAAAGGGTCTTGGCGGGCCTTACCAACGCGCAAGACTGTCAGGTTTGCACCGGGATCAGCCAGCCCCAGCAAATCATGGGCGGCGCGGGCCGCTTCTCTCGTGTCGCTCCAGCCCAGCAGGAGGTTTTTCCCGATCTCGGGGCCATCGTATTTCAACGGAACGATCACAACGGGGCGACCGCTTTCGCGGATCACCTCAGTCTGGACATGCCGCTGGTCATACCGATCGTTTTCCTTGTCTTCATGCGCCATGATCACCAGATCAGCCGCACGGGCGCATTCAATCATCCGTTCGCCGGCAGATGAGGATTCGGCCCGGACCAACCGGAACTCGCTCACGAAATCTTCTGGCGTCGTGTATTTGGCAAAGACCTTTTTTATCGCTTCGGATACTTTTTTCTGACTCGCGTTAAACGTGGCAAATGCCGGTTCGGGGATATGCATGGCGATGCCTGGATAAACCAACAACGCTTCGACCGTGTGTAATCCGATCAGATGTGCGTTGTGTTTGCGCGCCAAAGGGACTGCTACCTTCAACAGTGTTTCGGTATTCTCCAGGGTGGTCAGACAGACCAATATTGTCTTCAGTCCCATGCGTTCACTCCTTGTTGGTAAATTCTATCCTCGAATAAACTTTAGTGGAGCTTCGAAAGATTGAATTGATCCCAGTCAATCGGGTTTTCGGGTTTTCAATTATCCAATGGGGTAATCAGAACCCTTTGAAGGAACTTTTTCATGTTCACTTTCACAAACGTATTGGCGGCGATTACTGCGCTCGGGCTTTCTACGGCCTGTTTGGCAGATACAGTTTCTATCAGAAACGGTAAGGATACATTTTTTGCCGGATCACAGCTTAGTCAAGCGGTGGATACAGCGGGTGACACCTTTATGGCGGCACGCGCGGTCAAGGTGAACGGGGCCTCGCAGGGAGACCTGCATGTTGCAGGGTTTGATGTTTCGGTCGGCACGGATGTGTTCGCGGATCTTTATGCTTTGGGTGGTGCCGTGGTGATCCGCAGCACCGTCGCGCAGGATCTGACTGCCGCGGGGTTTTCCTTACGAACCGAGACCGGCTCTTTGACACAAGGGAACGCCCGCCTTCTGGGCAACACGGTTACGATTGAAGGACCGGTTGAGGGTGCGTTGTCCGTGATAGGGAGTGACGTCATCTTGAATGCTGCGATCAATGGCGATGCACGTATTCTGGCGCAAACGCTGTCGTTTGGACCCGATGCAGTCATCTCTGGCACGTTGACGTATAGCACCAAGGAAAAGATCACTATTCCCGATCGGGTCGCCGCTGCTGAACGCGTGTCATATGAGAAAATTTCAAACGGCCATGTCTGGGAGGAATGGCAGGATATGGGCAAAGACATGCCCGCTTTCCCAACATTCATGTCCGTCATTTTTGCATTCGTGATCTCGATCCTTTTCTTCCTGGTGCTTGGTGCCTTGATGTTGGGCTTTATGCCCAACCGCTTGTCGAAAATGCGCCGCAGTGTGACAGAGGCCCCTGGCAAAATCTTTCTTTTGGGCGTGCTTGGTTTGTCGGTGTTGTTCGGCATGGTGCCGATCACTGCCATGACCATCGTGGGCATTCCCTTTGTTCCTGTCGTACTGCTGGCGATCATCGTCGTCTGGACGTTGGGCTATGCGTTGGGTGCCTATAGCATCGCAATGCGGCTTTTGATGGGTTTCGGCGGTGCAACCGACCCCAATAATATTACGCGCTTGCTGGTTTTCGCGGCTGCGCTGCTCTTTGTTGGCCTGCTGAATTTTATTCCCTTCATCGGCTGGGCGGCAAATTTCACGTTGGTTTTACTTGGCATCGGGGCAATGGCGCGCCCGGTTTTACATTCACTGCTCGGCAATTCCGGCGCTGCATTGGATGCCGATCAGAAACCACTCAACAACTGACCTGAATTAGGAGAAGATAAATGACGGTCCAAGGTTTGGAAGTAATCGACAACAGCGTTCATGTGACTCACGAATGGATCAATGAACTGGCAGATCGACTTGATTGGTCTTCAAAACGCAGCGTACTGCGCCTTTTGCGAGTGACACTGCACCACTTGCGGGATCATCTGGTGGTTGACGAACTGGCACAGTTTTCTGCGCAATTACCTGTGCTGATACGGGGGTTCTTTTTTGAAGGCTGGGTGCCAAAGAAAACCCCGGTCAAAGAACGCAGTGCCGAAGAATTCGTGGCCTTCATCGCAGCCGAGATGAGCGAAACAGCCGAATTCCGGGGGCGCGAGGATATCAAATGCGTTTTCGATGTGTTGAATAACCGTCTTAGTATTGGTGAAGTTGAAGATGTTCGCGCCACCCTGTCAGAAAAGATCCGCGACCTGTGGCCCCAACCATAATGCCAAAGAAAACGCCACGAGGGTGATACCCTCGTGGCGTTTGATTGTTTTTGCGATGGCTGTGAGGCGATATTAGTCGCGATCACCCAGTGACAGCCCCAACTGAGCTACTCCCCATTTATTGGACAGGTTCTGACGTAAATTAAGCTAATTTTTGCACCTGCTGATCGGGGTTTGGAGCTTCATTTCTATTGCCAATAGACTACGGCAGGTGGTTGCCCACCAAGAGCGGAATGTGGCCGTTTGTGATTGTAGAACTCGATCCATTTTCTAACGCCAGCCTTTGCCTCTGTTCCGGTTTCCCAGGCGTGTAAGTAGACGCATTCATATTTTAGCGACCGCCACAGTCGCTCAACAAAGATGTTGATCCGTTGCCCGACAGGGTTATGCGCCGCATGATCCCGAGAGGGGAGAAAACGGCCTTTTCCGTCCATCGAGATGCGCCACGCCAGAACCTTGCGGGTGTGCCAGTCCATGATGGCCACGAGATACAGAAAGCCGCGCCGCATTGACAGGTAGGTGAGGTCCGCGCACCAGACCTGATTGGGACGGTCCACACGATGGCCACGCAGTAAGTATGGGTAAATCTTGTGTCCCTTTGCAGCCTTGCTGGTATTTGGCTTTTGATAGATCGGCATCAATCCCATCAGCCGCATCAGGCGTCTGATCCGCTTTTCGTTAACGGGGTGGTCGTCATTGCGCAGGTGCCAGGTCATCTGACGCATGCCGTAAAACGGGGTTTCCAGAAACTGCTTATCAATCACACGCATCAGGACGAGGTTCATCTCACTTTCACACTTGGGCTCGTAGTAAAATGATGGCCGCGAGATCGACAACAGCTTGCACTGCTTACCGACGGACAGGTTGGTATTGGCGCGTTCGATCATCTTGCGCCTCACTTGCCGGTCCAGGGTTTGAGCTTTCTGGCCAAAAAATCATTGGTGGCGGCCAACTCTCCGATCTTGGCGTGCAGGTCTTTAACTTGCTCCTCATAGACTTCTGATGCCTTGCGACCGCCACGCTCAAATACGCCTGACGCGCCTTCCAGCAAAGTCCGTTTCCATTGGTGGATCATCGTGGGATGCACCCTAAACCGGCTTGCCAGTTCGCTGACTGTCTCTTCCCCTTTCAAAGCCCTCACGCGACCTTGGCCTTGAACTCTGGATGATGTTGCTTCCGTTTCGACATTTCTGATCCCTTCGTGTTGAAGGTCAGCAGACAACAAATCGTAGCTTACGTCAGTGTCCGAATTTCAGGGGAAAGCTCAATTAGCCAGCTGGGATCGACCTTGATGTCGAACCCATTGATGGAAAATAGCTTCACAGCATTTGAGAACATAGCAGGCTCCTAATATGCTTTGAACCTAACGCGAAAGCATCGCGGCGAATTGGCATCGCTCAAAAAGGGCCTTCAAGCTTGCCCCCCACACCTTGTTGGGATTGAGCCATGTCAAAGCAAAGATGCGATAATTTGCTAGATAGCGGTGATGCAAATCCCGGTCACGTCCCTGATACAAAGCTTGATTTTATTCACCCTAAGCGCTGGTTGCGTTTGGATTGCGGGTGCGCGGCTGGCTTATCTGGCAGATGCCCTATCAGACCGGTTCAAGCTGGCCAAATCTATTGTCGGCCTATTGCTTTTGTCACTGGCAACATCCCTGCCAGAGGTCGCGACGACGCTTTCCGCTGCGGTACAACAATCTCGTGACCTGGTTTTGAACAACCTTTTCGGAGGCATTGCGCTTCAGACGGCGATTTTGGCGATGGCAGATTTCGGGGCACGCGGGCCGATTACAAATTATCCGCGCAAGGCAAACCACGCGCTAGAGGCCACGTTGCTGGTGCTACTGCTGTCCGTGACCTTGGTCATCACCAATCTGGGCGAGACATTTGTCATTTCAGGCGTGGGCTTTGGCAGTATAGCCATTGCTGCGGTCTATGTCGGGGCGATTTGGCTATTGCGCCGCTATGATGACAACAGTGATTGGGTCCCCGTTGATCTGCCCGACCCTGATCCGCTTGCCTTTCCGGCCCCCTCAGGTCTGGCGCAGACAGCAAACAAAAGCCTGATCTGGCAAGCCATTGCTGCGTGTATCGCGATTTTGGTTTTCGGACTGTTGCTGGTCTTGTTTGCCGAACGCATTGCTGATCAATCCGGTCTGGGCACGGGCTTCATCGGGGTTACGTTACTGGCTGCGGCGACGTCGCTTCCCGAACTAAGCACCAGCATCGCGGCGGTGCGTATCGGGGCCTATACTTTGGCCATCTCGAACATATTTGGCAGCAATCTGATCATGTTGGTTCTGGTTTTCCCTGCCGACATCCTTTTTCGTTCGGGGCCGATATTGCAAAATACATCCCGTATGGTCAGCCTTGCGTTGGGGTTCGGCCTGACTGTGACAGCGATTTACCTGATCGGATTGATTGTCCGGCGCAAGCTGCGGATTGGCGTGTTCGGGCTGGATTCAATCCTTGTGCTGATCACGTTCCTCGCAAGCCTTGTCGCATATTATTACGCGCGTTGAAGCCCGAGCCCCAAAGCCTTGAACACTTCGGGCACCACAAGGATAGGAAGCGCAAATATGGCAATCAAAGCCCATTCGTCGCGCCCCATCGGGACGGTGTGTAAAAGCGTTTGCAAGGGCGGCCAGTAGATGGCCAGTACCTGAGCGCCCAATGTAACGGTCAGCGCCAGCAACAGAAACGGGTTGCTGAACAACCCAATTTTCCAGCTAGGCAGACGCAAAGAACGGAAGGCAAAAACGCTAACTTTTTCAAAAACCACCATGCCAGTGAAGCCTGCAGTCCGCGCCAGTTCGACCCCGAGATCCATCAGATGAAAAAATATCCAGAGGCTCGACAGGCCGGTATAGGTTCCCAAAACAAGGATGGTCACGACGCCGCTGACGCCAAGGATCGGGGTATCTTTGCGACGGGGTCTTTGACGCATCTGGTCGGGTTCCGATTTTTCCAACCCCAGTGCCACCGCTGTCACGCCGTCGGTAACAAGATTCATCCACAAAATTTGCGTAGCAAGGAATACAAGCGGGCCGCCAATGGCAATGTTGACGACCAAGGCGACGACTTCGCCGGCATTGGATGACAACAGATAGCGGACGAATTTCTGAACATTGGCGAACTGGCGCCGACCTTCGCCGATGGCGCGGACGATGGTTGCGAAATTGTCGTCCAGCAGCACCAGATCAGAGGCGTCACGGGCCACGTCGGTTCCTCTGATCCCCATCGACACGCCAATGTCGGCCTGTTTCAGGGCGGGGGCGTCGTTCACCCCGTCGCCGGTCATTGCAACGATCTGACCCTGCGCTTGCAGCGCGGAAACGATGCGCATCTTCTGTTCGGGCTTGGTACGTGCGAACAGGACCTCGCCTTGCAACAGATCATCAAGTTCGGCGTCGTCCAGTTTATCAAGATCAGCGCCAGTCAAGTGCCGGGTTACGTCCAACGACAACTGGTTCGCGATCGCACCCGCCGTAATGGGGCTGTCACCGGTGATCATGATGACTTTGATCCCCGCCGTCCTTGCGAGCGAAATTGCGTCGCGCACCTCGGATCTTGGGGGGTCGATCAGGCCGACCAAACCTAGAAATGTCAGCCCTTCCTCGGTCACCTGCTGCGTGGCTGCGACCCGGCGGGCAAGGCCGATTACCCTCAACCCTTTTTCTGCGAGGTGCTGAAAGGCTTGTGAAATAGTGTCATGATCTGCGGGTTGCAGTGGTCGCACTCCGGTTTGGGTCATGACCTGAGTACACACTTCAAGCACTCGCTCGGGCGCGCCTTTGGTCAATACCGATGTCTCGTTTTCCGATTGATACAACACCGACATCCGCTTGCGTGCGCTGCTGAACGGGATTTCAGCCAGCAAGCCGCGTTCATTGGGCATGTCGCACCAACCTTTGTAGCCAAGGGTAATCAGCGCCCCTTCGGTAGGAGTACCAGTCATTTGCCAGTGATCACCTTCGTGTTTCAGACGGGCATGGCTGCAATAGAGCCCAACTTGCAAAAGCGCGGCAAGCACAGGATCATCCGCTGCGCGCAGACGTGCCCCGTCAACTGCGATATGTCCGGCGGGATCGTAGCCTGTTCCGGTGACGTCATAGGTGCGATCCATCGTCCAGACCTGCGTTGCGGTCATCTTGTTTTCGGTCAGCGTGCCGGTCTTGTCCGTACAAATGACCGAAGCGGCACCCAGCGTTTCGACGGCCTGCAAATGGCGCGCCAAGGCGTTCCGGCGCACCATTGCTGCGGCCCCAAGTGCAAGTGTGATCGTGACCACCGCGGGCAGACCTTCGGGCACCATTGCGACAGACAAAGAAAGCCCCGTCATTACCATTTCGGTCAGATCACGCCCCAGCAGCAAGCCCAGCCCTGTGACCGCGGCTGCAACAAGCAGCGCGGCGGCACCCAGTTGACGGGCGAGTTGGCCCAGCTTGTTTTGCAGGTTCGTTGCCTTTGGCCCAACCGATCCTGTCAGATGTGCAATCTTGCCGAATTCGGTATTTGCACCGGTGGCTGTAACCCGCGCTTCTGCACGCCCGGCGATGACAGACGTTCCGGCAAATAGGTCCCGCCCGCTTTCCGTGCCATCCTTGGCAACTGGCACGGATTCACCGGTCAGGACACTTTCATCGACCTGTAGTTCCGCAGCGTGAACCACGACCCCGTCGGCTGCCACCTTTGCACCGGGCGCGAGCACAAGGATATCGCCGGGTACAATGTCGCGGGCCGGGATCATTTGTTCCTGACCATCGCGCAGCACCATTGCTTGGGGGGACAGCATTTTTCGCAAGGATGCGAGGGCGGTTTCTGCCTTCCATTCCTGAACAAATCCCAATGCGGCGTTTAACATGACCACAAGACCGATTGTGATCGCATCGACCGTTTCACCCAAGGCAAGCGCGATGGCGGCGGCGATGATCAGGATCAGTACAAGGAAACTGGAGAATTGGCGTAACCATACCCGAAACGGACCGGATCGCGCCACCACAGGCAGTTCATTCCAGCCGTGGATTTGCCGCGCGGCAAGGGCCTCTTGCGCTGTTAAACCGGTCTGTCGCGCAATTTCGGTCACTGGTTTGCCTCAACTATCAGGGTTTGGGGTCTGGCATCCGGCAGACGTCTGGTGGCCGCCTGAGCGCGACCAATCCCGTGGTGAAATTTCAGCATGGCGTAACTCACCTGACCTCAGCCCATGACATAGCGACCGGGCGCGGCATCTAATACATCAAAATCGGCAGCCCGCGGATTTCTGGCTGGACTACTGCGTTTGTTTAACCACTGCACCCAATTTGGCCACCACGAACCATCGCGGGGTTGGTGCTTTTCAAACCAGTCCGATGCTGCGGTATGCGCGTTGCCTTCGGCCTTGTGCCCGCAGCGAAAATGCCGACCCGCATGGCCGGGTTCCGACAAGATGCCACCGTTATGCCCGCCGTTTGTCAAAACAAACGTCACATCCGTGTCTGTCAGCAATGACAGCCGGTAAACAGATTGCCACGGTGATACGTGATCCGTCTCGGTGGCCAGACAGTATATCTTGGCGCGGATGTCGCTTAGCGCGATGGTGGTGCCGTCCACTTTGAACTGCCCCTTGGCCAGCTCGTTTCCCAAGAACAAGTGCCGCAGGTATTGCGAATGCATCCCCGCCGGCATGCGGGTGGCGTCAGCGTTCCATGCCATCAGCGGGTTGGCATGTGTGCGTTCGCCCAGCAGGTAATGGCGGATGACGCGGCTCCAGATCAGGCTCCAGATCAGATCGTTCGAGCGCAGCAACTGGAATGCCCCGGCCATCTGGTCCGCCTTGAGATACCCTTGCGTCGCCATCATGTCTTCCAGAAAGGCCACCTGGCTTTCGTTGATGAACAACCCCAACTCGCCGGGTTCGGAAATATCCACTTGGGCCGCAAGCAGGCTGATGCTTGCAAGGCTGTCATCGTGATCCCGTGCCATTGCAGCCGCGACGATGGCCAAAAGAGTACCACCCAGACAATAGCATGCTGTATGAAGCCGGTCATGCTCCAGTTGCTTGATCTTGGTGATGGCGGCACGCATCCCTAGCTCGACATAGTCCTGCATCGACAATTCCGCGTCGCCATTATCGGGGTTCTTCCACGATATGATGAAGACTTCGAAACCCTGATCTCGCAGATATGTCACCAGCGACTGCTGCGCGGTCAGGTCCAGCACGTAATATTTCATGATCCAGGCGGGAACGATCAGGATCGGTTCGGGCCGTAGTTTTTCGGTTGTCGGCCGGTACTGGATCAATTCGATTGGTTCATTTCGTAAAATGACATCGCCGGGAGTCGCCGCCAAGTCTTGGCCGACGGTATATTCACTTGTTTTGCGCGGCTGCTTGGTTAGCAACCGGTTGAAATCCTCGATCCAATAGCGGTCACCGCGCATCAGGTTCTGCCCTAGCTCCTCCCGTGTGCACACCTGCACCTGTGGGTTCGTCATGGCAAAGTTTGAGGGCGACATCATATCAATCCACTGCCGTGCGGCAAATTTGGCGATCTGCGCATGTTTGACCTCAAGACCGGGGACATCCGTCGTCGCAAGGTCCCACCAGTTTTGTGCTGCCAGAAACTGTTGTGCATAGACGTTGAACGAGAAACGATGCCACGCCGCGTCAGAGAACCTCGGGTCGGGTTCCACCTCGGCCGGGGCCTTGTGCGCCATGACTTGTCTGGCCAGTTGAAATCGCTTCTCGGGGACCCCGCCATGTGCATCAACCAATCGACATATGCCGTGGTCAGGGCCGCAGAGGACAGGCCACACGTTAACTGCCCAAGTGTTGAGTGCCAATATGCATCGAGCCCGCGCGGGTCGACTTGTTCGGTGCTCATAGCTGCGACCTTTCCACCAGTGCCACACCGGCGGCAATCGCGTCGCTGGGGTGCGTGACAACATGTTCGGAGAACTCCAACCCCTGTATCACCTCGACCATGCGGTCGTTGCGCCGGCCCAATGTAACGGCCCGCTTTTCAGCGACCCCGTCCAAATCCACAAACACCGCCCAGCCCGTGTCATTTCTAAAGGCGGCGCTTAGCGGAATTTGCAAGACATCCTCGGCACGCCATTCAACAACCCGCAGAAAGACCGAAAACCCGTCCCCAAGGCTAGGACGGTTTTCTATGGGGCTGACCAGCTGGAAATACGCATCAACACGCTGTTCTTCGATCCCAAGCGCTGAAATCTTTGTGCGCGCTTTGGGGTCGATCCGGTCAAGCCTTGCCTCCAACACCTCTTCGCCGCCCCAACGCTCGACATAGGCCAAGGCACCGGGTTTCAGGCGCACGGCATCATTCGACAAAATGTCGGCCACCAGTTCAAGCTGGCCAGGATCGCCAATGCCAACCAAAGGCGTCCCGATGGACACGGGCCGTTCGCTGATGGCAGAAACCGATAAAACAACCCCGTCCGCAGGGGCTGTCAACTGAACACAGCAGCTATCCGGGGTGACGTTTCTACTTTCAGGGGGCAACAGACTGGCGCGCGCCCGTTCAATTGCGCCATCTGCCATCTCGATCCGTGCTTGAGCCGCCTCAATCGTGGCATTCGCGACGGCCAGACTTTGGGTGGCATCTTCCAACCGGGTGACAGAGGCAACGCCGCGTGTCACCAGCGCCTGCGTTCTTTCAAATTGCGACTGTGCAAAATGCGCTGTTTCCTCGGCCTGTTTCAGATCGGCTTGGGCAACCAGCCGCGCGGCCGTTGCCTCTTGCAACGCGGCCTCTGCCTGAAGCTGTGCCCGCGCGTCCAGCAACCCCGCCGAAGACGGCTTTACAACCGCAACGACAGTTTCGCCTTTGCGCACGCTATCCCCCTCGGCGACGGGTGACCGCATCGCTGTCCCTATGATCGGCGAGGCGACCTCGAACAGATCACGCACCTGCGTCTGGCCATCCGCATTTATGGTCACCTCAAGCGGCCCTCGGGTGACCGTTGCCAGATCGACAGCAACGGGATCGGTGCGGAAACTGAAATAAGACAGCCCGGCCACAAGCGTGACCCCGATGCCGATCAGTACAAGTGTACGTGTTGAATGGGCCATTTGTTCATTCCCTCGTTTTCATGACAGAAACCAGATCAAGCCGGTCCAGCCGACGGCGTACGATCATCACGGACGCAAGCGCGGCGCCCAACACAACAAGACTGGCAAGTGCGAATGTCGACGGTTCCAGAACCAGCGGGATTGCATAAAGATCGCTGGTAAAGGCGCTGGTCATCAGTTGGGCGATCCCCGCACCAATCAGCCAGCCAAAGGGCTGCGCCACCAATGCGATTAGCATCATTTCACCCACCAAAATATAGGAGACCTCGCCGCGTCCAAAGCCAAGGATGCGCAGGCTGGCCAGTTCGCGCGCGCGCTCCGACAGCTGGATGCGGGCCGCGTTATAGGTCACTCCGATTGTGATCAGCACGGCCACCACGATGTAGATCGTGTTCATGACAACTATGTTTTCCTCGATCGTGTTCTCGAACGACCGGCGGTTTTCGTTCATCTCGACGATGCCGGCGATGTGCGGCGTGTTTTTGACCGCAGCATGGAGCGCGTCTGATTGATCCGTGTCCAGCGTGATGTTCACCGTGGAAACACGTGGTGCCTGCCTGAAAAGCGCGTTCAGATACTCGAGGTTCATATATGCCCCCAAGCCGAAGTGCTGTTCGACCAGTGCAGTGACTGTGACGCTAAATGTCTCGCGACGGCCTGTCAGGAATTCTATATCGACGTTTTCACCGGGCCTCACATCAAGGTGGGTTGCAAGCCGTTTTGACAAGACAACGCCGTTTGCGGGCACATCCAGCGGGTTGCCATCTGCATCCAGCACCCTGCTCAGATCATTACCGGGGCGCCGCGATTCAACCGCCACACGCTTGGTCAGATGGCCGTTGCGCAAAATAGCGGCGTGAAACTGCTGGCTTTCTGCCTGCAATACACCTGGTAGGTGGCGCACGTCTTCCAGAACCGCTTCGGGTAGGTCATCGGCAAACAGCAGCATCGCGTCTTGCCGGTTGGTTTGGTAAAACGCCATATCGACGATCTCGGTAAGGGCGTCGTTGATAAAGGTCGACGAGACGACCGACGCAACAGCCAGCGCCAGACCCAAGGATGTCAAAAAACTGCGCAGCGGCCAGCGCAAGAGCGAACGCAAGATCATGACCGTGGATTGCGACAGCCGCATATGTGCCATCGCGTCGTCGATGAACGACCGCTTGAACCGGGGCGGGGCAGGGGGTTGCATGGCGATCGCGGGGGCCAGCCTTGCGGCCTTGAGGGCTGCTTGTGTGGCCCCAAGACTGGTGGTCAGCAGGGCTGCTAATCCTGACGCGGCATAGACCCAATAAGACACGCGGAAAATCAAAAACGGGAAGTCGAAGAACTGTGCATATTGCCAGGCCATTGTCCGCGCCAGCATTGTTCCGGCCACCCATCCGACACCCACGCCCACAACAGCAATCAAGGCAGCGAGCATCAGATAGTGAAGGCAAATTTCGATGTTTGAATATCCGATGGCCTTGAGCAGCCCGATCTCGCTGCGTTCCAGCATGATGATCCGGCTCATTACCATGCTGACCAGAAAACCCGAGATCAAGAAAAAGATCGGCGGCAAGATCGCAGCCATTCCTTTCAGCTGTTTGATCTCGGCGTCCAGAAACGCATCAGATTGCTGCGTCGTGCGGTCATAGGCACCCAGCCCGCCGAAAGGCTCCAGCAGCGTGTCAAGCGCGTCAATCACGGGCGCGGTCGTCATGCCGGATGCCACCGCAATCGAGACGTCGTTAAACGCGCCCGTCATATCATACGCCGCAGCCGCTGCGCGTTCAGGCATCCAGATGATGCCAAAGGCCTCGTTGTCGGGCATCAATGCACCGGGCCCGATAGTATAGACAAACTCGGGCGACAATGCGGTGCCAACGATCGTCAGGGTGCGTTTTTGCCCTCTGAGATTGGCGCTAAAGCTGTCACCCAGCTTGAAACCATTTGCGATTGCAAAGGGTTCATTCACCACAATTTCTTTGGTGCTGATAGGGTCGGGAAAACGACCCTTTACCAGAGAAGGAAGGTTTAATAGCGGGTCAGAGTCTTCGGGGTAGGAAAGAACTTTTCCAACAGCCGTTCTGGTTCGCCCGGGAATATCCAAAGTTGCAGCGCCGGTAATCCGCGTCTCGACGCTTATCACGCCATCGATGCGGGCAATTTCGGCCAGCAGTGACAAAGGCGCACGTCTGGTTTGGGCAAAAATATCGGCAAAGCGGTTGCGCTCGTAATAGGCGGTGCGCGTTTCAGACAGCGCCTTGTACATCCCGACAGACGTCAAAAGGATCGCCACGCCGCAGGCCAACACCAAAGCAATCGCAACCGCCTGTAGCCAAAGCCGCCTGAAATCACGCAGTAATTTGATGTCTATTGCCTGCATCTGACCTACCAGACGATCTCTGAGGGGGCGACTCGTGTCTTGTTGACCCGCGTTTCGCTGATTTTACCGTCTTGGAAAAAGATCACCCGATGCGCCATGCGCTGGATTTCGGCGTTGTGGGTGATGACAACGGTGGTGGTGCCAAAGCGCTCGTTGATATCGCGTAAAACCTCGAGCACTTGCACACCTGTGCTGCTGTCCAGCGCCCCTGTCGGTTCGTCACATAACAGGATCTGCGGGCGCTTTGCGATGGCCCGCGCAATGGCAACACGTTGCTGTTCACCCCCCGACATCTCGGACGGGAAATGATCCATCCGGTTGCCCAGACCGACCAGCGTCAGGGCTTCTTCGGCGGGCATGGGGTCGGGGGAAACATCGGTGACCAGTTGCACATTCTCGCGCGCTGTCAGGCTGGGTACCAGATTGTAGAATTGGAAAACAAAGCCCACATGATCACGCCGGTATTTGGTCAACCCACGATCCGACATGTCGGTCAGTTCGGTACCATCGAACCAAACACGCCCGTCCGTCGCATGATCCAGTCCGCCAAGAATATTCAAAAGCGTTGATTTACCGCTGCCAGAAGGGCCAAGCAGAACCGTCAACTCACCTTTGAACAGTTCAAGATCGACGCCAGCCAACGCGTAAACCATTACGTCACCGGTTTCGTAAACCTTGGTAATACCTTCAGTTTTAAAAACGACTTCTGCCACATGCGCCTCCTAGGTGGGTCCTAGATAGACATCCGTGCTGGAACCGGATTGATTGATCTCAATTCAAAGGCCGAAAGCTTTGGGTATCAGAAATTTTCCTGCACCGGCAAAGTGAATAGCCCCTAGATTTGTAGACGCCTTGCTTGGTAATTTTGGAAGTAAGGAGACAGTGATGTCAGGGATTAGATTTACGGATGAGTTCAAGCGTGATGCGGTCGCCCAAGTGGTGGATCGCGGATATTCAATAGCTGAGGTGTCGGAGCGATTAGGGATCAGCACCAAATCATTGTACACGTGGAAGGCGCATTTTTCGCAGCCGCGCAAGCAGATCAACGAGACCGCCGAACAGGCTGCGGAGAGCAGACGCTTGAAGAAGGAACTGGCCCGCGTATCTGAGGAGCGCGATATCTTAAAAACCGTTCCGGGTTGTGGCCCGCCTGCGCGCGGTAGAAACAGCCTTTGCTAGTGTTGCGCTATGAAGGGCAGCGGCCGTTCGCTTATTGGTGGTCTGTCTTTGGGCAGAACCCCGTTAAAAGACGTGGTCCATGGGTTGATGCGAACTTGAGAGTGGTGACACCGCCTTGCGGTGATCCCGGTTAGGAAGATGACGCATTTGCATAGCCCACGCCCTTCTGTTGCCAACAGGAGGACAGAAGATGGCAAAGCAAAAGACCCACAAGATCCCTACGATTGAGACTGTGATCATAGGCGCTGGTGCCGTTGATATCGGTTCACGCGAACACATGGCGGCTGTAAACCCAGAGGTGACGGATGCACCGGTGCGTGCGTTTGGCACGTTCACGCATGATCTGCACGATTTGGCCGATTGGTTTAAATCACACGGTGTGACCAGCGTTGCGAAGGAATCCACCGGTGTGTACTGGATCCCAGCTTACGAGATACTTGAGCAGCACGGCTTTGAGGTCATTCTGGTCAACGCTCGCTACGCGGCAGGTTTCGACCAACGGCCGAGATTGCGACCTTGCGAGCCTATCTGCGCCAGCGTGAACGGTTGGTGGAATATGCAGCGGCCCCCATTCAACACATGCAGAAAAGCACTGATGGAGATGAACCTCCAACTGCGTCATGTTGTGTCTGACATCACGGGTATTACGGGGATGAAGATCATCTGCGGCATCGTCGTCGGCGAACGGGATTTGGACATGTTGTCCTCCTATCGTGACGTGCGTTGCAAGGCTTCAACCGAGACAATCAAAGCTGCACTCAATGGAAATGATCCCCCCGAACATATCTTTGCGCTGACCCAATCGCTGGAGCTTTATGACTTCTATCAGGCCAAGATGCTGGAATGTGATCGTCATCTTGAGGCGACACTGGCGGTATTAGGCTCGGACACTGAATATGATCCCAGCAAGTTGCCGCGCCCGCGCACCAAGACCAAGCAGGTCAGTACGCCTTCGTTTGACGTGCGGACCGCGCTGCTTGGCGTTCTCGGCGTTGATTTGACACAAATCCATGGGATGGGCCTGTCTCTGTCGCTCAAGTTGGTTGGCAAATGCGGCACTGATTTGTGCGCATGGCTAAGTGCTAAAAACTTCACGTCATGGCTCTGTCTGGCACCGGGCAACAAGATATCTGGAGGAAAGGTGTTATCATCCCGAACACGGCGATCATCCAGCCGCGCCGCATATCTCTTGCGATTGGCAGCCGTCACGATTGGGCGGAGTGACACTGCTTTGGGCGCATTCTAGCGCCGACTGGCCGCGCGCGCGGGTAAGGCCAAAGCAGTCACATCCACAGCACGCAAGATCGCGGTCCTGTTCTACAACACCCTGCGCCACGGCATGACCTATCAGGACCCCGGCGCGTCCCATTATGAGGAAAGATACCGCAATCGCGTGCTCGGCAACCTCAAGCGCAGGGCCAAATCGTTTGGGTGTGATTTACAAGAATTACCACCTGAGGCTGACATGGCTGTTTCTTAGGAAGGCAGCCGCGTACTTCGCCAAGGATGCAAGATGAAGTACGCGCTCGTGGCAGAGCATCGTCCTCAGTATTCGGTACGCAGGATGTGTCGTTGCCTCAACATCCATCCTAGCGGGTTCTACGCATGGATTAAGAAGCCATTAAGCCACCGTGCGCGTGAGGATGCGCGTCAGACGAAGCTGCTCAAAGACGCATGGAAAGACAGCGGCAAGGTCTATGGTTATCGCAAGCTGCATGATGATCTGATGGAGTTGGGTGAGACCAGTTGCCCAAACCGTGTTGCTAGGCTGGCCCGTTTGGCAGGGATCCGCGCTGAGATCGGCTACAAACGGACGCCGGGCAAGTATGGCGGTAAACCTTCTATCGTGATCGACAATACGCTGGATCGTCAATTCGATGTCCAAGCCCCCAACAGTGCCTGGGTAACAGATATTACCTACATTAAAACGCATGAAGGGTTCTCATATCTGGCGATTGTGATCGATCTCTTTTCACGGCGTATCGTGGGATGGTCGATGCAAAGCCGACAACCAACAGACCTCGTATTGCAGGCGCTGCTGATGGCTGTTTGGAGCCGCAAACCAACGAACAAAGTTCTGGTACATTCCCCCTCTCGGGACATTGCTGCGCAATACCCTGCCGGGCAGCGGACCAAGGTTCACAGTTCACAAGCATTGATTGGGCGTCGTTTCTCAAGCACCACAATCTGGAACACAGCATGAGCCGCCGTGGGAACTGTCATGATAATGCCGTGGCCGAGAGCTTCTTCAACCTGCTTAAACGCGAACGCATCCGTCGCAGAACATATAAAACCAGAGAAGGCGCTAGATCTGACGTGTTCGACTACATCGAGATGTTCTACAACCCGAGGCGCAAGCACGCTAGAAATGGGATGCTGTCACCAGCGAACTTTGAAAGACAGCAACAACGGAAGCTGCAAGGCATCTAAAAAATAGGGGCTATTCATAGTGCGGGTTCTGCGGCTGATAAAATCCCTTCCTATTGCAGTGTTGAGGGAGATTGAGGGGGCAATTGCTGAAGGGCATTCGTCCTTTGTCACAGGCGAAGGGACTGCAGTTTTGCAGACTTTGTTACTCGAAGAAGTGGCGGCCGCGGCGGTTGATCTCTATTCCGGAAACCATCAATTTTCAGACGCAGAACTTCTTTAACTGGGGCTCGCCTCCGGACAAGAGGAGCTCGCACGCCGCGCAACTGCGGACGGTCTGCTCCGGATTGCTGTTGCGGGGGAAATCAGCGCTGGAAAATCTAGCCGCGTTAATGCGCTTGTCGCCTCCAACGTGGCGGAGACCGATGTCATCCCGACAACAGACCGGCCAAAGACTTACCCTGCAGATTTCAATGGCGTCGCGAGCGTGCTTGTGGATATGCACGGGCTCGACGGCTCCACAAGGGTCACTGATACGGTCCTCGCAGAGTTGCAGCGCGCGGATCTTGTGATCTGGACAATCCGCGCGAACCGGCCTGCACGAGAGGTTGGTCGGGCCAGTATTGCGCAGTTCTATCAGTTTTTCGAAGATCAACTGTAATCTGGACGGGCCTACGGGACACTTGTGGGGTTACTGTA
>TARA_R110002126_G_scaffold10363_3_pt1 | contig 17970 bp, 26 predicted proteins | sample TARA_R110002126 | Tara Oceans TARA_R110002126 (sample SAMEA4397536) | marine metagenome | biome: Polar Biome; feature: [DCM] deep chlorophyll maximum layer (ENVO:01000326); material: water (ENVO:00002006), including particulate matter (ENVO:01000060) such as... | depth 30 m
GCTGATTTCGCCACCATCGCATACTCCTTTAACGCTTGATAGGAGGTATCAACGATGGCTATTAATCCTGGACAACTAGCGGTTACCAAGATTTATCCTGGTAACTACACAAACGTGCTCAAGTATTGGCACGAGACTAAGACCGTTGTTTTTGACAACGAAAACGGCACATCGGAAACTTTTCCCAATCAACCCGTTGGCGGTCCTGTCGGTGTTGTTTTTCAACCCGGTTGGATTGCGCAACAAGCCGTTGGTTACGTGGACCTGTCTTATCAGGCCCTCGGTTCTATCAATCAGCTTGAGTACTACACTCAACCTTATGGTTCGGGTGGTGCTGCGAACAAACCGTTTAGCAACGGTACTGTGATTATTCCTTCACCGGATTATCACAAGGACATTCGCGCTGACATTACCACTGGTATCAGAGTACCTTCAGGTGCTTATGTGTACCGTGTTGGCATTCGTGTCGACGGTGGTGATGTTATCAGCAGTGGCATCACTGGCGGTAGCGCGACTCCTACTCTGGGTCTTGGACCTGGATTGAACGTCGGTCTATCCGCTACCCCCAGCGCCAGCGGTTTCTACGCGACTCTCGCGGGTTCAAGCAGCCGTATCGAAAACGGCTCCTACAACTCCTCTAACGCGTGGAACTCAGCCGGTATGCACAGGGTTACGGCAGAAACAGAGTACGCTCTGGCTGCCGTTACTAACCTCGGCGGTGCTGCCGCCTCTGGTTTGGGTCAAGCTTCCGGTGTGTACGACCCTCGCGCAAGCGCGGGTAAACTCAGCGGTAGGAACAAAGCCCTGGCTATCTGTGAAGTGTGCTGGTTGGTTCCTGATGAGCCTCCCAAGCGTGACGATCTTGTACTGCAACCGGGCGGTCTTGTTGAGTCTAGCGTGTACACGTCTATCTCTCCTACCTGATTTAGTTCAGTTCGTGGACTTTAAGCCCCCTCACACGAGGGGGTTTTTTGTTGCTTGGCGCTATACTTTATTTAGTCAATGTTTTCATAATGACAGTCGCCGCCACGAGGGAGTACACTTTCGCCCCCAACGGTGTGAAAGTCGCCATTATCAGCACTCACGATGACGGTGAGTACTTTATGGTCAGATCTATAACAACCGGAAAAGTCTTCTTCGCTCACAAGAATCAGATAATTGAGAAAGATGTAGAAGTGGAAGCTGACGAGAAGACCGTCAAGCGCCGCCGTGGCCGTCAAGTCGCCAGACCCGATGTCCCCGCTTTTACTCGATTGAACATCAATTCCGCAACTCCCGAGCTTCTAACTCAGATCCTTAAAGGTATTGGGATGAAGACTGCGGTTGAGATTAAGGAGCTGCAGCAGTCGATGCCGGGCGAAAGATTCTCGAAACTTGATCAGTTGAAGTCAATCTCGAATATTGACTGGGATTCTGTACTAGAAGGGGACATTGCTTACGTTGAGTAAAATTTTAGACATCTGTTTAGAATAGAGACACAGGTATTTAGACCCCCGTGGCGCAGCTTTTAACCGAAGAACTTGCGCAAATTGAAAGATACTTGCGCGAGCAAGGAGTCATCTTTAACGGGAGTTTTACCGACTCGGCCCGTTTAGACACTGTTTACGCTGCTGTCAACTCTCTATTCAAGGGAGTTCAGCAGCTTAAAGTCTCTGCGTTAGATGATTGCAACTTTGAGCGTGTCTGTTATCACTTAAACTACAATATATCTGCTGTAAGCCCTTCCGATTACGCTCGGTTGCTTGAAGCTTGTAATAATATACCGAGTGATTTCTACTACAATAAGATCATAAGTCAGATTCAGAGATGCGAGTCTGCTGAGATCTATACGGAACTGGCTTCTAATAGAGGCACTAGCCAACAGGAAGTTATTCTCGGTCAAGGTGACGAAGTTTTGAACAGAACTATAACTGTTCAAGACAATAGAAAAGTTATGAGAATTTGGAGGGAAAATTATTTGTACGAGTGTGATCGGTTATCAGCTGTATTGCATGTAGTAAACTATAAAGATCCGGTAATCGCGGAGTCGCGCTTTATCGTGAATGAAGGGGAGTTCATTCAGACTCTTCCTGGCCCAGTAGACCCCGCCAGGTTTGATGATCTGTATTTTTTCAACTCCTGGCGTTGACTAGACTTGATTAAAAAGAAACCCCGTGGCTGAACTAACTGTCCAACAACTAGAGCAGATTTACAGCTATCTCGCTCAACAGGGCGTCGTAACTCAACCTACGACTACCGATAGAACCAAGCGAGAAATAATATATGCAGCGCTAAACCAGATCGGTCGGAACCCCGGTCAGGTATTTGGATACAAGTTAGACGACTTTAACTTCAGTCGTGTTACGTATCATTTAGGTTTCAACGTAGCCACGGTTCCTGCTGGTGATTACTCTCGATTGGAGTTGGCTTGTAACAGCATCCCCAATCAGTTCTACTTTGATAAAATCGTTCAACAGATCGAGCGCTGCGAAGAAGCTGAGCGTTTGTCTGAGCTTGCTTCGGGACGAGGCACCAGTAGACAGGAGATCATTTTAGGAGATGTAAGTAGGACTATTAGTGTTCAGGATAAGCAAGAAACCGCAAAAATTTGGAGAGAGAACTATATATTTGAAACCGATCGTTTGGCTCAAATGCTGTACGTAGCTAACTATAAAAATCCAATGGTCAATCGCTACCGCTTCGAACGTAGTGGTGGGTCGTATGTTCAAGCGCTGCCTGGTGCCCCCACGATGTCTCGTGCGGATAGAATTTATTTTGCAACTAACTGGAGATAAAAGCTAATATGGTCTTAGGACGGGTTTAGTAGATGTCTATTTTACGGAATTTGCTAAAGGCGGCTCAGCAAGCTGGGCCTGAAGCGATGGGGGCTTTAAAGCAGCAGCTTCGAGCTGCCGGGGCTCCTCCTCAACAGCTAATGGACGCTGCCCGTTCTGTAGGAATTACGCTGCAACAAAGCGGCAACCCAGCCGGTAGAGCAATTTTAGATGTTGTTTCGCCTGGCCTATCTCAGTCTGTAGGTCGCACTCTTTCTGCATCTCCTGCACCCACTGCATCTAGGGCTGCTACTACTTTTCAACCTAACTTACCTGACCCCCGTGGTCAGAGAGGTCAATTCGGATCAATTTACGGGGAGCCTAAAGCGGTTATAGATGCTCGCCGCCGCATGGCCGTTCCTGTTGAGCCGCCGCCCAGACGAGCCCCGGCGGTTAGCCCCGGTCAGATCGCTATTGATTCGCTTGGCTACAACGAGCCGACTGGACCTTTGGGGCGAGCGTTACTGCAGAAAGACCCCGGTACGTATCAATCTATTGCCGATATGGCTCGGAGGGCGTCTGATGAATATGGAGTCCCCGTCCTACCAGAAGACTTGCTCGGTGCTCAAAATATGCCGTCTAGGTTACTTGGAGGATCTGCTAGAGGCGGTGGGCTAGTTCCGGTCCCCGGCCCTATGGGCGCTCGTCGGCAAATCCCCGGCAGTACCCAGATGCCAGGTGTACGTATCGGTAACTCCAGCCAGCCGTGGGGTGAAAGACCAATTCGGACCACACAAGTTGTTGATCTAGGAGGCACACCTAGACTCAACAGAGGGGCCACTGCAGCTGCTCCAACTCAAGAAGAAGTTTTACAAACCGGCGCCCGCAACGCCATGGGTGGAACTCGTCAAGCTGATCTGAATAATCTCTATAAAATGTTGGGAGCTGGTGCGGCTGGGGGGCTAGGGCTGGGCGCGGTGGCTTACAACACGTTTGGCGGCGGCGGGCGCTCGGGAGCTGATCAAGAACCTTCGTTTACTCCGATCCCCTCCGAAAGACTAGCCTCTCCCCTTACAGTTGAGGAACTGCGTCGTCAATATCTAGATGCAGTTGGTACGGCAGCTGGTCTAGTTGAGGGTTCATCGGCTTACGATCCGCGTACTTCTGCGACAGGGGGTACACCGGGTCAAACTGCACCGTCCGTTATACGAATCAATGACGCAGATAGTAATCAGCGGCAAGCGACAGCTAATGCTTTAGCTGCTTCCACGATGAGACCGGATGCTCCATCTTCGTATGCGAGTATTGCTGATTACTACCAAAACCGAGGTGCTTACGCCGCTCAACCCGGCGTGGCTGGTAACGTAATCGAACAGTTGATTCAGGTAGATTCCAGATTCGATCGACCAGAGATGCAAGCATGGGCTGCGTCTAATCCCGGTTTGGCTTATGAACTGTTGCAAAACCAGCAGATGCCGAACGTTCAAGAGCCAGTAATTACAACTCCTATGGGCACAAATGACGAAAATAATATGAGGGGTAATTCTGAACAGGCTGCAAAAGTTGTAGTCGATGGAGCGGACCCTGCGATCAGGGATGCTACACAACCACGCATGGCTGTATCGTTGCTGCGGCAACCTTATTTCTATAATCGTCCTGGGTTTGCTGGGAGGATCTGATAATGGAGTTTAATTATTCGCCTACTGGTGCCTCTTCCCTCCCTTCCTGGCAAGAATCTTTCTCCGCGCCTTCTGTTGTTCCCGGTAATTACAGCTCTGCGTTTGGTTCTTCGGGGCCTTCTTTTAACTCCTCGGCTTTTGATCCTTCGTTCACGATTCCTGGAGTGTCATACGCTCCACCGTCGTCTTATGGGACGCAGCCAGCGTCTTCCAATTGGAAAGATTACCTTACAGCGGGCGGTTATATTTTGGATAAAACTGGGCAGGTTATTAGAGCCTACAAGGGTGAACCAATTTTTTCAGGTGGTAGTAGCCTGTCTACAGACATTGAAGCCGAAGAAAAGCGGAGAGCAGGGGAGGAGAGTTTAGCTAAATTGCTTAAAGAGATTGGAGTTTCGTCTTCCACTGACGCAATTGCAGGAGTTTTAGATCCCGCTGCAGATAGACGCAAAAACCCTCGTTCATTTGGTCAGTTACCTTCCCTTTCTAATTTTTCGAGTGGCGGCACTCGAATAGCCGGCGACGTATTCTCCTAATTCAACTGAGGTAAAGACCAATGAGTTCAACTAGCACCAATAAAGCCCCTGCGTTAATTGACCGTCCGTTCCTGCGTGGCGCCAAACTTAACAGCGGTACGCAAACTTGTGATCCAACCAACCCAAACTTAACTGATTTGATTCAGTTGGTTCGTGTAGGCGACTTGCCTTCCGAGGATGCTGCTTTTGTCGAAGACATTACGATCATCTCAAACGAAGACTATCCCGATAACAGCGGTAGACGGACTTGTGACATTGGGCTTTACGTCTACGCTCCCAATCAATCGGCGCCTTCGACTTCAGCTGCTTTGATGGTTGGACGCTTTGAAGTCGGTCTAAGTGGATCTACTTTTGGCTATCCCCTCCCCATTCAACTCTTTGGTGTAAGTGCTCCTGTGCCTCAGGTCGGAGATACGGGAATCGTAGGCCCCATTCAAATCGGTAAAGGTGAAGGACTTTACTTAGAAAAGGGGTACATTCTCTGTGTTGGGTATCTTGGTAACGGTCCCGCAGCTGTATCGGGTGGTCTAAGTCCCTCTGGCATTACTATTTTTGCTCAAGGCGGCTTCTACTAATCCGTGGCCAAACGCTCTCCTGGGGATAACTTCAACCCCAAGCGTTATGACGGGGCGAAAAGAGTAGAGAAGAACTCTTCCTTTGCGGGGGCTGATTCTGCGCATCAACTTTCGCAACCGATGTCTTTCAAGCAGCGGTTTCGCCCAGCGGTCGGTACTAAAGATTTCAGTGTATTAAGCGATTACGACTACGCGTCACTTTGGTCTAGATGGCGCCGTGGTTATGAGCTGTCAATGTATGCACAACAAGCGTATCAAGGGTATGAGAATAGTTTTAAGTATTTTTATACAAACACGTTAGGAATAGGGCCTTATATTCCGGGTTTCTTGTTCATGTACCCCACTGCGCGGAACGATGAGCGCATGTGGTCTGTATTCGTACAACCGCAAGGGGCTTTTAATTTTAAAGATTTTGGACTCTCTGTTGCTTCAGTTACTGATTATTCAGACACTGTATATGCAGTTCAATTGTCGGGTAACTTTGGTCTACCTGCCTCATCTTTTAAAGGCGAAGTTTTAGCTAATCGAATAGATCCTAGTGGCACCGAACGTAAATTCGGTTTTAGTAATTACACTGTAGTAGGTATAGGATTAAACGGTGTTTTAGAGACTAATATAAATTATTCTACACTCTACAACACTCTGTTCTTAAGCCACGGGGTTAATACAAGCTGGCAAGTTGTAGACGCAAACACTATGCAAGTCCCGGCTAGTAGCCCTCCCGGTATTGGAGATTATTTAACTACCGAATTGAAGGCGCAGTGTACTTGTCCAGACTTTTTAGGTCGTGACACTGTGAATTTGTACGAGACTAGCCTTAAACAAAGGTATCCTTATACAGGTGTGTTTAATATCAAACCCGGTTTTTTTGACGCTGGCTCTCAGTCACTGGAAGGTAGGATTATAGATTCCGCTGATAACCCTGGATGGTCTAGAGCTTTTGGCTTTATCTATTTAAACACAATATATAATATACCTAAGTACAGTCAAGAAACGTACTCAGATCCTAACTTATTTTATTTTCAACCTAAATGGTGTAAACATATCTATGCCGCTATGTGGGATTTACAGAGGGCTTTAGGCCAACGAGATAATGTGTCGTACTGGTTGCCTCAACCTAATGATGAGCCTGCGCATCCCGCTTATCGAGAGATGTTCGATCGGGATCTAAAGAAGCATACAGAATTTTTTGAAAGAGAGCGTGACTTTCGGTGGTGGTTGAGGCAAGGGCCTACGAGAAGTGAACTGCCTAAACGAGTATTAGACCCAGATATGTACAATATTTTTTCTAAGCTAACTAATGCTGGTAAAGTTAACAGTCCTACTATAATCCTAGCGTCTGGGTTAACTTTTTTTGACACGACATCGTATAGTCCCTTTGTCCCTGCCTCAGGACTTGAGGTTTATGATGGTGGAACATACGCAAGCGGACAGCTTTTGCCTAGAACAATATCAGGGATTCTAGATGGTGGAGTCTATGCCAGCGGTACTTTAATACCTTCTATTGCGTTTCCTATTAATGGAGGAATATTCACATGACTTCTACTCCGGTAACTATTTTAGAGTTACGGTCTAGTTTAGATTCAGATAGACCCAGTGGCACGATCCTTCAGTTTGGGCAGCTAGCTCTCTGCGCTGGTTCAGGTGACCCAGGCTTGTACTTTTTAGATACAGATAACGCCGTCCGTAAAATTGGACCTACTGCGTATGGGACCACGCCGCCTAATGCTATTTACATAGGAGCTTCCGGGAACTCTGTAGGTGAAGCGTGGACAGATTCTTCTCCTAGAAATTACTATAAAGTATGGGATGGTACTACTTGGATTAAAGTAAGTGCTGGTTTTTCTGATACGTCTACTTTAGCCTCTGGAGCTATCTTGGCTTCAGGTGCTTTACTAGCTTCAGGAGCGTACTTAGCTTCAGGTGCTATACAAGCTTCTGGAGCTATCTTAGCCTCTGGTGCATTATTTGCAAACGCTGCTATACAAGCTTCTGGAGCTATTTTAGCTTCTGGTGCTATTCAGAGCGAGACGAGTAATTTAGCTTCAGGTGCTGTTCTAGCTTCTGGCGCTCTTTTTAGTAATACGTCTACTCTAGCTTCCGGTGCTGTATACGCTTCAGGAGCTAGTTCAATAGCCACGGTGGTTGCCAGCGGTCTGCCGAATCCAACAGCTATTGAATCCGGCGTGGCTTATTTACAACTCGAAAGTTCAGGGACGTATCCCTCCGGTTTGTATATTCGAGCTGGGAGTGATTGGTACTTTATTTAATTTCGAAGAGTAGCTTTAAGCATCCAAGAAGATTTAAAGCAGAAGTTCACCGTATTGGCCAACAGGTTCTCAACATCTGGGGCTTCGGCTTGTCTAGCTAGATCAACTATATCTTTAGCTTTTAAGCCGCAATCTTCTAGATTTTGCAAGTATGTAGTGCTCATATCACGAGCGTTGTAAGATTTTACGTGTGTAAATTTAGAACACGCGTTATCTAAACCTCGTTCACACATAGGCATTAGATAGTCCATAGAACGAACTAACTCGGCTATGGTGTCAAATTCTTCTACTAATTGTGTATACTGTTCTTTAAAAAATGTATGAAGTGGGAAGAATAATGGGCCTTCTACGTTTAAGTGAATTAAGTGAGCCTGCATATATAACTTGTCTAAGTAGGAGCACAGAGACACCATGTTTTCGATAAGAACGTCAACTGCTGGCTCTCTGCTCCCGTTAAACTCCGGCATATCCCTCTCGCCAGTTTCGTCATCCATTTGATTTGGACTAATTCTTTGCTCGGGGAACATACCGGAGAGTGACATTAGATCAAACCGCGCAAGCGGCGGATTCGGGGGTGGTTACGGTTTCTTCAACTTTAGCCGCCGTGGTGCCTTCTAGGTACTCTTCCAAAGCCGATTTCTTGACTCGGTAGAGGGCCTTAGCACCGTTAGGCTGCAAGTTCACGTAGACGGTTTTAGGCCAACCGCCGAGTTGATTTGCTTCAGAGAGCGCGATACGCTTCCGGACAAACCCACTGCTGCAGTTAAGCAGCTCAGCGGTTTCAGCGATTGTGAGCAGTGTTTTGCTGTCAGACATTTAGAGCGCTTGAGAGAGAGCAACTGGGATATACTACTCTGAATGTCGCTTAAAGCAACAAATTTTCCGGAGGCAAAGATCTTTTTAATCTTTCGTTGGTTATAATCAAAATAACCTGATCTGATCCAGTGACGATTCGGATAGCTGGGGAAGTTTTTAAAAACTATAACTCTCCTAAACGCGACGTTCAGGGAGGGAAGGAGTACTCCGTGGCAGCGAAAGAGGGCGGCAAAGTACGTCTCGTGAGATTCGGAGACCCCAATATGGAGAACCGCAGCGATGACCCAGATCGTCGGAAAGCATTTAGGAGTCGGCACAGCTGCGATGAGCCTAAGAGTAAACTATCAGCAGGGTACTGGTCTTGTAAAGCCTGGTAACATTACGCTTTCCGTGAACTTTAAAAGTCCTGACTCAATCGCGTTAGACTAAGATCAACCAGTATTTAGTTATGGGTGACCCTGCTCCTGACCATCTGCTTTCCTGTAACTTAAAGTTAGAAGATGAGTTTGTGCTGACCCGTATCCGGTCTAAAGCCAAGTCTTTAACTACGTCGACAGCTCGGGATCAGTTTTTTTGGTCTACTGTTTATCGGTTTGTTTGCCGAGAGCGAGCGTACCAAACAATAATGGATGAGTTAGGAATATCTATAGACACAAATATTAAAATTATGGAGGATGACCTTGAGGAAACAGAGTCGTAGTTTCCTTTAGACTCTTTGCATACAGTTGTAGTCACAACTTTCGTTCATTACTTTTGTCATGGCGGATAGAGCATTTTTAGAGCAATTTCGCCTGACTCCTGAAGGTCGTGCCCTGCTGGGTGTAATTAAGTACGCTGAAGGAACTTCCAAGTATAAAAACCCATATGGGACACTGTTTGGCGGTGGTCAGATAACGGATTTAAGTCGCCATCCGGATCGTGTTATTCGTACACCTGGGTTTCAACGGGGTAGCTCGGCTGCCGGGGCATATCAGTTTCTAACACCGACCTGGCAGCAGCAGGCTCAAAAGTTAGGTCTTAAGAGTTTTGGTCCCGTAGAGCAGGACATCGCTGCCTTAGACTTAGCCCGCAACCGTCTTAGCAATTTAGGCGGTTTATCTTATTTAAAACAAAAAGGACTAACACGGGAAGCGTTAGCAGCGTTAGCTCCTGAATGGGCATCTATGCCTACGATGGCTGGTGTTAGTGCCTACGGTCAGCCGGTGAAGAGTGCGGCTGAGTTGCAGAAGATGTATCGACAATATTCTGCAGGGGCTCCTGCGCAACAAGCGGTACAAGCTCCACCTAGCGTATCAAAAGCAAATACGCGGCCCGCTCCCGCTGCTCCGCAAGCATCGGCGCCGACAACTATTCAAAGACCGGAACCCGATTACTTCCAAAAACTTATGCGTGGAGTGCAAGGTCTTTTCGGTACTACCGGGGGGCTCCGTAGTTCTGCTGCAGATGAATATTTTGACGCTGCTTTGCAGTATGACGCTGCAGGAGATTCGGATACTGCCTTAGCTCTTTATACGAAAGCTTTTGAATCGGATCAACCCGCTTCTACTAGCAACGCCACTGCTTTACAGACGTTTGCCAGCATGATTCCTGAACTTATTTCAGAGTATGTAACTACTCCTGCGTCTAATTTGAATCAGACTGCTGTACAGCAAACACAGTCTCAACCCGCCGCAACGCAACCGGCTGTGACTACAGCAGCTGCCAACCGGGCGCTATCTGTAGGCCGCGTGGTTGACCCCAGTAAAGACGTGTTCCCATCCACGGGGGCGCATCTTGATGTCCGAGTCATGAAAGATGGAAACTATATAAATCCTGAAACTGCTAGGTCTATTCTAAAAAATCTTTATGTCGGCGGTAAGCCTTTGTATACGGAACAGAATCAATATAGAGCTGCTGCGTATCCTATAACGTCTGGTTTTGGCCCCAGAACGGCTCCGGTTGCGGGCGCTTCTACGTATCACAGAGGGATTGATGTAGGGGTTGGTGCCGGAACGCCTTTGGAGTGGCGAGGGGGCGGGACGTTTAAACCCGAGCGTGGCTATGGAGTTATCGAAACAACTGATCCACAAGGGCGCCCTTATACCGTTAAACTACTACACACTACTTCTAGTTAGTTTAATTTGCAGCTGTCTTATGCGGTAGTTTTTGCTAAGATTATACAAGAATCGCTTTTGGTCAAATAATGGGTGCGCGACCTAAAGATCCGAATGAAGTTTTTCGTTCAGCCGCTCAAGAGTCGGTCAAACGTGCTTTAAAACAGCAAAAAGTAGTTACAAGAGACTTGCAGAATCAAACAGGACAATATTTAGGAAAGAACGCTCCTCAAAATTACGCCCAAGCTATACGTGAACTAGGAGGAGCTTCGGGGAGAACCTTTCCCGAATACGTTAAGAACGCGGAAGCTAATTTTTTCAATACGGCTAGGGACTTAACTGCACAAGGTCGCAGAGATTTGCGTAACTTTGAGCCTCGTTTATTAGCCTCTGAGAGTACATCTCAGTTAACGGACTATTTATCAGCAGTTGGGCAAGATTTTGCTAGAGGTGTACAAGATGTAGGAGAGTCGGGACGTGACAGACTGTTTGCTTTACCTGAGCAATCACAGAAAGCCTTCACAGCGTCAGCTCTAAATCCTGCTTTTGAGAATCTAAGAAATGCAGAGTATGTAAACTTCGCAAAGGAACCTCCTACGGTTGCAAATGACGCGATGAAGATGTACAGAAATATATTTACGTACAATGTCTGATGAAATAAAAAGTTCTAGACACGAAAGACGAGTAGCTTTTCACAGTTACGCGCCAGCAGCTAAATATGACTCTAAATTTAACAAACGTCTAGATGTTCGACTGGCTGGTCAAGTTTGGTCGGAAAGCCCCGCCGAAAGAACTAGGCGTCTAGGCAGAGCACGAATACAGGAAAGATCTAAGGTCAATCCTGTTTGGTTTGAAGCTACGGACCCGACTAGACCTGACGAAGACTTCCGTACGCGTGAGTTTATTACATATAAACACGACCTAAATAACTAAAAGTCTCTTTAAACTCATGCAGACGTTTCTCAGTATTTAACGCTGCTGGTACGTAAAGGATAAAGCCGTGGCACCTTACGGAGTTTAACTTAGTTAAATTGTTATCGTCTAGTCTTAGTTTCGGACGAGTTTTGAGTACACATAACGGTAGATCTATACCTAATTTTTGTGTTATTACTAAAGCTACTTCTGTAGAGGTTAAAAATATTATCCCCTCATCGTACTCTTGCTTGTTGTATTTACGTAGCGCTTGCTCTAGCCACACACGTTGAGCAGACTTTTTAAACTGTTTTGGTTTTGTGAATAATTTAGGATCTTTAGGTTGGTCTTCGAAGTCTAAAAAGTCTCTAGGAGGATAGAGATAAACAGTACGTGCTTTCCAACTTTGTACTAAACCGTTATCAATAAAATTGAAGTATTTGTCAGCGCCGACTACAGTATTTGCGAACTCATTCGACGCTGGGTCTAAGTCAATTGTACCCCCGAAGAATGCCGTGGTTGTTCCTAAAACATCAGTAGGGGATATAAAGTCAACGCTCATCAGAGATGTCTTGAGCGTGTTTCTCTATGTTGTCGTTAATCGCGTCTAGGTCTAGTAGATGAACACTCAACCCTTTAGCGTCTACCATTACAACTATAGGAGTTGTATTGTCTGAGTTTTTTTCTACTATATTCAAGACACTTTGTAGAAATTGTTTTGTGTCGGAGTCTATTAGTTCTTCAGCTACGATTATGTCATTGTAAATCTCTTTAATTGTCATGTATAGCGAATTTGACGGTGCTGTTGTGTTAAAGAACAACGCTCCCAATCCTTTTGCCGTTCTAAATTCGCTATACAGTGTAACTATGTCTCCTAAAATAATCTTAAGCGCATTCTTTGAGATTTTGTCTTGTACTTCGGATTTACCGAATAGTTTTTGTCCGAGTGCTTTTGTGTGATCGCTAGTCATTTGTCTGAAGTGTAATTTGTGAAGGAATGCCAAGAGTCAGCTAGAACACGATTTAAGTCAAACCTGTAATTAGCTGTGTTTTTTTCATCAGGAGTCAGTTTACAGTAATGTCTCAGCTCAACTAGACCTGAAGAGCCTTTTGACACAATCCCTTGAAAGATCAGTTTATCTATAAACGCTGAACTGACTCCGATTGCGTTAGCTACTGTTTTCTTATCAACCAGTACTGATACAGGTAAACCACCTTTACTGGATGCAATAATCTTTAACGAAAGATCAATGCTTTTGAGAACTTCTAGATAGTCTCTGTTGATTTCCATAAGTAATAGGGGCCGCCGACTCACCTAGTACTAGGCAAATCAGATCGCTTGCGTCGGGTAGGAAAGGACGAAAACTACCGCGAACCCCATAGTAGCCGTTTCCGGTCCTTCTTACGGAAAACGGCCCTCACATCTTAAACCTATTCTGCTCACAGCGCACTGGACGCGTATTTTGCGCGAAGTGGAGGTTCGTAACTAGAGCTGTAATGGGCTGGATTTATACAGTTTGTTGTAACACACAGCTTTTTTAAAGGTTTATTATGCAGATCTGCTTTATAGAACGCATAGTAGACATTCTCTATCTTTACGTATCGGTCAAATAGCTTAAGGCGGGTGAACGAAGTCGGCCAGCAGACCGCTAGATCACGATTTTGTAGAGTCAACTGCGAAAAAAGAGCCCTAAGGTCGGGCTCAAGGTCAAGTAAGTTGGGTTCACGTGGCCCTAAATAGAGTTCTTTTAGGCACTCGTCACAGACATCAGTTGTTTTTTGATGATTTTTGTTCCGTATACACTTCACAGCATCGCTTCGAGTTGCGGTACAAAGTCCACGGGGTCTTCGATCAGCAGATGGATCAAGGCAGTCAGTTTGTCGTCAGTTTTTTCTTCTATTTCGTTTCGTTCGTTAAGTAGCATCCAGTACGTGTAAGCGTTTAACATGTACAGATGGGTTTGACGAGCCCGTAGTGCTTGTGTCTTCCATTTTTCAAAGTCAAAGTTTGATTGGTGGCGGCTGTTGCCAGTTTTTAGCTCTAACTCTCGGATTTGAATCTGGAGTTCAATATCTTCTATCGTGTACTTTAAAGAAGATACTTTAGCTTTACACTTTGAAAACGTTTCTGGTTGTTCGTTATCTGTATAGATCCATACAGGGAGGTTTTCAATTACGTATCGCTTATCCCAGAGGCAAGGCTTAGATTCTGACGTGGAGGCGGAAGTGTAGTCCATAGATCAATAGTGTTGTCGATTAAGTTATTAAACGTGCCGTTGATAGCATACAGCACATGACTCTCAAAATTTACTTTGATTACAAGTTCTAGTACAGTTAGTTGCCTCAGGGCTCTTTGAAGTCGGTCCTTAGGAATATAGTACTCTTTTTGTATTTCAGCCGTAGAAAGCGGCTGATTGAATTTTAACAACCGGAGCAATTCGTGGTGGCGTCGGATTGCCGCCAACTTTTTTGGATGAGTTGAATAGTCCTGAGTGAAATTCGCTTCTGATACCTTTTGTGTAAGAGTTCCACGATTGTTTTGGTTCTGATGCCTAAATTCAGCCATTCATCAATGTCATCTTGCATTTGAGGTGTTATCTTTTTAGCAGGGCTTTTACCGACCATCATGTGATACGGGTTTAAGCAAGCGGGATCTCCGCAGGTGAATAGTACATGATCATCGGCAGCAAAATCAACACCGTAATGCACTTGATAAACGCATCTCCTGGGGCGCATAATCTGTCCCTCCGAGACGAATCTCGTCAAACTCTCAGGCATGTAAAGATGCTGATCTTTATCTAGACCAAAACGGTTTCGACGAATCCAAGCTTCGACGTGCTGGGTGCGGGATTTGCACTGTTTATACTCCTTTATACATACAGAACAGGCACTGATCCCGTGGACCGGACTAGCCTTCTTTAAATCCTCTAAAGATACAGTAATTTTTTCGGCGCGTCCGCACAGACAAGTCAAAGTTGCGGCTGTTTCCCATGCCCGAACCTGAAAATTGCCCCAGTTATAGATCTCACTGGGCGGCAGATCTGGAATTTTGACTGGAACGGGATCGAGAATCCCGAGGCAGAGGGTCAGCGGGTTGATGCCCGGTTCGGACAGCATACAGAGAATCTAGTTGGACCTAGGTTAGCAGAAAGCACACAGCGCACACAAGGGGTAGCTCAGCCGATCGCGCCTTTCTTTTTTACTCTTACTTATAAAGGGAATTTCCTTAACCAAATTTCGTCAAAATGCGGAAATTTACGATTGGCGTTACGCACAGACCCTGTGTTTACATAGTAGTAGTTTAGATACTATATAGAATTGCAGTTTAATGCAGTTTACGTTAAGTCAGACGAATTTAGAAAGTAGTTGAGGCGAGACGATTTGGGAAGCACCGTGGTTACACCACTTACTTGAACTGGTTTGCTTGGATTTACGGATTTAAGCGTTTATCGTTGAATTAAGTGTATTATTAGTATATGCGTTTTAGTACGACTATGACGACTACTACTTCTGCTCGTCAAGCACCAGTTAAAGATCCTGAAGCTGTTTTTTGGGCTGAGTGCCGTAAGCGAGCCCTGGAGTTGAACGTTCCGGCCTGGATGATCGCTGAACAACGGTACAACCATGGGTTGCTTGACAAGCGAGCTGAGTCGTAATACTCTGCGGCAGATCCTAAAACTCAGATGTCCGCTTCAGAACCTAAAAGTGTAAAAACTTGGGAGGCGCGTAAGGAACGTTTTAACGAAATGTTTTCTATGTGCCTTGAGGGTAAGACTTTGCTTGAAGTGGGTAAACAGTACGGTATATCTAAACAAGCTGTAAGTACGTTCTTGCGGAATAATGCGAACGAAAAGCAGTTAGAACTACTTCAAGAGTCGTTTGCCAAACGTGTCGCTTCCGTCTGGTTTAAGCCTCAAGTTATTTCCAGGCTTGAAGAGGGGCTTACTTGCGCTCAAATTTCTAAAGATATTGATTGTCACGTCAGCACAGTCAAGCGAATTTCTAGCCAATGGCGGAAGACACAACCGTAACTTAATCAGTTATACTGAACCTGTTGGGTCGGATCAGTATGACCGCTAGACGTAGTTTAAATGACGCCCTTGATTACGGGCGAAAGATCCAATCCATTCACGATTTACAGGAACTGTCTTCGGCTGAAGTTTCGAGCAGCGATATTCTGGCCGTTTTGGATGTCAGTGAACTGAGAGCTGACGCCCAGCCTAAGAAAGTCTCTATTGGCGATTTAGGTGCAGGTATAATTGCGGTTGATTCCACTGCACGAGCCAGCGGTAATGCTGCTCTAGTTTCATCGAGTACAAAGTTACCGTTATCCGGCGGTACTGTTTCAGGTCAGTTTACTCAAAATATTGTTGCTCTTGGCTTGTATGGTAGTGGTATTAATTGTTCTTTAGGTAACTTTTTTACAGCTATTATTAGCGGCGCCACTCAAGTTGTTATATCAGGGGCTCCTTCTAGTGTTGCGTATAGCTTCACCTATGAAGTTAGGCATGATACAGGAACTATTACATGGCCTACTTCTGTTGAATTTCCTGCTAATACTGCTCCCACCTTAACTACTGGAAAGACTCATTTGTTTATTTTCGTTACTGATGACGGTGGTTCTCGGTGGCGTGGCGCTGGTTTAGTCGATTACGATACTTGATGTTATGAGATCTGTTTCTGATACTTTATTGCTTGCTGCCGCGTCGGCTTCTTCTGGTGCTCCCAGCGATCCTTTCTTTGCAGATGTTCAGCTCCTGTTGCACGGCGAAGGCGCTAACGGCGGAACAGTATTCACAGACAGCAGTTCTTTTAACAAACCTCTAGTAACAACCGGAGACGCAACTACTAGCACGACCAACTTTAAGTTCGGCACCTCGTCAATACTTTTTGGTGGGTCGGGCAATGTTCAAATGACAGCCGCATCACAAGACCCTTGGATTAGCATGGGCACCGGACTATACACAGCGGAATGGTGGGTTTACATAGGGTCTTCGGGGATTTCTGGCTCATTTTTTAGAAACGGTTCGGCGCAGTTGACCTATAACAGTAACACTATTCGACTTTACTCTGTCGACTATGGCTCTCTTTTTCTGAATACAGGACAGTCCTTGACGCCTGCAGTGTGGACGCACCTTGCGGTTGTGCAAACAGCCTCTACAACGGTGGTATATGTTAACGGCGTTGGCTACAATGTAGGATACAAAGTAGGTACTACCACCCTTTCTCCTATCAACATCGGAAGCAGCGGATTTACTGGATACATAGACGAGTTGCGTGTTACGAAGGGGGTGGCCCGTTACACCGCTAACTTTACACCCCCTACCGCTCCGTTCCCTGACTTCTAGACTTAAATCAACGTAGGGTCGCCCCACAGCATCGCTGATATACAATTAAATTGCTTGCGATACGATGTTCCTCCAGTTTAAAACATTTGAAACTTTTGTTACCTAAAAATTGCATAGTATAAGTTAAACATAAATAATTGTATAAAAGCCGTTGTAAGACTAAAGTTAATTTTAATGACGCTGAAGACGCGCAGAAGCGTAAACAGACTCTTACCGGACTGCTGACTGACAACAAAAAAGAACAGCTTAAGTCTATAATTATGAAAGACGCTCTCGTTGATCCGATCGTCGAGGTGGAGAGACCCTGATGTTTTACGTTAAACTTGCTTCTGACGGCTCTATTGAGCAGTATCCGTACACACTTACGGATCTTGTTACGGCGCACCGTAACGTAAGTTTTCCTACTGTAATCACACCAGATATTCTTGTTGATTTCGGTTTGGCTCCAGTCACACCGACTGATCCGCTAACCGTTGATCACACTCAAAATCTCACCCGTGGCGCCGAAAAGCTTCCCGATGGAAGTTATGCCGAAACTTGGACCGCTACCGCTGCGTCTACTGAAGAGATTGCCGAACGCACAGCAAATAAAACTGTTTCAGTTCGATTCATCAGGAATGAAACTCTGAAGAACTCGGACTGGACTCAACTGCCCGATTCTCCCGTTGATTCTGTTGTTTGGGCTGCGTACAGACAGGATCTGCGCGACATCCCTCAACAAGTTGGTTTCCCTTGGACCGTTACTTGGCCCACTGAACCTACTTAATCTAACCTTTTAGGGGGTTCTAAAGCTCATGCGTGACCCTATTTACTCTCAAAGTTTTGAGGGTATAATCACAGTTATCACAGACGTTATTGGGACAGTTAGCGGCGTGGGAACTACTTCATTTACTCTGTCACCCGAAGGTTACCCGTCAAATTTTGGGGGTGTCGTCTCCGCTTTGTCGGATTTAAATAGTACAATTAGCGGCATTTCTGCCGGCGGGGG
>TARA_R110002126_G_scaffold163858_1_pt1 | contig 17952 bp, 14 predicted proteins | sample TARA_R110002126 | Tara Oceans TARA_R110002126 (sample SAMEA4397536) | marine metagenome | biome: Polar Biome; feature: [DCM] deep chlorophyll maximum layer (ENVO:01000326); material: water (ENVO:00002006), including particulate matter (ENVO:01000060) such as... | depth 30 m
CGATGTTAGTCTGGCTAAAGTAAACAGCTCGGCCTGGCAATTGCGGGTACAACCGCAACAGGAATGGGCACAAATGTTTCGGGATGCCTGGTTAATGCACCGCGACTTTTTGTTTGATAAAAATATGCGCGGTTTAGACTGGGCAGCCAGTCGGGATAAATATCAACCGTTACTCGCCCGGATTACCGATAGGCATGAGCTGGACGATGTACTGGCACAAATGATGGGGGAGCTGAATGCGCTGCATTCTCAGGTACGCGGTGGTGAGTATCGGACCGGGAGCGCTAAACCCGCTGCAGCCAGTTTAGGTGCCAGTTTAAGTAGTACTGGTCAGGGTGTAAAAATAAACCATATATACCAGTCAGATAAAGAGCTACCGGCTCAGGCCTCACCTTTGGCTAAACCCGGGGTAAATGCTTTAGTCAACGATGTTATTGTCGCTATTAATGGTAAAGAAATAAGTAATCTGGCTGAGCTGACCAATCAGCTGCGCAATCAGGCTGGTAAACAGGTGTTGCTAACCCTGCGTCGGGACAATCAATCATTCCAAACAATAGTACAGCCAGTCGCTGCACAGCAGGACGCCATGCTGCGCTATCGGGATTGGGTAAATCAGAACCAGCAGCGGGTGACGGGTGCCAGTGATGGCCGCTTAGGTTATTTACATCTTTATGCGATGGGTGGTAACGATATCGCCAGTTTTGCCCGGGAGTTCTATGCCCAGTACCAGCGAGATGGTTTGATCATTGATGTCCGGCGGAACCGGGGCGGTAATATTGACAGTTGGATCATTGAAAAACTGTTGCGCCGGGCCTGGTCATTCTGGCAGCCAACGCATGGTGCACCTTATACCAATATGCAACAGGCGTTTCGTGGCCACTTAGTGGTACTGACTGATCCGTTAACCTACTCAGATGGCGAAACCTTTGCCGCGGGTATTAAAGCATTGGGACTGGGGCCGCTGATTGGTAAAAGAACTGCTGGCGCCGGAGTCTGGCTGTCTGGCCGGAATCAATTAGCAGATAAAGGCCTGGCCAGAGTGGCGGAAACACCTCAGTTTGCGATGGATGGTCGCTACATTATTGAAGGTTATGGTGTGACGCCGGATATGGACGTGAGCAACTTACCTTATGCCAGTTTTAATGGCAATGACAGCCAGTTAACGGCCGGTATTGCCTATTTGCTGCAGCGTCTGGATGAGCAACCTGTGGAGCCGGTGCAAGCTATGCCGCTTACTCCGGCAATGGCGCAGGATATTTTACCGGTGAGCCGTTAATTTTCTACAGAAAAGGCTGCCAATATTTGATGATTAGGGCTATCTTGATACTGCTAATAACGGAGGACGTGCTCTATGCCAGTGAACACTGAGCTAAATGCTGAGATAAAGATTCTGAATTTGTTTAATCTCGATTCACAGATGGAAGGATTAAAAGTACATAAAGATGCCGATGGTGAAACACGGGCGGCAATTTCCCGACTTCACGCAAAAGGGCTGCTTACCCAGGCTGATGGTGGCTACTTAACCGATCTGGGCGTGCATTGTGCAGAGCATATTCAAACAGCACTGCGTATCTTAACGACCCGATAAACCACAATGACTGGCCTGCTAGTCAGGCCAGTTTAATTTTACCAAGGTGCCATGTTGTTGTTTCAATAACTGCTCCAATTGCTGCAACGCCTGCAAATCGTTTGCAAAAATAGCGCGCTGATACAAGTGATCTACTTCAGCCAGCAAACTGGCATACGCCGGATTGTGCCTTTTTATGTCAGCCATAAACTGGCTTAATGGCTGACCGGTGGCTTTGTGAACCAACAACTTACTAAAGTATTTTTGAATAAGCCGAACCGGCGCGTTAAATGTTACCGGCTGGCGCTTATACCGTACGTACCACCATGACAGTGAGGCCAGCAACAGTAAGCCAGCCAGCACTGCCAGCACTTTAGCGAGAGCCTTAAGCTGTTGCCATATATTGTGTTGCTGGCTTTCGTCAAAACCCAGCACCCATACCGACCAGTAATAATCCAGATGAAGGAACTGTTGATTAATATAATTAACTGCCGAGAATCTGCGCCAGTTGGCTTGCAACTGATTTTGCTCATCAATTGACAGCACGGCATCCAATCCCGCCTGGATCCGCTCGGGCGCAATAACAGCAGTGGGATCAAACCGTTGCCAGGCGCCATTGTCGAAATATTCAACCCAGGCATGGGCTTCGCGTTGCCTCACCTCCAGATATTGTTGTTCTTCGTGCCAGACACCGCCCTGATATCCGCCGACCACTCTGGCTGGGACGCCGGCTTCGCGTAACAACACCGCAGTCGCTGACGCGTAGTGACTACAAAAACCGGTGCGGCTATCAAACAGAAAGGCATCAATACTGTTTTCACCCAGCCGGGGCGGGTTGAGACTATAAAAATACGGCTGTTGCCGGAATAAGGCACTAATTTCAGTAATTAACTCACTGGTGGTGTTAGTTTTAGCAGCCAGATCAGTTGCTAACTGCCGTGTTTGTGGGTTGGCATTAACCGTCCGGCTGTTAAGTGTCTGCTCTGTGGCAAGATCAACAGGTACCGGGCTCAACACACTATTAACCTGATAGCTCAGGCGCTGACTGACCGGACGGCGGGCCTCCAGCAGATAGGCGGCGACCGGGCGCACCGTGTTTGTTTGTTGCACCGGCTGACCAAGGGTAAACACACTTCGCTGATTACTAACCTCAGCAATGATTTGATAATCGACAAACTGCCCGGTAATCCTGCTATTATTTTGCTGGCTGGCTGACGGTCTGCCTTCAAAACGTTGATTGACTGTCCAGCTGCGACCATTAAAGTCTTCGTACACTTTGGCGCGCCAGTATAGTTGCTGCCGCGCTGGTACCGGACCATCAAACACTGCTCTGAATGCCAGTTTATCGCTTTGCACCAGGTTTTCGATGCTACCGGGATCCAGGCTGTCGGCAAGACCGGTTACTGCAGCCTGTGCGGTGGGGATGCGCCATAACGGTTGCAACCTGGGAAATAACAAAAACAAAGAAATCCAGACGGGTAGGGTGATTAATAGTGCTTTAAATAGCTGCGATAACTGTAACCGGTGATGTTTACTGGCATAAAGCTGATAGTGACTGTGTAGTGTTAACAGCAGCAAGCTCAGGATAAGCAAGCTGATGATAATGCTCTGATAAAAAATAAAACAACACGCCAGCAGGAAATACACTACCCACAGTAATTGATGGCTGTCGTGGCGTTGACGGACTAAGACCAGACGACAAGCTGCTGACAACAGCAAAATTTGTAACATAAAGTGTAAAATGCCACTTTGCTTGATGCTTATCAGCAACAGTAACAGTATTGCCGCCGCGATAATGTTGATACGTTTAAGCTTATTAGCTGGCCCCCTGGTTTGCTGCAATGGCCAGCGATAAAGTAGCAGCAACAATAAAATTGCGCTATACCACAGTGGCAATGCCGCTTGCAGCAAGCCAATAATGGCCAGCAGAATAATATTAAAGGTGACAATTGTCTGACGGTTTAGCAGCACTAGCATAATGCTAACTCCCGCAGGCAACGTTCCAGGTGCTGCTGGCCGCAGGCGGGGCTGATCTTATTGCCATTAAGTCTTAAGCCATAAGGTTTGCCGCGCTGCTCAAGTTGCAACATTAAATAGCAGGCTTTTGACAGGGCCAGTTCCAAAGGCGCGCCACTAAGCGCCGGAATAGTGATCCAATCCGGCTCTGGCTGTGGTGTGGCGGGTGCGTGTTTTACTACCGGATTGGCAGGGTCGCGTGCCAGCCGTTTCCATAGCATGAGTTTTAAACTATCGCCGGATTGATAAGCCCGAATGGTATCGTAATCTTCAGCCACATTATGTTTGTTGCCGGTATCCTGCCCCTCATTTAATTCAGAATCAGTGGCCAGGGGTTTTGGAAATACCCAGTAGTGGTAGTCAAGATTAAGCAGGCTTTTACAGTTAAATAAGCCAAACGGATAAAAACTGTGCAGAGTGAGCCGTGGTAGTGGGTAGAAGCCCCGTTGCCGGGTGGCAAGTGGCACCATCAGCTGAGGGGCGCCATCCGCCAGCAACACGGATTGTTGCCGATCACTGAAATAACATTGCAGTTGTTGTCGGGGTTGCGACGATTGCAGCGATACCGGCACCATTAATGTTTCTTCAGCATAGGCACTCAGTACCGGCGCACAGCTAACCGTTAGCTGATGTAAGTTACGCCAGGCCAGGGTCAGTGCCAGTAGTAGTACTGACACCAGCATATAACTCATTAACAGAATTAAATTATTTTGATAATTAGTGCCAAGTAAGTACAACAATACCAATAACAATATATACCAGAGCCCAAAGCGGCTTGGTAAAATATAGATTATTTTCTGGCTGAGAATGACTTCTCTTGCTTTAGGTTGCCGGTTATCCAGCCATTGATTGAACCATTTTTGAAAATGATGGCTGAATTTGTTCAGCACTGGCAAACGGTTCATAGCGGACAAACAGTTTGTTCAAGCAATAGCTGGCTATGAGAATGACTGGCGGCACTGGAGCGCGGATCCAGACGATGCTCAGCCACCGCTGAGAATACTTGCTGCACGTCATCAGCGTTAACAAAATGGCGGCCGGTTATTAGAGCATGAGCCTTACTTGCCCTCAACAACGCTTTAGATGCACGTGGAGATAGCGGCAACATATCATTGCGGTTGCGACTGGCGTCTACCAGGCTCAGTAAGTAATCAATAACAGCATCACTTACGGTGACCGCACCAACCTGTTGCTGCAAGTTTTGCAGGGTCTCACTGTCCAGTTGTTGGGTTAAAAACTGCAGACGAGAGCCTTTACTATCATCGATTAACAATTGATGTTCTGCTGCCCGATCCGGAAAGCCCAGCGACAATCGCATTAAAAACCGATCCAGTTGTGATTCTGGTAACGCTGACGTTCCCGCGTGAAACAGTGGGTTTTGGGTGGCTATGACAAAAAATGGGCTGGGTAGGGGGCGGGTTTCGCCATCTGTACTAACCTGACGCTCTTCCATTGCTTCAAGTAAAGCGCTCTGTGTTTTGGGGTTGGCGCGGTTTATTTCATCAGCCAGTAGTACCTGGGAGAACACCGGACCTGGTTGAAAATGGAATTGCTGTGACCGGGCATCATAAATACTGATACCGGTTAAATCGGCGGGAAGCAAATCACTGGTAAATTGCACCCGGCGATAACTCAACCCCAGGCTGTTTGCCAGGGCATGAGCCAATGTTGTTTTGCCAAGTCCGGGCAAGTCTTCCAGTAAAATATGGCCTTCTGCCAGCAAACAACACAGTGCCAGCCTGATTTGATGCTGCTTTCCCAGAATAACCTGATTAAGGCTTTGTTCAACCTGATGTAATTGCGCTAGCACTTGAACTCCTGACTGAGGATCTAATCTGTTTATACTAGCTACTCTGGCGTGGGGATCAACAAAAGAATAAGGCAGCCGAAGCTGCCTTATCAGGTGGTAAAGTTGCAATGGTTAGAAATTAACCACTAAATCAGCAGAACAGACCGTTGTACCTTCCAGACACAGGCTATACGTGGCTGACGGTGCCATAGAGTTAAAACGATCCCGGTGTTTACCGGTATTGTCGATAGTCTCAATATATTCACCATCACGATATAAATCTACGTTGCCTGCAGCACCCGTCCAGCGCAAGTCGACAATTGTCGAGCCGGTGCGAGCCCGGATTGCCCGGTGCAGGGTTAAGCTGATATCACTCTCAACCAGGGTAACGGTTTTACTGGTGGTATCCGTTAAACCGGTGCTGTCGCTAACAGTAAGACTGACGGTATAGCTACCCTCTGCTCCATAGCTATGCAGCGGATTTTGCTGATCTGATACTGCACCATCACCAAAATCCCAACTCCAGCTATTGATATCATTGTCAGCGTCTGTTGAGCTGTCACTGAAATCAACATTGAGACCGGAGGCAACAAAGCTGAAATCTGCAACAGGGGCAACCGGATCCGGGTCAACAACATCACCACCCAGGGCGGTAATGGTTAGATTCCAACTGTTAAGCGTACCAACGTCTGCCCCGGCATTATCCGATACGGTTAACGTCCAGTCACCTTGCATTGTTTCGCCATTAAAGGTTTCAACGGTCCAGCTCTCAACCAAATCATCTGCGCTGCCACCGGTACGGTTGTGCAGAGTATGTTGCGTGCCGTCAGGTGATGTCAGACTAACAATTAAATCACCGCGCCAGGTGTGGGTAATGTTAACACCTGCTTCGGTGCTAAATACGGTACCTTCGTTTGGCACGTTAATTACACTGGTGATACCGGCCGGGGTGCTATCGGGAATGTCTATCGGCGTGTTGTTTTCAAAGCTGAAGTCGGCCAGGCCTTGTGGCAGAACATTAAGATCTGCTGACACTTCTTTAATTATTTCAGGGTCTGCAGCATCTATACCGGTCACGGTAATTTCATAATCACCCCAGGCTGTATCTGCTGTTGTCGGCACGGTGACGATAACGGTGTCACCCGGCTGACCGGTATTGGCCGATAAACTTACGCCGGCAAGAGCTGGCTCAGTGCTGACACTTAACTCTACGTCTCCCATCCAATCGGCAAGATTACCAACCTGCAGCGTAAACTCAGCCGTTTCAGCAGCAACAATCTGCTGACTACCCGGTGACAACGATAACCGGAAGCTTGGGGTAGGATCGGCATCTGCCAAAGCAGTGACCAGATTCAGACGTTTACCCGATACTGTTTTGCCGTCTAATGAATCAAGTTCGTCGCCGCTATTCATCAGAATAGCTTTCATTTCCAGCGGAGTAATTTCCGGATTTATAGACCACAATAGCGCCGCGGCGCCGGCAACATGTGGCGATGCCATCGATGTACCTGAGTAGGCTGCATAACTATTGCCTGGTGTTGTAGATAAAATAGCAGAGCCCGGGGCGCCAAGATCAACCGTCGTTAAGCCATAATTAGAGGCACCAGAAGTAAATACTGACAGATTGTCATTGCGGTCGGTTGACGCAACTGAAACAATAACATCTAAATCATATCCTGCCGGATACATCGGGCTGACATCGGCATCTGCGCCATCATTGCCTGACGCCGCGATAAACAGAATGCCGGCCTCACCGCCAGACTGAATAGCTGCACGCAAGGTTTCAGAGAAACCACCGCCACCCCATGAATTGTTGGTCGCTTTTATATTAACGCCATAGTTGGTTTTTAAATCGGTGTAGTAGTTTATACATTCAATTGCGCCTGCAGTACTGCCGCCGGTTGGTCCAAGAAATTGACACGGCAACAGGGTAACGTTCCAGTTGACGCCGGTAATACCGATGCCGTTATCACCGCTGGCACCAATAGTGCCTGCAACATGGGTACCATGGCCGTCCTGATCCATAGGATCATTTGCTGCATTTAGTGTGGAGTAACCATATGGATGGCCGGGGTAACTGCCGTCATTTTCCCAACGGTTTGGGATTAAATCGGGGTGGTTATAATCCATACCAGAGTCGATTACGCCAATAACCACATCCCGGCTACCTGTCGTAATATCCCAGGCTTCAAGTGCACTGATATCTGCACCGGCCGTACCGCCGCTCTGGCCAGTATTATTTAGCGCCCACATGGTCGCAAAACTTGGATCATTTGGTTCTGCCAGGGCTTTTACCAGATAGTTAGGTTCTGCAATTTCCACCGCAGGGCTCATGGTCAGTTGCTTAATTAAAAAGTCGCGATTAATACCTTTTGGCACCATTATCTTCGCGATGCGGCCATCCGCAATGTGGCGCATTTTAAGATCGCGACCCTGGTCATCAAGTTGTCGCATGCTTGCACCGCTGCGTTTAACTGCAGAAACACGATCTTGTTTCGACACGCCATGCTTAAACATGACAAGAATTGAATCATCGGCAGCAGCGCTGGGGGTATTGGCAAAAGCTGAGCCTGAAGACAACGCAGCGGCGATAGCTAACGCCAGAATTTTTTGCTTGGACATATCAGTTCCCATTTTAATTATTTGTAATAAATATGCTTATTTTTTAGCACCTATTACCATTAGCATGGAAATTAACATTTTGCTGATAACTATATTCATTTAGTACAAAAGGGCTAGGAGCTTTAGCGGGTTAATTGTTAACCGATACCGCATTAGCGCCTGATGTATAAAAAAATAATGTTTTTACTGATGTTGCCAATGTGAAATAAAAATAAACCCTTTGTCCTATTGTGGCTTTCTAATATGTCTTTAGTCTGGAACTTGTAATAACAAATGAGGGAATATTTGTGCGAATTGTAAATGTCAAAGTGGCTGGATTAATTTTATTGCTGGCGACAAGCAATTTTGCGTTTGCAGATGTTTCAGTGCAACTGTCTTCGTTACTTGAGCGGCACGCTCTGGCAAATGGTGTAGACATAACACAATTAGGCGATTTGAACGTTGCCAGTGTGTCGCAATCCGGTGAAGCCAATTATGCAGCTTTAATGCAGCAAGGGGTGCTGAATCAGATTTTTTTACAACAGTATGGCAGTAACAACCAAGCACAAATCATCCAATACGGTAATAACAATCACGCTGATATTTTGCAGCAGGGAGAAAGCAACCTGATTCAATTAGAGCAATGGGGAAACCGTAGTTTCGCTGTTGAGCAGATTGGAAATGGTGCCGAAATCTCAATAATTCAATACTAATAAGAGACTCAGGGAGATTAACATGAACCTTATTAAATCACGTAAACATCTATTAGGCATGACGGTAGCACTTTGCTTCGCTGGCAGTGTTATGGCAGAAAATGAAACACTTATTATTCAAAGCTCAGGGGCTGGCGCTCTAGAGGGCAATACCGCGGAAGTGACTCAGACTAACACTGGTGGTACTGCAAATTTGGCGGTTATTGAGCAAGTAGGTGAGCTTAACTTCAGCAGTCTGTTGCAAAACGGTTTATGGCTTGAAGGTTATAGCTATAACACGGGTAATAATAACTCGGTGCGGCTGGAACAGTACGCTGACTGGCATATTGCTTCAAGTGACATTTTTGGTGACGATAACATTGTTACAATCACCCAGGACGGTTTTTATAACATCGCTGAAGTTATTATCGAAGGCAATACTAACGACGGGGTGGTTCTGCAGGCAGGTGATCAGAACGAAGCTTATATCACGCTTGTTGGTGATATGAATATCGCCGAAATAGAGCAAAGCGGCAATTTTAACTGGGCTAATGCTGGTTTTACCGGCAATGATAATATGTTTTTTAGTATCCAGGAAGGTAACGACAATCAGGCGGGGATGTTTGACCTGTTCGGTAACAATAACGAATTTGAAGCAGAACAGTTTGGTGACGCTAATGTCGGTGGAGTGGTTGGTCTGACCGGTGATGAAAATCAGATTTATGTGCAGCAAGATGGCACGGCTAACGTGTTTATTGCCACTGGTGTCGACGGCAACCGCAACTTTGTTGATGTAAAGCAGGACGGTGTTGACAATGTATTTTTAGTCGAACCGTTAGCTGGTGATGACAATATGGTGTTGATTGACCAGACCGGTGACAGCAACTTAGTTGAAGCACCTATTGGCCTGGTGGGTAATGATAATCTGATTGATATGCGCCAGGATGGCAGCCTGAATTATGCGCTGATCGCAACTGATGGCGATGGACATAACCTGACTGTTTATCAAGATGGTAATGATAATACAGCAGAAATGCTGTTAGCTGGCGACAGCAATGATGCCACCATTTATAGTTTCGGCAATGAAAATCTGGCCAGCATCGGCTTGTTTGGCAGTAATAATGTCGCTGAAATAATGCAAAACGGTGATGAGAATACCGCTGTCATTGATGTCGTGGGTGATGATAACGATATTGCGGTTGATCAGAATGGCAATATGAATGAAACACTTATTACCAGTGACGTCGCCGTTGTTTTGAATACGCTTGATATTGAACAAAGTGGCGAGCTAAACCTGGTGGATATCCTGATTGAAGGTAGTGGCAATGTTGCTGATATTCTGCAGCAGGGCAATGGTAACTGGGTAGCCGGTAACAATGGTTACTTTGCTCTTTCTGGTGACAATGGTACTGTAACGATTAGCCAGATCGGGAATGATAATCTGGTACTGGGCGAGCAGTACGGTAATGGTAATATTATGAACATTGTGCAAGAGGGTGATTTTAATACTGCCACTGTTACTCAAAACTAACCTGACGAGCGGCCTGTTGGCCGCCAGTAGTATATGAAAGTACTTATTCTGCTATTAATGTTGCTGTTACCTGCAAAGGTAGCAGCAAATGATATCGAACTGGGCGGTTTAGTAATAGACCGCACTATCTCACGCTTCGGCAAAGACTTTATGTTTTATTATTCAGGCTACTGGCGAGATATGCCAGCAACTGAAGGTGTGTCTGTGGTTATCTATGAACAAGTGTACCCGCAAGCGGGGACGTTTTTGTGGGTGGAGATTAACCAGCAACGTGTCTACCAAACTTATTTTGGCCGTCGCTATAACAATGTCAAAGATATGGCTGAACAAGCTATTTTAAGAAGTATTAACGAGCTGGCCAACATTCAGGCCAGTATGATGTTAGGTGAACAGCAACAAGAAATATTTTAAAAGGGAATAATAATGAAACAATTTGCAGTGCTGCTATTCCTGCTGACAAGTGCGTTTGTTAACGCAACCGAGCTGGTATACACCCCCATAAACCCCAGCTTTGGCGGTAATCCGTTAAACGGAAATTTTTTGTTACAAAAGGCCCAAAGCCAGAATGATTTTAAAGAGGAGCGGCCAACGCTGTCTTTTGTTGATAAGTTTCAGGAAGCATTGGAGCGCAATATAATTAACTCATTGACCCGGCGTATCGCCGACGGTGAATTGGTTGATGGCGTATACAATACAGGTGAGTTTCTGGTTGAAATTACTACCGGAACTGATGGTAGCGTAATCGTTAATATAACAAATCTGGATACAGGTGAAGTGACCATTATTACCATTCCGGTAATTGGCGGCGGAGTGTAGTGATGAAAGTAATTGTGATATCGGCGTTAATATTGACGTTAGCCGGTTGTTCAATAGTACCGAAGCCTGAATTAAACATAACGCCAGCCAGTGTGGATAGCGTCAGTAGTACAATGTTGGCGCTGCAACAGCAAGGTAAACCCCGCCAACAAATCCCGGTATCCGTTTATGCCTTTCGGGATCAGACCGGTCAGTATAAACCACAGGGTAATGTGTCAAGTTTTTCGACCGCAGTAACACAGGGCGCGACGTCGATGCTCACTCAGATTTTACTTGATAGTGGTTGGTTTGCGCCATTAGAGCGGGAAGGTTTACAGAACTTACTAACTGAGCGGAAAATTCATGGCTCCAACAAAAAGCTTAATGAATTACCGCCGTTGAAAGAAGCGCGTATTGTCTTCGAAGGCGGTATTATAGGTTACGAAACCAACCTGACAACAGGGGGAATTGGTGCCGAGTATTTTGGTTTGGGTCTCTCTGAGTTATACCGGGAAGATCAAGTTACAATATATCTGCGGGCGATAGATGTGCATAGCGGTCAGGTACTGTTATCGGTATCGACAACTAAAAAGGTATTTTCTCAGGAGTTGCGTGCCGGTTTATTTCGCTATGTTTCTTTAAACAGGCTGGTAGAAATGGAGGGTGGGTATTCCACCAACGAGCCGGTACAATTTTGCGTAAAACAGGCAATGGAAACTGCTCTGGTTGAGCTGATAAATGTTGGTTTAGAGCGCGGTTTCTGGCGGGCTGAGGATCAAGCCAGCCTCGCCACCGCAGGTTGATACTCTGTTACCAGATTGGACTGCTGTAACCAACGCAGCAGTTCAACCCGGTTTCTCGCCTGTGTTTTTCTAAAAATTGCAGACAAATGGGCTTTAACGGTATGCGCACTGATATTTAATGCCTCGGCAATTTCTTTATTTCTGGCGCCTTCTGCCACCAGACTAATAATTTTCTTTTCTTGCCGTGTCAACTGGGCGTTCGCCGTTACCGGAGTATCATTCGGTAGTTTTTTCGGTTTATTAATCAGTAAATCGACAACATCCGACATAACAGTTCTTGAGTAGTAAAGCTGACCCGACATCAGCGTTTTAAGGGCGGTTAATACTCTGTCTAACTGCTCATCACGATAGACAAGTCCACGGATACCACTATGAACTGCAAGCACCGGATCTATTAATGCCCGTTCTGCCTGAAACAGAAAAGTAGGATAACGCTGGGATATCAACGAGAAGTCGCTGGAAATACCTTTTTTTGTCAAATCATGACTGGTAAACTGACACCCGACAATAACTCCCGGTTTTATTGTTTGTTGCAGAAAATCGCTACGAGTGCTTTGCTGCACTTTAATACCTACGGACTGTGCCAGCATTACAATATTGTGTAGTTGCTGACGCTCAGTGAGTATGATCAGTTTGGAAAACCGTTCCATTGTTTTCACCTCCAAACAACTTTAGTCTTTACTGATGACTAAAACGACATTGGTTATACTGTACCGCGGCGCCCGTAATTGCAACAGTTGTTGGCCGATATAAGCATATTTACTGTGAGAAGCGGGTCATATTTATGTAAATATTACTCGCGTCAGGCAAAAGGAATTCAAATGACTGGTAGAAAGTTGCTGTTGGTATGTTTAGGGAATATTTGCCGCTCGCCCACCGCGCATGCGGTATTAAGAGCCAAAGCTACCCAGCGCAATTTACAGATTAATATTGACTCGGCTGGCACCAGTGCGTCACATAAAGGCGATGTACCTGACAACAGGAGCGTTCGTGCTGGCAATGCTCGTGGATATGATTTTAAGGGCCTATACTCCCGACCTGTTTACCAGGAAGATTTTGCTGACTTCGATTTGATCCTTGCTATGGATAATGACAACCTGGCGGAGTTAACACGTCGTTGCCCGGCGGAATACCAGGCGAAATTACAGCTTTTTTTAACATTTCACCCGCAATACCCGGCTATTTCAGAAGTGCCAGACCCATATTACAGCGGCAGTCAGGGTTTTGAACTGGTACTAAATTTAATTGAAGAGGCCAGCGAGCAATTGCTTAACAAACTTCAGCAATGAGTTATCGGATGCTCTTCAGTCATTAGAGCATTTACCGTTAACTTAGAGCGAAAAACTCTTAGTTCAGGATTGAATTTACGTCCAGAAGTCTATAAGTTTGCAGCAGGCTAATTATTACTTCTGTTTATAGGATAATCATCGTGACGACCTGGACGCCAGATAGCTGGCGAGCTTTGCCAATTCAACAACAACCGTCTTATCAGGACCAACAATTACTTAAACAGGTGGAGCAACAGTTACATCGTTATCCTCCTTTGGTTTTTGCGCAAGAAACCCGGGATTTATATTCCCAATTGGGGCAGGTTGCCAACGGCCAGGGGTTTTTACTGCAGGGTGGTGATTGCGCTGAAAGCTTTAATGATTTTAATGCGCCAAAAATTCGCGATACCTTTAAAGTACTATTACAAATGGCCGTGGTCATGACCTATGCAGGCGGTTTACCTGTCGTTAAGGTTGCCCGGATGGCAGGCCAGTATGCTAAACCACGCTCCAGTGATCTGGAAACCATTGACGGCAGGTCATTACCCAGTTATCGCGGTGATATTGTTAATAGTTTTGAGTTTACCGAGGCTGCACGGCAGCCAGATCCCAACAGACTGGTGACGGCTTATCATCATTCGGCCGCAACTTTAAATTTGCTGCGGGCGTTTGCTCAGGGTGGCTTAGCGGATTTGCATCAGGTCAGTAAGTGGAATATGGGCTTTGTTGAATCTAACCCATTAAAAGACCGTTATCAGAGCGTTGCGCAGCGTATTCAGGAAGCACTACGCTTTATGGAGATTTGCGGGATTACCGCACAGAACTCCCCATCTATTCGGGAAACCCAGCTTTATACCTCTCACGAAGCCTTATTACTCAATTATGAAGAAGCGCTCACCCGGCGTGATTCGCTGACCGGTGATTGGTATGATTGTTCAGCTCATATGGTCTGGATTGGTGAACGAACCCGGCAGTTAGATCATGCCCACCTGGAATTTTTCCGCGGTATCCATAACCCGGTCGGCGTGAAAGTAGGACCGGGCATGCAGCCTGATGAGCTAATCCGGCTTATTGATGCCTTAAACCCTGCTAATACTGCTGGTCGTTTGACGCTGATTACCCGTATGGGCGCTGATAAGTTGGCAGATAAACTCCCGGCGCTGGTTCGTCGGGTAAAACAAGAAGGCCGGACAGTCGTCTGGAGTTCTGATCCGATGCACGGCAATACGGTTAAAGCCAGTAACGACTACAAAACCCGTGATTTTGAAGCGATATTGCGGGAAATCCGCAGTTTCTTTGCCGTTCATAAAGCGGAAGGGACCCATGCTGGTGGTATCCATCTTGAGATGACTGGTGAGCATGTTACCGAGTGCACGGGTGGCGCCTACGGCCTTAGCGAACATGATTTAGGCAAGCGTTACTATACCCAGTGTGATCCCCGTTTAAACGCAGATCAGGTGCTGGAACTGGCATTTTTGATTGCTGATGCTCTTAGTGCCAGCAGGAAGTAGCCAATCAGGCAGTAAATTAAATTGATGCACGACAAACACTGAGGGCCCGAATGGGCCTTTAGTATTTATGCCGTTTTAATCCTGTTTTAGCAATAATCTTGGCCGAGATCTCTTCAATTGATAAGTGGGTTGAATTCAAAAACGGGATTTGCTCCTGCCGGTATAGTGCTTCAACTTCTTGCAACTCAGTACTACACTGTCTGACCGACGCGTAACGGCTGTCTGGACGACGCTGCTGTCTGATCTGACTAAGTCTCTGTGCAGTAATTGTCAGACCAAACAGCTTATCCTTATTACGCAACAACTCCGCTGGCAAACGAAGGCTTTGCATATCTTCCTCGACAAAAGGATAGTTTGCCGCTTTGATACCGTACTGCAATGCGAGATATAGGCTGGTAGGCGTTTTACCTGAACGGCTAACCCCGACCAAGATCAAATCTGCCTGATCAAAGTTTTTCATATTGGCACCATCGTCATTGGCCAAAGCATAGTTCACCGCATCAATTCTGAAGTCGTAGGTTTGCTCATGCATACTATGGGTACGATGTGTTTTGGGTACGGGTGCGACACCTAGCTCACGCTGAATAGGTTCAACAAAAGTATTTAAAAAGTCATAGCAAACACCATTGCTGCTATTAATAATATTACGCAAATTATCGTCGACAAAGGTTTGGAATATCAGGGGCCGCACACCCGTTGTTTTATATCGATCATTGATACGTTGCTTTACTTGCAGCGCCATATCTTCAGTTTCGACAAAAGGAATAGTGACGTGCTCAAATTCTGCTGGAAAAAGAGTAAGTAAGGCATGTCCAAAAACCTCGGCAGTAATTGCTGTTCCATCTGATATGTAAAAGGCTGTGCGCACCATAAGCTCCAATTTGTTGTTATAAAATTACATATAAATTAAGGTTTTAAATAAGTCGGGCCAGCGTGTAAAATCAGGATGCCATGTAACGCTAGCTGTAAGCTTACACGCCATACGACAAAAAATGGAGACGAACTGTGCAAGAATTTGTGATTTGGTATGAAAATCTGGGAATGCATGATGTAGACCGGGTAGGCGGCAAGAACGCTTCGCTGGGTGAAATGATCAGTAATCTGGCCAATGCCGGGGTGCAGGTGCCGGGTGGTTTCGCTACATCAGCTTATGCCTTCAATCAATTTCTTGAACAAAGCGGTGTCAATGAGCGTATTTACCAGCTGCTTGATGGCCTGGACGTTGATGATGTCACGGCACTGGCTAAAGCGGGAGCGCAAATTCGGCAATGGGTCATTGATACACCGTTTCAACCCGAGTTAGAGCAGGCTATTCGTGCTGCATATCAGCAATTGCATCCCGATCCAACACACGATGTGTCTTTTGCAGTTCGTTCTTCTGCTACTGCGGAAGATATGCCCGATGCGTCTTTTGCCGGACAGCAGGAAACGTTTTTAAACGTTCGGGGCTACGATGCGGTCATTACCGCCATTAAACACGTATTTGCGTCATTATTTAACGACCGCGCTATTTCATACCGGGTACATCAGGGGTACGACCATCGTGGGGTCGCCCTATCAGCTGGTGTGCAGAAAATGGTGCGCTCGGATATAGCCTCTTCCGGCGTTATGTTTAGTATTGATACAGAATCAGGCTTTGAAGATGTTGTATTTATTACGTCGTCCTATGGTTTAGGTGAAATGGTGGTGCAGGGCGCGGTGAACCCGGATGAATTCTATGTTCATAAGCCAACTTTGGCTGCAGGCCGGCCAGCAGTAGTAAAGCGAAATTTGGGCAGTAAAAAAGTTGAAATGGTGTACTCAGCAGAACAGGACCACGGTAAACAGGTCAAAATTGTCGATATCGGCCCTGAGCGCAGTCAGCAGTTTTCTTTGACGGATGCTGAAGTGACCGAGCTGGCGAAGCAGGCCGTGATTATTGCAGAGCACTATGGCCGGGCAATGGATATTGAATGGGCCAAAGACGGCAATGATGGAAAGCTCTATATTGTACAAGCCCGGCCGGAAACAGTGAAAAGCCGCGAAGACAGTAACAGTATGGAGCGCTTTCAGTTGCAAGGTACGGCCCCTGTGCTGGTGGAAGGCCGGGCAATTGGCCAGCGGATTGGCGCTGGTACGGCTAAGGTGCTCAAAGGCATCGAACAGATGGATCAAATTCAGCCCGGTGATGTGCTGGTGACAGATATGACGGATCCGGACTGGGAGCCTATTATGAAGCGGGCATCGGCAATCGTTACCAACCGCGGCGGACGAACCTGCCATGCCGCAATTATTGCCAGAGAGTTAGGGATACCAGCGGTCGTAGGCTGTGGTGATGCTACCAGTAAACTCAAAACAGGTCAGCAGGTTACGGTATCTTGCGCCGAGGGCGATACCGGTTTTATCTACGATGGCAAACTTGAATATAAAGTTGTCAGCAGTCGGGTAGACCAGATGCCGGCACTGGATTTAAAAATTATGATGAATGTGGGCAACCCGGAGCGGGCATTCTCTTTTGCCAAATTACCTCACGCCGGTATCGGTCTGGCCCGGCTGGAATTTATTATCAACCGAATGATAGGCGTTCATCCTAAAGCATTGCTCAATTTTGATGCCCAAACGCCTGAGCTAAAAGCGACCATCAGTGAGATGATTGCCGGCTATAGCGATCCAGTTGAGTTTTACATTGCTAAGCTGACAGAAGGGATTGCCACGTTGGCGTGCGCCTTTGCACCACAAAAAGTCATTGTCCGGATGTCTGACTTTAAATCTAACGAATATGCCAACCTGGTAGGTGGACGGCAGTACGAGCCGCATGAAGAAAACCCGATGATTGGTTTTCGCGGCGCCTCGCGCTATATATCAAAAGACTTCCGTGATTGTTTTGCGTTAGAAGTTGAAGCGTTAAAGCGCGTCCGGAATATTATGGGCTTTACTAACGTTGAGGTGATGATTCCGTTCGTTCGCACATTGGAAGAAGCCGCTGCCGTTATTGAATTGCTGGCAGAGCATGGCTTGAAGCGGGGCGAAAATGGCCTGCGGGTTATTATGATGTGTGAACTGCCCTCCAATGCACTGCTGGCAGAAGAATTTCTGGAATACTTTGATGGTTTTTCAATTGGTTCAAACGATTTAACCCAGTTAACCCTGGGGCTGGATCGGGATAGTGGTCTCATTGCCCACTTATTTGATGAGCGCAACCCGGCAATATATAAGTTGCTGGAGATGGCGATTAAAACCTGTAAAGCCAAAGGCAAGTATATTGGCATCTGTGGCCAGGGACCTTCAGATCATGAAGATTTTGCCGGTTGGTTAATGCAACAGGGTATTGATAGCGTCTCACTAAATCCGGATACAGTATTAGAAACCTGGCTGTACCTGGCAGAGAAGTTTGGTAAAC
>TARA_R110002126_G_C10489263_1_pt1 | contig 17926 bp, 12 predicted proteins | sample TARA_R110002126 | Tara Oceans TARA_R110002126 (sample SAMEA4397536) | marine metagenome | biome: Polar Biome; feature: [DCM] deep chlorophyll maximum layer (ENVO:01000326); material: water (ENVO:00002006), including particulate matter (ENVO:01000060) such as... | depth 30 m
GAACAGGCTAACTCAAAACACCGGACTTTTCAGGGGAGCAGGTCACCTCATGTAGGTATTTGACCTACTACTCATTTGTTGGACAAGACCTGGCGTAAATTAAGCTACTTCTTGCACCTTCTGATCGGAAGAGCAGTTCTCTACTAATAGACCACGGCAGGTGGTTGTTCGCCAACCATAGAATGTGGGCCCTTGTGATTGTAGAAGTCCCTCCACTTTCTGATGCCAGCCCTCGCTTCTGATCCGGTCTCCCATGCGTACAGCTACACCAATTCGTACAACAGGGACCGCTACAGCCGTTCGACAAAGATGTGGTCGAGAAAACAGCCCTTTCTGTCCATCATAATGCGCCTTATTATTGTTGGCTATTTTGCGGAGCCCGGATGAAGTGGACACTTTATCCCGATTGCCCCTTTCTACCTGACATGGATGAGAGCCGCTCGATGCGATTGGTGCAATTATTTGATGGCGCAGGTGCAGTGGTGTCGTTCATTGATCCACATGTGCCTGAAATACCACCGATGCGGGAACATCATATGTTTAGGGGGGCAGAAGACGGCTTTATCTCAAGCAAGGCTGTCACCAGGCGACCTTAACACGGTAGTGATTTTTACAGATCGCGCCAAAATCGACTATGCTGTGTTGCTTGAATTGGGCTGCGCAGTGGTGGACAGGCGAAATGCTATCGCGAAAGGTGGTTTGCCGATGATACAAGTGACCAAGACTTGATTTCTATATATAGTATCGCTCGGTTGTCACAAACATTTACGGCGCGCCATTCTTGTCATGAAGAGCTGCCACCTTCCTGGATGAAACGCAGCCCTTAGTTGCTGTAACCAGCGAATTAACAAACAAAGGACTCTGCTATGCCCTCTAAATTTGGAACCAGCGGCCTGCGTGGGCTTGTTACTGAACTTACGCCCAACCTTATCGGTTCTCACGTCAAGGCCTTTATCGCGTCTTGCCCTGTCGGAAATGGCATCTGGATCGGGCGGGATTTGCGGGGGTCTTCGCCTGAAATATCAAGGATGGTGGCGAATGCTGCGCGCGAGATGGGCGTGCAGGTCACGGATGCAGGGGCTGTGCCGACACCTGCCTTGGCGCTGGCCTCGATGAAGGCGGGTTGTGCCGCAGTAATGGTGACGGGCAGTCATATTCCGGATGATCGGAATGGCATCAAATTCTATACCCCCGAGGGCGAAATCACCAAAGCTCATGAGGCCGCTATTCTGGCCAACCTTGATGCGCGCGCCCCCTACAAAGGCCCTGAGCCGATTACCAATACGACGGCCGAGGCTGCTTATATCGCGCGCTATACCAGCGCCTATGGCACAGCGCTGGCGGGCATGCGTATCGGGGTTTACAGCCATTCCGCTGTGGGGCGCGATTTGATGATTAATCTGCTGGCCCAGCTGGGTGCGCAGATCACTGAACTCGGTCGTGCCGCGCATTTCGTGCCCGTGGATACCGAGGCCGTGCCTGAAGACGTGCGCGCGCAGTTGCGCGATTGGGCTGGCAACCATCCACTTGATGCGATTGTGTCTAGCGATGGCGATGGCGACCGACCTTTGGTCGCGGATGCGACGGGCAACATAGTGCCGGGTGATGTGTTGGGGCAGATCACGGGGACCGCGCTTGGCGCGGAGATCGCCGTCACGCCTGTATCGTCAAACTCAGGTGCCGAGCAGGTTTTTGACAGCGTTATCCGCACCAAGATCGGATCGCCCTTTGTGATCGCGGGTATGGAAACGGTCACGGGGCGCGTCGTGGGGTACGAGGCAAACGGCGGATTCCTGTTGGGCTATGATGCGAGCGGACCGGCAGGGCAGTTGCCAGCCCTGATGACCCGCGATGCCGTGCTGCCGATCCTAGCCAGCTTGATGGCAGCCAAATCGGCGGGCAGTCTGGCCGCCGCCGTTGCCAACCAGCCCCCACGTTTCACGGCTTCGGACCGCCTGCAGGGTGTCGCCACTGAGGAGGCGCAAGCCTTTATCGCCGACCTGAGCACGCAAGACGGTACCCGCGCTGATTTCCTGAAACAGTTTATCCTGACCGAGGTCGCTGTTGATCGCACCGACGGCTTGCGGATGATCTGCGCAGGTGACCGCATCGTGCATCTGCGCCCCTCTGGCAACGCGCCCGAGCTGCGATTTTATGCCGAGGCTGATAACGCTGCAGCCGCAGACGCCTTGCTGAAGCAAGGATTAAAGGTGCTGGGCGCAAAAATGATTGGTTAAAGCCTTAATGTTCCGACATCGCGCGGTAATATCGCTTTGACGTCAAAAACCACGGCTTCGGGCTTCGCATATGCTGTGATGATGTCTTCTTTCCGAAACGCATCATGGGCCACGGCGACGATAACCGCATCATAGCTTTGAGCGTCGGGGGTATCCTTCATATTCAGCCCATATTCCCGCTCGGCCTCCCCAGCATCGACCCACGGGTCGTAGATATCGACGTCGATGCCATAGCTCTCAAGCTCTTGGATGATGTCTATCACGCGAGTGTTACGCAGGTCGGGGCAATTTTCTTTGAAGGTCAGGCCCATCACAAGCACCCGCGCGCCTTTGACTGCGATATCGCGCGCGATCATCTCGCGAACGGTGCGGCCGACGACGTAACAGCCCATGCCGTCATTGATGCGGCGCCCGGCGAGGACGACCTCTGGGTGGTAGCCTACGGATTGGGCCTTTTGTGTCAGATAATAGGGATCGACGCCAATGCAGTGACCGCCGACCAACCCTGGACGGAAGGGAAGGAAGTTCCACTTGGTTCCCGCGGCCTCAAGTACATCATGTGTGTCGATGTCGAGCTTGTTGAAGATTAACGCCAGCTCGTTCACCAGCGCGATGTTCACGTCGCGTTGGGTGTTCTCTATTACCTTCGCTGCCTCAGCCACGCGGATGGACGGGGCTTTGTGGGTGCCTGCAGTAATGATCGATGCATAAAGGGCATCGACCTTATCTGCGATCTCGGGAGTGGAGCCCGAGGTGACTTTAACGATCTGCGGCAGGCGATGGGTTTTGTCGGCCGGGTTGATCCGTTCCGGCGAATAGCCGGCAAAGAAATCGCTGTTGAACGTAAGCCCGGAGGTTTTCTCTAGCACCGGCACGCAATCTTCCTCAGTAGCACCAGGGTAGACTGTGGATTCATAGATTACGATATCGCCGCGCTTCAGAACCTTGCCAATCGTCTCGGACGCTTTGAGAAGTGGTGTCAGGTCCGGGCGTTTGTGAGCATCAATAGGCGTGGGCACGGTAACGATGAAGATGGTGCAGTCGGCCAGATCATTGAACTGATCGGTAAACGATAGATGCTTGGCCTCGGCCAGTTCTTCAGCATCCACCTCAAGTGTTTTATCTTGCCCGGAGCGTAGTTCGCCGATCCGCGTCGTATTGATATCAAACCCGACAACCTTGCGCTGCTTGGCAAACTCGACGGCCAAAGGCAGGCCAACATAGCCCAAGCCGATGATGGCAATGGGTGCATCTTTCAGGGTCGGCATCGCGAACTCCTCATCTCAATCCTACTTGGCGTAATACTCGCGAAACCAAGCCACAAACTCCCGAATACCGTCTTTGATATCGGTCTTGGGTTTGTAACCCGTCAGGCTTTGCAAGAGTTCCGCATTGGCCCAAGTGGCGGGGACATCGCCCATCTGCATAGGCATGTAGTTGCGGATCGCCTTTTGGCCAAGCTCTTCCTCGATCGCATCGACGAAATCCAGCAGCCGCACCTTGTCAGAGTTGCCGATATTTACGACGCGATAAGGGGCTACGGGGGACAGGCTATCACCTTCGGGCACCTCGCGATTGTCGGGGCGGACAGGGGGCGTATCGATCAGCAAGCGGATTCCGCGCACCAGATCAGTGACATAGGTAAAGTCGCGGTACATGTCGCCGTGATTGTAGATATCAATGGGCCGCCCATCAAGAATCGCATCCACGAATTTGAACAGCGCCAGATCGGGACGCCCGTAAGGGCCATAGACGGTGAAAAAGCGGAACATCGTCGTCGGCAAATCCCACAGATGCGCATACGAATGCGCCATGGCCTCATTCGCCTTTTTGGTGGCTGCATAGAAGGTGAGGGGAGTATCCGCCTTTTCCGTCTCAATGAAAGGCATCTCTTCGTTGGCCCCATAGACCGACGAGGTAGATGCCATCAGCAGATGTTCGACTTCCAGCCGCCGCGCGGCCTCCATCACATTGAAGGTGCCGACGAGATTGCTATCGAGATAAGCACGAGGGTTCTCAAGCGAATAGCGCACGCCGGCTTGACCCGCTAGGTGAACGATCACATCGGGGGCAAAGTCATCGGTGACTTGAGTGATCAGCGCATCATCCTCAAGCATGCCCTCGGTCATGGAAAAATGCGGGTTCTGCAGCAGCATTTGGTGACGACGCTGTTTCAACGTGACGTCATAGTAATCCGTCATGCCGTCGAAGCCGTGGACCTTGAAGCCTTCGGCTAGCAGGAGCTGAGCGAGATGAAATCCGATGAAGCCAGCGGTGCCGGTTATGAAGACTTTGCGCATGGGCCCTACCTAGTAGTATTTGAGTTTGTGAAAGAGCCGCTAGCCTACCGCAATCATGAACATTGTCACCACATTTCCGATTGGCCCTCGTCATATAGTTTGAGACAGAAGGCGCTTTTACTTTGAGGAGCCGTCGCTCATCTGCGTTTAGTTAAGCAGCGAAAGTACCAGTGCGCTTATATGATAATATTTCCCGAAAACACTGACCCATCGGCTTTTAGTACGAGCTATCTTTGCAGGGTGTCGTCGATGCTCAGAAGTGCCAACAGAAAACCCTAGGTTAAACGACACGATTTGATAGTTTGGATACACACTTTCGCTGATCGGCCGAACCTATGACAACCTCTTTCGCTAGGGACCAACTGTGATATTCACGTTTGTGGCGAAACCCCTAGGGCTTTTACTACACAGTTTGTTATGTGATATGCTTGAAAAGCCATCCAAGCTTAAGCTTCAGTACAAAAAACCTGAGAAAACTTAACCTTTGCTTGCGGTCGTATTCGTTGTCCTGGGCCCGTCCAACCTCTTATCATCCCTATTCCGCGTAATCCGTGCGATCATCACAAAGAAAAACGGCACGAACAAAACGCCCAGCACGGTCGCCGCGATGGTTCCTGACAGCACGCCGCTGCCGATGGCTGTGCGACCGCCGGACCCCGCGCCACTGCTCAGGACCAGTGGCAGTACCCCCAGAGAGAACGCCATTGAAGTCATAATGATAGGACGGAACCGTTGTTTTGCGGCGTCGAGGGCGGCGTTGATGATGCTTTCACCCTCTTCTCGACGGTCGCGGGCGAATTCCACGATCAGGATCGCGTTTTTGCCGGTCAGGCCGATCACTGTCAGCAGGCCGACCTGAAAGAAGACACCGTTTTCAAACCCGCCGAGATAGGCTCCGGACAAGGCACCGAGAACACCAATCGGCATGGCAAGCATGACCGCAAAGGGGATTGACCAGCTCTCGTAGAGCGCGGCCAGGGACAGGAAGATCGCAGCCAGGGACAGGGCATAAAGCAACGGCGCCTGATTGCCGGATTCCTGTTCCTCAAGCGACAAACCTGTGGGGGCAATGACAAAGCCCGGCGGCAAATCTTGGGCAAGCCGGACCAGTTCGGCAAGACCCTCGCCAGTGCTGGTACCGGGGGCTGAGGAGCCTTGCAGTTGCATTGCTGGCACACCGTTATAGCGGTTCACACCTTGAGGGCCGAAGGTCCAGTTGGCCTCGGTGAAGTTCGAGAATGGGACCAGCCCGCCGCTCGCGTTGCGCACGCGCCATTTTTGCAGGTCGGAGGGCAACGCGCGGGCGTCAGCCTCGCCTTGGACATAGACGCGCTTGATCCGGCCCTCGTCGATGAAATCGTTCACATAGCGGCCAGCCCAAGCGATGGTGAGCAGATTGCCGACGTCGCTGGCGGTCACGCCCATCGCGCCGGCGCGGCGCCAGTCGATATCAAGGTTGAACTGCGCTGCGTCCTCTAGCCCGCTGGGGCGAAGCGAGGCGATCAACGGGCTTTGCGCTGCGGCACCGAGCAGTTGATTGCGCGCATCCAAAAGCTGTTCATGGGTCTGCCCGCCACGCGCCTGAAGGTAGAAATCAAAACCGGACACGTTGCCCAACTCGATCACCGAAGGCGGCACGACAGGGAACACCTGCGCGTCTTTGATCTGGCTGAAGGCACCAAATGCACGTCCGGCCAGCGCCTTGGCGCTGAGGTTTGGCGTGGTGCGTTCTTCCCAATCTTTGAGGCGCACAAAGACAAGGCCAAGGTTCTGCCCTTGCCCCGCAAAGCTGAACCCGACAACGCCAAAGACGGATTGAACCATATCGCCTTCTTGGTCGAGATAGTAATTCTCGACCTGTTTGACCACGTCGAGGGTGCGGTCAGCGGTGGCACCTGTCGGGGTTTGTATGAGGGTAAAGAGAATGCCCTGATCCTCGTCCGGGAGGAACCCTTGCGGTGTGCGCAGGAACAGGGCGCCCATGGCAGCGATGATCGCCAGATAGAAGATGCCGCTGATGAACGGATGACGCACGATGCCGCCAACAAGCCCGGCATAGCCGCCGCGCAGCTTATCAAATCCGGTGTTGAACCACTTGAACGGCCCCCGCTTTTGATCGTGCTTTTTCGCCTTAAGCAACGTCGCACACAGCGCGGGCGTCAGCGTCAGCGCCACCACGACCGACAGCGTCATTGCCGAGATGATCGTAACCGCAAACTGCTTGTAAATCACCCCCGTAGAGCCGGGGAAAAACGCGACCGGTACGAACACGGCGGACAGCACAACGGCAATGCCCACCAGCGCGCCGGTGATCTGGTCCATCGATTTGCGCGTCGCCTCGACCGGGCCAAGGCCTTCTTGCTCCATGATCCGTTCGACGTTTTCGACGACTACAATCGCGTCATCCACAAGCAGACCGATCGCCAGCACCATGGCAAGCATCGTCAACGTGTTGATCGAAAATCCGAGCACGGCCATCACGCCGAATGTGCCCAACAAAACCACTGGCACAGCGAGTGTCGGGATCAAAGTTGCGCGGAAATTCTGCAAAAACAGGTACATCACAAGGAATACAAGAATGATCGCTTCGATGAGTGTCTTGATCACCTCTTCGATCGAGATTGTGACAAATGGCGTCGTGTCGAAGGGAACAACATAGGTCACGCCTTCGGGGAAGAACTGGGCCAGTTCTTCCATCCGGCTCTCGACCGCGTTTGCAGTGTCCAGCGCGTTGGCACCGGGTGCCAGACTGATCGCCATCCCCGTCGACGGGTTGCGGTTAAAGCGTGATACCGTGGCATAGCTTTCGGCGCCGATCTCGACACGGGCCACGTCATTGACCAACACCAGACCACCGTCGGTTTCAGCGCGCAACACGATCTGGCGGAAATCCTCGGGCGTGCGCAGCAGGGATTGCGCTGTGATCGTTGCCGAAAGCTGTTGCCCCTCGATCGAAGGGCGCGACCCAAAGGCCCCGGCAGAGATCTGCGCGTTTTCGGCAGATACGGCGGCGACGACGTCAGAAGGTGTCAGTTCGAACGCGGCCAGCTTGGCCGGATCAAGCCAGATCCGCATGGCGTATTGCGCACCAAAGACCCGTACGCTGCCAACGCCGTCGACCCGGCTAAGTTCGTTAACAAGGTTGGTGGTCAGATAATCGCCAAGGTCAGTGGCATCCAGCTTACCATCTTCGGAGATCAGCGAGATCACCATCAAGAATCCGGCTGACGATTTTTGAACCGTCACACCCTGCCGTTGCACCGTTTCGGGCAGCAGCGCAGTGGCCTGCGCCAGTTTGTTTTGCACTTGGACTTGGGCAATGTCGGGATCAGTACCCGTCTCGAAAGTCAGGGTCACGCTGGCGCTGCCCGACGACGTCGAACTGGACGAGATATAGCGCAACCCGTCGAGGCCCGTCATCTGCTGTTCGATGACCTGTGTCACCGTATTGGCCACCGTATCAGCCGATGCACCCGGATAGACTGCATTAACCGAAACTGTCGGTGGCGCGATCTGCGGATATTGCGCCACGGGAAGCGACAGGATGGAAAGCACCCCGATGCCCATGATGAAGATCGCAATGACCCAAGCAAAAATCGGGCGGTCGATGAAAAAGCGGGCCATGGAAATTCCGGTTCTGAATTATTCGGTTTTTGTATCGGACGGCGCTGTCGCCGCTTGGTCCTCGGGGGTCACTGTCGCGCCGGGGCTGGCCTTTTGCAGGCCAACGGTCACGATCCGGTCGCCGGGGTTTAGCCCCTCACTGACCACCCAACTACTGCCCATGTCTTGCAAGACGGTCAGCGAACGTGCCTCGACGACATTTTCAGCCCCCACAACCATTGCGATGGGTCGGCCACGGCGATCCCGGCTGACGGCCTCTTGGGGAACGACAAACACGCCCGTTGCGGTGCGGGTAGGCATCTCGACCTGCACATACATGCCGGGCAGCAGCAGCTTGCCAGGGTTGTCGAACGACATCCGCAACACCACAACGCCGGTCTGTTCATTCACGTCAGGCTCCGCAGCCGTAAGCGTACCGGTCTGATCGTACAGACTGCCATCGGCGAGCGTCAAACTGACCCGCTGCATGCTGTCGCCCATCCGTTCGCCCATATTGCCACGCCGCCATTCAAGCATCTCGGCGGCGGATTGTGTGACGTCCACGTACACCGTGTCGATGTTGCGGATCACCGCCATCGGGCTGGCCTGACTTGCAGTTACCAATGCGCCCTGACTGGCCAACGAACGGCCAATTTCGCCCGACAAACGCGCTGTTATCTCGGTCCGGTCAAGCTCGATCTGTGCTGCGTTTCGCTGTGCCTGCGCGGCCTGAAGCCCTGCCTTCGCCACATCACGCGCGGCAATGGCAGTATCAAGCGAGGCGGTACTGGCGACATTGCGCGAGGCAAGCTCTTGCTGCCGAACTTCCTCTTTCTGGGCAGCGTTCAATTGCGCCTGCGCTTGCGCCACCGCAGCATCCGCCTGAGCAACGGCAGCCTCGTAGCTGGCAGGATCGATCTTATAAAGCACATCCCCCGCCTCGACCGACCCGCCTTCTTGGAACAACCGTTCGGTGACAATACCCGCAACCTGCGGCCGGACCTCGGCCGTGGCAGATGCCACCACACGACCCGGCAGGGTTGTTGTCAGCGTCACATCCTGCGGCTGGACCGTCGCGACAGTAACGGCTGGCGGCGGACGCCCTTGCTGTTGTGCCGCAGCCGGAAAGGCCAAAGAAACAAGCGTAAGGCAGAGCAGCGGCAGGTGCCGGATGGGGTGGATTGAATTCATGGTTTGGTGGTCCCGTCAGACGTTATCGGTAACAAACTAGGGTTTAGTATAGCGCCTTACGGCAATGCGGCAAAAAATATTGAAGAGGATGCAATATACTAAGTTACACTTACTATATCCGCTACATATTTTCTGCGGTGCAGAAGTCAATGCAATCCTGTAAACTTTCTGCATTGTTCCTTGTGGAAGTCGACCAGACACGTCACGATTTACACTGAACCACAACATCTTAAGGGAGGGTTTAGGATGAACTTCTTACTGAAATCAGCAATGGCGGCAGTCGCTGTGACTACAATCGCGGTAACAGCCGCGTCTGCTGAAACGCGCATCACTTACAAGTCGGCCAAAACAGGGTCGTCCTATTACCAAATGGGGGTTGAGCTGGCAGAGGCCATGAAGGCTGGTACTGATGGCGATGTGATCGTCACGGTCGAGGAAAGCCAGGGTTCCGTCCAGAATGTGATGGAAGCCAAGGCGCGCGGTGGCGATTACGTGTTCACCACACCCCCCGCACTGGTCGGCCTTGCGCAAAAAGGCAAAGCCATGTTCGAGGGCAAAGGGGATCCGGCATTTGACGAAATCCGCGCATTGTTCCCGATCCCGTCTTTGACCATGCATTTTGTGATGTCTGCCAACAGCGGTGTCACCGATCTGATGGGGATGGAGGGCAAGACAATCCTGCTGGGCAAAGGCTCGTTCGGGGCGACTGAAGGCGCAAAATATATCGAGATGTTCGGACTGGCCGACAAGGTAAAAATCGCGGATGCCGAGCTGTCCAATGCGGTTGCTGCCCTCAAGAACGGTCAGATTGACGGCTTTGTCACCGCAGGTTCATGGCCCGCGCCCAACGTGATCGAAGCGGCGGCGTCTACGCCGGTTACGGTCTTGTCGCTCAGCGATGACCAGATTGCCCAGACCAAGCGCACGATGCTGACCATCCCTGCGGGCACCTATGCGGGGCAAGACGCCGACATCACGACAACGTCGCTTCCGGTTGTGGCCTATACAACCACTGCGATGGATGATGACACGGCGTACCAACTGACCAAGACATTTTGGGACAGCAAGGCCAAGCTTAGCGATACCTCTCCTTGGTGGAACGGCGTTGACCAAGCCCTGTTGAGCAATATCGCCGGTAAAATCCACCCCGGTGCCGCGCGCTATTACGCCGAGGCAGGCATCGACCTGACCGACGCGCAAAAGTAAAGCAGCGGACCATTTAGCAGGCTGGATCATGCATCCGGCCTGCTTTCGCCCTCCAACGAGACTTCCCCATGAATACACTTTTCAACAGTCGCATTGTCGCGGCTTTCTGGCTGCTGTTGGCCGCTGGTTTGGTGGGCTACCATCTTGCCCTGATCTTCTCTGGCTTGGTGCCAAATCTGGTCAGTCGACCGTTGCATATGGCGTTTATCCTACCATTTGTATTGGTGCTGGGTGCCACCAGCCGTGCGGGCCTGATCAGTGGTATCGTGCTGGCTGTGCTTGGCATTGGTGCAGCGCTTTGGATTGCGTTGAACAATGACATGTTGGGGGATCAATACGGATTTCTCGAGGGGAATTTCCAACGCGCGATTGCCATCACTTTGCTGGCCGTCACGCTTGAAACGGCGCGCCGCGCGATCGGCTGGCCGTTGCCCTTGGTCGCTGGAACAGCGCTTCTTTACGGGCTTTACGGCGAATATATTCCCGGCCAGTTTGGGCATTCAGGTACGCCGCTGAACAGCTTTCTGGGCACGCTGACCATTGCCGAAGGCGGCATTTGGGGGTCGCTTACGGGGGTTTCCGTCGGGGTGGTGTCGATCTTTGTGATCTTTGGCGCCGTGCTGAACGCGGGCGAGGCCGGTCAGGGCTTTATGAACGTCGCCGCTGCCGCCGCTGGTCGGCTCAAGGGCGGTGCGGCCAAGGTATCCGTAATCTCATCAGCGCTGTTTGGCTCTATCTCGGGGTCTGCGTCGGCCAACGTCGCCTCAACGGGCGCGATCACACTTCCCGCGATGACCAAACTCGGCTACCCGAAACGGCTGGCCGCCGCGGTCGAGGCGGTTGCATCTTCGGGCGGGCAGATCATGCCGCCCCTGATGGGTGCCGGTGCCTTTGTCATGGTTGAACTCACAGGCGTACCTTACACGTCAATCATGGCTGCGGCGATCCTGCCTGCGTTTTTGTATTTTCTTGCCGTTTGGGTTGGCATCAACGCCTACGCGCGGCGGTTTGACCTGAAAGGTGTGGATGTTGCCGACCGTCCGGCGCGGCGCGATGTGATCATCACCTCGCTGTTCTTTCTTGTGCCGTTTTCGGTGTTGCTATGGGCAATGTTCGTCGCAAAATTCACGCCTGAATATTCTGCCGCATTGGCCATTCTTGCAGGCGCATTGCTACTGCTCATAAACGCCGACCTGAAAAGCGACCGCGCCCAGATTATTGACCGTTTCACTGGTGCGTTGTTGAACGCGGCCAAGCAAGTGTCGATGATCGCGGCCATTATCCTGTGTGCGTCGATCATCATCGGGGTCCTGTCGATCACAGGTCTGGGGGTGAAAATCACCTCGCTGATCCTCGAAGGGTCGGGCGGGTTGCTTTGGCCTTCGCTGTTGCTGACCGCCCTCGCCTGTCTGATCCTCGGGATGGAGGTGCCGACGACAGCCGCCTATGTCATCTGTGTCTCAGTCGCAGGTCCGGCGCTGACGCAATTGGGGTTAGAACCGTTGCAGGCCCATCTGTTTGTGTTCTGGTTTGCCCTGCTATCCACAATCACGCCCCCCGTCTGCGGTGCTGTCTTTATCGCGGCGGGCATGATTGGTGAAAACTGGCTCAAGGTGGCGATGACAGCAATGGCGCTTGGCGTCGGTCTGTACATCATCCCCTTGGGGATGATCGCGAACCCCGACATGCTGCGACTGGCCGAAGCACCAATTGCGGCGATCATTGCGATGCTACGAGTAGCAGTCGGGTTAACGCTTGTCTCATATGGGCTGATCGGCGCACGCACCGTTGTGCCAACTGTGCTTATGGTGGGCACCGGACTAGCCGTTGTATTTTCGGGTGTGTTTATTTGACCGAAATTGGTCCGGGTTCCGAGATCAAAGTAGGGGCGGCCTGTTACAGCCGCCCCCGTTGTTTGATCGTTCAGACAGCTTTCGGCTCAAGCTCGACCGACCACAGCTCAACATCTGCGCTATCCATCAACCGCACAGTCATCACGGCAGTGTCGGCTGCAATGTCGACCTTGCCAAAGAACTGCAGGCCGTCGCTGGGGGGCAGGTTTGCCTTGCCCTCTTCGGGGTGCTTGGCGAACCGGACTTCGGGGCCAAATGTGTTGTCATAGCTGGACGGGCCGAAGGTACCGGCATGCAACGGGCCTGACACGAATTCCCAGAACGGTTCGAACTCCTGAAAGACCGCGCGATCTGGTGAGTAGTGATGCGCTGCAGTGTAATGCACGTCCGCCGTCAGCCAGACCGTGTTCGCGATTTCCGCCGTCTTGATGAAGGAAAGCACCGCCGCGATGTCCTGCTCGCGACCCAGCACCGGACCGTCACCATTCGCGCCGTTCTCCATGTTGGTGTCGCCGTCGCGCACCATCATCCCGATGGGCATATCAGACGCGATCACCTTCCACGTCGCGGTGGAGTTCACCATTTCGCGCTTGAGCCAAGCCAGCTGTTCTGCACCCAGAAACGGCGTCGCTTCTGTTTCGGTGTTGGCAGTGTTGTCACCACGGTAGGTGCGCATGTCGATCACAAAGATATCCAGCAGCGGACCATAAGAAACCTTGCGATAGACCCGCTTCGGTTCCGCCAGATTTTGCCGCGTTGGCATCATCTCGTGAAAGGCATGGGCCGCGCGCGCCGAAAGCGTTTGCATTGATTTGACCGCATAGCGGTCATCGCTGGCAAGCACCTCGTTGGGGTACCAATTGTTCGTAACCTCGTGGTCGTCCCACTGCGCGATGATCGGCACCGCCGCGTTGAACGCCTGAACATTGCGGTCCATGTAGTTGTACAGATGTTGGCCGCGGAATTCATCAAGGGTTTCGGCAACCTTGCTTTTGGCAGGCGTGACGATGTTCTTCCAGATTGTCCCGTCGTCCAGTTCCACCTCTTCCTTCAGCGGGCCGTCGGCATAGACAGTATCGCCCGAATGCAGGAAAAAGTCGGGTGTGTGGCCCAGCATCGTGGCATATGTCGTCATGCCGCCGCGATCCTCGTCGATGCCCCAGCCCTGACCGGCAGTGTCGCCCGACCAGACAAAGCTGACATCGCGGTTGCCCATCGGGGCGGTGCGGAACTTGCCCAATGTGGGTTCGGACATGGTACCATCTGCCAGATCGGTCATCGTCACCCGGTAAAAGATGTCTTGATCGCTAGGCAGGCCCGTCAACGCCATCTTGCCTGTGTAATCCGTTGGCGTACCAACGGCCAAAGCGGGGACAGCCTGCGCATTTTCCATGCTCTCGGTCGTTGCCCATTCCACGAGCATCTTCGCCTCGCGGTCCGCGCGGCTCCAGATCATTGCGCCGTCATGGGCGACGTCGCCGGACATCACACCATGGGTAATTAAGGGGCGCGATTGCGCACGCGAAAGGGATGGCATCGCCAATGAGGTGCCAAGAGCTGCGGAGCCCAAGAGCGCCTGACGGCGGGTGAAGGAAATACGTGGCATAAACTGCGCCTCCTGAATGTTGCTGATAAGCAGCGTCATTCCAAATCAGGATTTCACTCCATCGACAGTTTTGTGAAAGCTTTATGAAAATGGGTGGAGAGGCTCGGCCCAGCACCATCCGGGCGAACAATGCGGTATTCGCGCAAATCCATTCTCGGCTGACCTTCGAGAGTTGGCCCAACTGGACCGAGCGTGCATATTTGGGCGTTATGAGGAACAACCAGAGAACATAAAGCACAGCGGCCATTCGCTGCGCCACACGCGAACAGGAAAGGCGCGGGACAAAGCGCCATTTCGTTGCACGTACACCAACGGCAGTTTTCAGGTCATTGTTTCAACGGTTGCGGTAGGTCTCGCGGACTGCCGTTTCCACATAGTGACGATGATAACTGTGGCTACAATCTGCACGGCTGAGAATACGCTCATAGCCGTCAGCAGGCCAAGCATATCGGCCAAAGCGCCACTGGCAATCACGGGAAGAGAAAACCCGAAGTACGCATAGACGAATAGTCCTGCCGTCGCCCGCGCCCGGTCATGTGGTGCGCATAGGGAGACCTCTGAGAGCGATGCGAGATAGCTAAACCCGTAGCTTGCGGCACTGGTGATGCAGGTTCCGATTAAGACCAAGGCGAGTACATGTAGCCAGACGCCAGCTAGTAGCACCAGAAAGCCAAATGGGATCAATACAAAGCCCAAGGCGAGCGATTGGCTATTGGTCATACGACGGGCAATCGGCTGGCAGAGAAATCCTACGAAAATCGCGAGAAAGATCACCAGACCCGTCCAGCCGCCAAGACCGTTTGCTGCTAACTCCAGCGGCACCACCGCGATTGTCATGCCCGTGGTGGACCAAGCTAGGGCCATGGCCACTCCAAACACCCATGTCCCTTTCGGAAATACCGGCAGGCGTACGACCGACACTTGTTTCGGACGACCTACGCGGGGCAAGACTAATGAAATGATTGCCAGGAGCGGCGCTGCGACAATCAATGCAATGTAGCTGGCAGGAAGAAGCGTCGGACCTTGCAAGCCAAGGCTGATGCCAGTGGCCAACGCACCTCCACCAAAGCCGAGAGACGTGGCCGATGTGACAATGAGTGCTGCGCTGCGGGATCGATCTTCGCCAAGTATTTCGGTCATGTAAGCCGTTCCTGCCGTTGTCGCGAGGCCGGTTCCAACTCCAAGAAAGAACCGCGCAATCACGAGGCTGCTCCAGCTTGGAACCAGCACCAAAAGCACAGTTGCGACCACTCCGAGCAGCAGAGCCATCGCAATTGGTATCCGGCGACCGATGCGATCAGACAACCCACCAAGCAGCATAAGGGTCGGCATAAGGCCAGCGGCATAGGCCGCAAATGCGACCGTCACAGCCGTCGCGCCAACATTACTTTCAGCCGCATAAACATCATACAGCGGTGCTTGTAGATTCACCGCGAATGTCACCGTGAATAGCCCGAGTGCAAGTAGCGAGGCGGAAACCGTTTTTGTCATTTAAACACCTTGGGAATTGACCTGAGATCCAAATGCCAAGAAGACGGAGATATAACAATTTTTAAATTGTCATAGATACAGTGAGACGATGCCCAAAGCCAGATACTTGACCTTCGCCGATACGATGGCCCACTCGATACAAACGGGCAAATTAGTGCCGGGAACCAAACTTCCCACGCATCGCGCCTTTGCTGAGCAGTTTGACATCGCCCTCGCGACGGCAACCCGCGTCTATGCAGAGTTGGAGCGTCGGGGCCTCGTTGTAGGAGAGGCCGGGCGCGGCACCTTCGTGCGTGACCTCGATCTGCCCATGACACTGGGCATCCATCAGACCGCCAGTGATGGCTTGATCGATCTTGTGTTCAATATGCCGGGTGACGCCGCTGACGTTGATGCGTTGCGTGCCGGTCTTCGGAAGCTGGCGACGGCAGGCGACTTGGAGGCAATGCTGCGCTATCAGCCACATGGCGGACGGCTCCATGAACGACGGATCATCGCTGATAGCCTTCACTCCACTCTGGGTCGCGTTGAACCAGAGCGCCTTTTGGTGACGTCCGGGGGCCAGCATGGTTTGGCGATAACAGCCCTTGGGCTTCTTCGGCGCGGAGATATTGTGGCGGTTGATGCGTTGACATATCCCGGCTTCAAGTCGGTCGTTGGTTTGCAGGGGCTAGACCTCGCTTCAATCGACGGGATTCAGGGCATAATGGATCCTGATGATCTCAATCGACAGTGCCGCTTGCGATCGATCAAAGCTGTCTATCTGATGCCGACTGTACACAATCCGCTTGGGTCGGTGATGGACGAAGCGACACGCGGTCGTTTGATTGAGGTCGCGCAAAAGCATGACCTTCTTATCATTGAAGATGCCGCCTATGCGTTTCTGGAACCCGATCCACCACCGACATTTCTGGCTTTGGCACCAGAACGGACGATTCATGTCGGTGGATTTTCCAAGAGCATTGCGACGGGCCTGCGTCTTGGATACGTGATCGCACCGCCAACGCATATTGACCAATTGATCGAAGCGATCCGTGCAACAACCTGGAACGCTCCGGCGCTGATATCGGGGATGGTGACAGGCTGGGTTAAGGACGGCACCTTGGCGGCATCCGAAGAAACCCGACGGCGTGACGGGGCCGAGTGTCAACAGATTTGCAATACCATCTTCGAAGGCATCCCCATTGTGGCCCATTGCAATGCTGGATTTGCGTGGTTGCCCTTTGATCAAGCTGTTCGGGCCAAACCCATCGTTAGCCGCTTGAAAGAAAGTGGCATTCTGGTATCAGGAGCGGAGCCATACGCCACCACCACCGCAGTTCCGCAAGCGTTGCGACTGGCTTTTGGCGGCGTCCCGAAGGCTGACTTGAGCACTGTTCTCAGAGAAGTGCGGAAATCTCTGGGGATTTAATCGAGAGCCGACGTTCGTGACAACCGCAGCATTGGGGAGTCTGGGCTCTCCCGCCACCTTCGCCGCACGATCCATGAACGGCAGCGCTAAGAAAGCTTGCCGTTCGCTGCGGCCGCGCCAATGTCCGCATTTCAAATTCCATTCTTTAGACCTAAAGTGCAAATACCTGAGCACGAGAGGTGAGAGATATGTCACTGCTGCCAATCTGCCAATCGGTCGCCTCGTCGAAGCCGACAGTAATGGCGTTTTGTCCCGGATAGGACGTCCACCTCATCCGTCATGGTCGCTTATCCTGAGTGACCTCATCAGACAATTCCAAGAAGAACTCACTGGCAGTGACTTCTCAATTGCTTTGCGAGGTTCAGTGGCGCGTGGCGCATCTGTAGACGAAGCCGCAGATTTGGACATTGTTGTCTTGCACGATGGTAAGTTGTCGCCAATTACAGAGCTTCAAAGCCTTGAGATACCAGAGCTGTCGATCGAGACGTCTTATGTAAATCTGAAAGAGCTAAGAACAGACAAGAAATGGGTCTAGATACGATTTATGTTGGCGCATAATGGACATACCATCTTCGGTTCCGACCCGCTCTTAGAACTTCCTGAACCACGAATTGGACCTCATTGCTACGCCCATTTGAGGAACGCGGATAGGTGGTTAGAAGATTGGAAATCATATTGGAACAGTGACAAGGATTACCATGCAATTTGCGAATGGCTCATGAAGCGCATTGTGCGCTTATTGTTTGAAAGTCAGATCGTGCGGATCAATGCTTTCACCCGTGACATTTACCCATGCACTCAAGTCGCAATGGACGCCTTTCCAGAACTGCGACATTCGATCTATAGAGCAGCGGAGTTGGCTGTGGCACCAACGGCAGATCGTGACGCGGTTGTCGAAATCGTCCGGCATTTGTCCGGCACCTTGCTTTCGGAGCAAGCTGAACTCAAAAGGTGATGTCTGTTGATTTCCACTCAGAAGTGACCCGGGTAGCGGCATAATTTCCATTGAGAATTGACCCATGTGACCC
>TARA_R110002126_G_scaffold68454_4_pt1 | contig 17668 bp, 29 predicted proteins | sample TARA_R110002126 | Tara Oceans TARA_R110002126 (sample SAMEA4397536) | marine metagenome | biome: Polar Biome; feature: [DCM] deep chlorophyll maximum layer (ENVO:01000326); material: water (ENVO:00002006), including particulate matter (ENVO:01000060) such as... | depth 30 m
GAAGAGGCTTTGTTAAGAGAAGCTAACTTAAAAGAAGGCAAGTCATTAACTAAAAAAGATTCTAAATTGTTAGCTGAAGCTGAAATTTATGCTCGTTATGATAATTTAGAAAGTAAATCTATAGAAGAACTTAATGATATATTTAATAGTATAAAAAATGAAGCTAAAGATTCTAGACAAAAATTACTTTCAAGACAGAACAAAAGAAGAGAGAAGTTTAAAGTTATAAAAGATGAAGCTGATAAATCTATAGAAGAAAACTTTCCATTTTTATATGGTAAAAAAGGATTAAAAACAGATAGAGAAGTAGAGCAAAGTAGAAAGTCTAATCTAGAACAGTTTAGAGAAAAAGGTTTTCTTAAGTTTATGAAAGACTTTGCTGATGGTATCTTTAGTCCTTTTACTAAAACAGAATCAGGAGGTAGAAACTTTGCTGTAGATATGAGATTGTTTTTTGACAACATCATTACTAATACTCAAGGTATATATAACATATTAGATGGGCGTTATACTTCTTTCTTTACAAAATATTTTCAGAAACCATTAAGCAAAGCTAATTTTAAAAGAGAACAAGGAGTTAGAGATTTCAATAGATATATAAATGATTTAGCAGAAAGAGCAGGTTTTAAGAATAAAGGTAATTTAGATATAAATAAAGCTTATTATAATTTTAAACTTTCTTTAGCTAAAAAAGAGTTATTAGTTCTTGAAGGAATTGACATAACAGAAAATTCTCCGGAAGGAACGTTTGCAAATCCTACTAATGACCAATTAGCATATATTTATGCTATATCTAAAAATCCTGATGTTCGTGCTAGATTAAGCAAGCAGGGTTTTACAGAAGAAATGTTAGAAAGGATAGAAAAACATTTAGGTAAAGATGTTATTGGCTTTATTGATTTAACTGTAGACCATTTATCTAATGACAGTTATGATTCTATTAACGAAGTCTATGTACGAAACAACGATGTAAATTTAGATAAAATAGAAAACTATTTTCCTTTAGCTACAAAGTTAGACCCAACATCTGAAGAGAAATCTATAGGATTCCAATCAGATGCTTTTTCTACGTTTTCTGCAGAATCTCCTAGCTCATTAAAAATGAGAAGCGATAAGTCTGTTATTAATCCTGCAACTTCGTTTGTAGAAATGTTAGACTCTCATATAGAATCTACTGAAAGATATAAGGCTTATGCCGATTTAGTTCCTCAATTGAATAGAATATTAAAAATACCTTCAGTAAAACTTTTATTAAAAGAATCCGGGTTAACAGGAATTAATAATGAAATTTTAAACTTTTCTATTAATGGTAGTAATAACTTTGAAACAGGTGGCATAGATTCTAGATTAGTAAATTCACTTCAAGGTATGTTTGTTAGTTATGTTTTAGGATTAAAGCTTTGGCAAATACCAAAACAAATGTCATCTTTTATAGAAGCATTTAAAAAATTTAGATACAAAGGAAATTTAGCTTATCAAAAATTTGACAAAGCAACTCTCGGTATACCTGCTACAGCTGTTGACGCTTTAATGTTTGTTGGTAGATATGCTCAAACATTAGGATTGACTCTTGCAGGTATGGAAGGTGGAATTAAGACAGCAGCAAAAATGTCAGCAGGATTTGAACAAAGAATGTTAGAAGCATTGTCAGGTAAAAATCTTGTAGAGCTAGAGTCCGGAACTAAAACAGGTAAAGGGATTGGTTTTTTAAGTAAATATTTAAACTTAGATGGTACATTTACTATTGCAGGTACAACATTAACTCTTAACGAAATGAAGGGTTATGTTAAATCTTTTATTGGAGCAGGAACATCAATAGGTGATGTTTTAGGTGTTATGGGTTATATGGCTAACTACAATCAAGATATTGCAAATGGAATGAGTGAGACAGAAGCTACATTAGAATTTATAGAATACAACCTTACTCAACAATCTCGTAGAGATATGGATAAAGGTGGTCTACAAAGAAGAGCAGGTCTTTTAAGATTGCTTACGATGTTTGGTAGTACAATGTTTTTACAGATGAACAATACAGCTGTTAATATGAGAAACATTATGCGTAGCATTAGAAATGGAAAAGTTCCAAGCAAAACAGATATCAGAGGATTTGTGATATCAGGAGCTGTAGCAAACATGGCATTCCAAACTGTAGCTAATATGATGTTATTAACTAAAGGTGATGAAGATGAAAAGCTATCAGCTCAAGCTACAATAAAAAAACAAGCTACAGGATTTACACAACTAACCAAAGTTCCTATTCTAGGTGCTGTAGCTGAAGAAAGTATAAATTATTTGATGGGTGAAAAAGGAAGTTCAGGTTATTCTGAATCAGGTGCTGTTGAACCATTAAAAAGAATTATTAGAGAAGTTACTAAAGGTCTTAAAGAAGAAGACTATTTAGCAGCCATCAAACCTATTGTAGAATTAAGAGTAGGTTTTCAATTTGACCCAATAGAAGGTGTGTATAACACATTGAATGATAATGGAGATATGGAAACAAATATTTATGATATGGTAAACATGCCTAAAACACAGCGTCCCGGTGGTAGCGGTAGTTCAGGTGGTAGTTTGCCACCAATATGGATGATTGAAACATTGGATAACCCTGAATTATTGCAGAAGGTTAAAGACTTAAACAAAAAGAAAAGAGAAGCAGGTAAGAAGAAAAGAGAATTAATTAAAAAAGCAAGAGAAAAACTTTAATACTTTATAACTTTAAACAAAGCTTGGTTTTTATCTAAATACACCATCAGTTCTTCATCATTGTATGAACCGGGACGAGGTTTTCTACCTCCCCATTGTATCATTCCTTTTATAGTTTTTACTTTGCAATAAATAATACCATTTAAACATGCCCATATCATTACAGGGTTTAATCTTTTGTCAGCTAATTTTACTAATTTTCTTGCAGCAACAGGTAAAGGAAAAGAATCTTCAATTGATTTCATTCTTCCTTTGATTTCAGCATAAGCAATGTGATTGCCATCAACATCAAAGATTTTAAAATCTATATCGTGTGGGTCAAGTTTTTTAGAGCTACCATTAAACAACTCTATGAATTTTTTTATGGCTTTCTGTTCTCTATGTAAGTCTTGTTCGTTTTCAAATCTCATTCATCTAAATTATCATAAATGAGAACCATGTCCACAGAACAATCTTCATTGGGACAAGTATGATTGGATACTATACCTTTAGCTTCTTCATCTTCATAATCATGGTCACCTCCCCATATCATATTTTTATTACATTTAGGACATGTCATAATTTCATCATTTTGTTTATAGCTGTATGACCACCGAGTACAACTCCACAGCCGATTGCTTGTTTTTTAAAATTTCTAGCATAAGCCGCAGCGTAACTTTTAGAGTCCACACCACAACCGGATTGCATTGCAAACACCCTAAAGTTTTTTCCAACGAACCATTGCACATAAGCAGAGGTGTGAGTGTGACCGCAAACGCTTGACATCATATTGTTCTTTGCTTTTGTAGCCGCCTGCCCGCCCTCTCCATGCTCAAAAAGTACATTGTCATAGACAATAGATTCTACCCAATTCCAATTAGGAGTACCTAGTACTGCGTTATAAGACTTAATCCATGCCGAAGGTATACCCCCTGACATTGCCTTCCTTGCAGCCATTCTATCATGATTTCCGATGCAAACGTCAGCTACAGGAAAAGCTTTATACCATTTCTTTACTGTTTCTATAGCTAAAGTCAATTCATTACCTGCTGAATAACCGTCCGGCGAAGGCTCATGATATGAAAAAGCATGGTTATCCAAAATATCTCCTATGTAAATTACTTGATTGCAATTAAAATTTGCATATACTTCTTTGCAAAACTCTAAATATCCTTTTAAAACAAATGGAGCATGTAAATCTCCTATAACTAAAATTCTTCTTTCATCCTTATTTAAATTTTCGTATGATAATCTTTTATTGCCACTTAATCGTGGTCTAATTTCATCTAAGTTATATTTGTCTCCTGTTGGTTGATTAAATTTCATCTTCAATGTTTTCTAAAATAGAACGCAATCTTCTAATGTTAGCAACAACTTCTTTTTTTAACTTTAAATTATCTCTGTCCATTAACAATTCATAAATGGCGTTGTTGGAGTCATGAATTTCGTTCATCGTAAAATTGATGTGTTTAATTCTTTCGTTTTCAACTCCGTTATCCATTTGTTATACCATTGTAGATTGTGTTTAGTTTTCTTGCAACTTCGTCTTCATTTCCTTTTTTGGTTCTAGAACGAATCAAATTAAATAGTTGTAAGAATCTTTTATCCTCTTTGTTTAAATCTTTTATTGAACTCTTTAAGGACTCTATTTCCAAAGATAATAATTTATTCTTATCTTCCAAAGCTTCAATTCTAATTTTAAGTTCATTTGGAGCTAATTCTTCTATGCTTGAGTCAGCATCTATATATAATTCTAAGCATTTATCATACAGTTCTTTAAGGTCTTTTTCATAACTTAATATAAAATCTATTTGTTTTATGTAATGCATTATAGATGCATGGCTTTCTAGATTAAGAAAGAAAGCAATTTGTTTATATGAACAGTTTTCATCTCTTAATATTTTAGAGAACACCATGCGAGCATTTACTAAATGTCGCTGTCTTCCCTTTGCAGTTACATCTATGTTAAAAACTCTGTCAATAACTTTTTTAAGAACTTTTGCTTTTGTAAATTCTTTGTAATATAGGTTCATTTGATTTAAGTATTTGTTTTTCCAACATATAGTCTAAAAACTTGTCACTATTTATTTCATTAATTTCTATAAATATAGGGTAATCATTTGTTTCATGAATAAATTCTATTTCAAAAAAGAACGGTACATCCAACTTTAAAACACCTCCTAGTATCTGCGTATACTCATCTATTATTGGTAAAGTATTTACGTTATCTTCTAACATAATAGCTATAGGTATACTATACTCAGATGGCATGTCTTCTAATTCCTGTAGAACTGATTCTTCTAATTCATAGTGATAATAATTATCTTCTAATCTTTTTTCAATCTCCTCTGTATACTTCTGTGATGCACCCATGTTCTTCTAATTCTTTAAGTCTGTATTTTTGTAATGTTGACAATACACCTTTAGGTGTTTTAACTTCGCTAAATATAACCATACTATTCGGCGGTATAGCAATTAAATCAGGAATTCCGTTTTTATTTGTCTTGGTTAATTTTAAAACGTAATAACCTTTTAATTCTAATTGTTTTATTCTTTTGTTTTGTATCTGCTGTTCTGTCATTCTTACAAATCTAAGAAATCTCTTTTAAAATGTTTTAAAGTATAATCTTTCTTTTTAGTAACAGCTTTGTATATCTTGTTTTCTATACCCTTCTCAGCAAAAATCCAATATACTTTGTTTTTTAATCTTTCTTTGGTTGTCATCCTGTCTCTAGACTGCCAATAGGAGGTAGCAGAGAAATCAATATTATAATATATTAAAGCATCTGCCTCTTTAAGGCTTATGCCTTCCCTCCCACTAACAATCTGAAGAGCTATACTTTTATCAGTATCTTTGAAGACGCTTAGTTCAGTTGAAATGGTCTCCCCATAAACTTCCTTAATGGCATTTAATTCTTCCTTAAACTTATAAAAGATAGCAATCTTTTTATTGAGAAACTTTTCTTTTATAAATTTAGCTTTGGATAAATCAAGAACCATTGAGTTGCCACTTTCAAACTTTACAGTTCCGGAATAGATTTGATGTAGCTTTGACATAAGTTTTACAGGTGTATCTCCCATTATAACCTCTGTCTTACCTTCAATTACTAATGTCTTTTGTAATTTTTTAGCTAAAGAATAAGTTTCATCTTTCATGCGAACATACAAAATATCTTCGGTTGTCTCTACTTTAAATCCTGCATTTTTTTGTGAAAAATTTATTGTGTAGGGTTGCATCTTTTTTAAGATGGTTTCATAACCTTGAGAATAATCTCTAATATTTAATCCATTAATAGGTTTAACTTTAACATTTACATAGTCATCACAAAACCTGTAAAAGTTTTTATACCTACCAAAAGGATTTGTTGGTATCCCATATATCTGATGATACATCTGACTAAAAGATTCAGGTGTTGGAGTTCCTGATAATAAAATAACATAAGGATTGCATCCTTGAATTAACAGTTTAACTTGTTTAGCTCTTTTACTTGGCTTTGGAAAAGCTCCCATTGAATGAGATTCATCACACACAATAACATCCCATTTAATCTTAGGTAGTTTATGTAGACTCTCATAGTTTATGGTTGTTAAATCAAAGCTTGGTTTTAAAAGATGGAAGTCATCTTCAATACTTGAGATTGCTTTTTTCTTTGTAACAAACAAAACATTTTTTGCTTTTACTTTGTCAGCTATCCCTAAACTTGTAAGAGTTTTACCTGTCCTGACTTCCATTGCAAGATAAACGAACTTATTCTTTAATAGGATTTCACATCCTGCATCTATTATAGATTCTTGATATGGTCTTAGTTTCATATTTTACGATACTTGGTTTTGTCCCAATTTTTTAAGACATTTTGAATTTTATGACATTTTTCGTAATGTTCTATTTCTACAAAATATGTTAACATATGTTTTAATATGTCTTTATTGACAGGTTCATTCCAATCATGAGCAAACCATCCTTTATCTACTCCAATTAAATCATCTCCTAGATGTTCTTCTATAATAATATTATAAGAATTTATCATGGCATAGTACACCATTTCTTCATCAGAAGCTTCATCCATTAGATATCCATTTTAGAATTATATTCTATGTCATGTTTGTTTCTAAATCTTATCCATTTACCTTGAGCATCTCTTCCTTCTTCCGGCAATACTCCTTCTTTAAACATTCCATAAGACGATAGCCATTTATAAAATCTTGTTCTTGATATGGTCATCTTAGCTTTTGGTCCGTAGTCAGGATTCTCTTCTATAAAATTAAAATACAAATCTTGCTTAAAAAGTTTTATTTTTCTTTTTAGTAAATCGTTTGGCTGATGACCTGAAATTAATCCACACCATTCTATAAAGTCATGTGAAGTTTCTGCTGATAGCTGTCTTACTTTTAGATTTACAAACACAGACTGAATTAAACCTCTATCTAAATAAAGCTGTAAACATTTAATCATATAGTTGTCAAATTCACACCACATGTCATCATCCCAATCACCAAACATAAGTTTATTAAATTCATCATATGGGGTGTTTGCTTTGTTGTAGTGTTGATGTAATTCTAATTCCCACTTTCTACGAGCAAAAGAATTTCCTGCTCCTTTTATAGCATAATTAGTAGTTATAGCAATTTTAGGTGACTTATTAAATGGTATTTTAATACTATCACGATTCTTTTTTTCAAGGGTAAGACCTTCTGTAATTAAACTAAATAATCTTTCAAAATCAAAATATTTTTTTACGTCATCAAAACATAAAATTTGTGTATCAGCACTTACAAGTTGATAAGCAAAAGACTTGTCAAAATTAAAACTTTTACCATCAATTGTTACACATTTTTTCATATGTGATAATGCGTTCATAAACAAACCTTTTCCTGTCCCACCTTCAGGATTGTCTGATATAACCTCATCATTTAATATAACAGCAGGACAATAAGATAAATTTTTCCATCCATGCATAAGGAAACCAATTGTAGACTCCATAGATTTTACTCGGCTTTCATTGTTTGCACATATATTTTTAATAAAAACTTTATAGTCAAATTCACCTACATTACATTCATGAAAATCTCTATCAATTACATGGTCTTTCCAAACAAATCCTCCTAAATCAATATAATCTATTAGAGTTAAAGAATCTTTAGAAATCTTAACAGCACAATTCCTGTAGTATAAGTAAGAAGTGTTTTTGCTGTCTGCAATAAAATAAATATTGACAGAGGATAGCAATGTTAAGAATTCATCTTTAAAAAATCTTGTGTTGTCAGCAAAGTAATTATATATTGATAAATCATCTATAGTAAGTAAACCACTTAATATAAAATCTTTAATATCTTTCTCAGTAGTATGGTCTATTAAATTGTTTTGTACTCTTACAAAAACATAGTTCTTACTACCTTCAGGACAAAATTTATAGAATCCATTATCTTCTAGGTATTCTTTAAATAAAACATGTACTATTTTAATAGTTCCCTTATCGTTTTTAATCCAAAAAGTCTGATTGTTGTTAGATTCTTCAGCTTTATTTAAGACTGAATCTATCACTTGCTTATCTAATTTAGTATCTTCTAACTGAGTTCTTATTTCTTTTTTTGATACTCCTCTTCTTAGCTTACCTTTTACTTGATTTACTCTATCCTCATCCTCATAGTATTTAGTACCAAAGTTTTGTGTATGAGCATAAGCTGATTTGATTGTTCTTTCTATTTCGTTAGTTGTAAAATCTTTTGTGCTAAACTGACCAAGAACATATGAAGCTAAACTTTTATTAATTCCATAATCATTTAAAGCTGATGCAAGAACATATGTGTTTTGATTTCTTTGACCATCGGTCATGGGAAACTTTTTTGTCCACCATTTTAAAAGAATATCTACAATTTTGTTTTCATCTGTGATAGGAATTGTTAAAGGGTCTTTGTGTTTACTAACCTCTACATACTCTTCCTCTTCAATTTTATCCCATAAACTAGATTGTTTATTTATATGTATGATAGGGTCAAATGATTCATAACATACTCTACTTATATTCTTAGACGTTTTGTCAAAATACTCAGAGTTAAAATAGTTTTCTAATGAGTTAAAATATTTTGTGTGGTTTTCACTATCCTGTGGAATTTTTACTAAAACTTTTAATCCATTTCCTGATGGAGATACAAAAACAGAATAAACATATTTATTTTTACTAAGAGATTCTTTATCCTCCATTAATAATTTAAAGTTAGGATAACCATCAAAGTCTAAACATATAATTCCACTATGTATAATCAATGAGTTGTCAGCTCTTTTGTTGAATGTGCCTGAAAAACAAATTGCAGGTAATTGTTTCTTTAATTCGTTTCTTTCTAATTTTTTTTTCTCCTTTCTTATCTTTTGTACCAATACTTTAGAATCTGAGCCATCTTTTATTCTATTAAGTATTAAATCTAGCTCTACATGATAAGGAGTTATAGTTTCTTTTATGTTTTTGAAGATTGTTACTTTGTGTGTCATAATTATGTTGATTTTGTGTTGATTTAATTTGTATAATTAGTTGATTATCAGTCATAGTGTTGAAAATGTTATATTTATATTCATATAAGAACAAAAAAAATAATATATATTTATATATATCCCTTATAGCTCTATAGAAAACTAAATTTATAGCATTTCAACACAGAAAAAAGCAGAAAAAAGGAGGATAAATCCTCCTTAATTCCACTAAACAACAACAAGTTAAAATGGTAAATCTGCATCTTTGTTAGCTACAGGACTTGCTTCATTTCTTCCATCTCTTTTAGGTGCATTATCTTCAGGTTTAACATACTCTTTTTGTAATTTAATACTTAAGTATGACTCACCTTCAGCTGTTTTACTACCCCAACCTGCTAGCTCCCAAATAGTTCCGTTAGGGTCTGTGCATAAACCTTTGTAGTCAGGTTTGGTTTCGGTATCTTTATATTTATTTTTAAATAAACTACCCGAACCTTCTTTGTGTTTGTACTTTTCTTTTTCCATAATTAATTAATTTTAATATTGTCTTCCAAATGTTGAATTGTTGAGAGGATAATTTCATCCTTTTCTTTCCTACCTTTTATGACCATTGGAAGTTTAATCCAAAAGTGTAGGTTCTCTTTATATCTGAATTCGTATTTTTCTATCATACGTTTACGATATGTTTTTATTATATTAGATATTGCCTGTGTCATAATAATCTTTGATTTTTTGTGTTGGGTTTTTACCATAGAAAGTATTATAAACGTCTACAGCTCTTTTTACTTTATCCTCACCATTAGCTAAAGCTTCTTCTGATACACCATACAGACCTGTTAAGTTAGTAGTCTTGTCAATGACTAAGAATACCATTGGCTTACCAAATAAAGTCTGATAGATGTAAGCTTGTGAATCATAGTTATAAGCTCTTGAAGAATATCCTGTAAATTTTTGTAAATCACTTGTAGTCTTTAAGTCTATAATATAATCATCAGTTATTATATCAGCTTTACCTTTCCACATAGCTCCAAATATTTTACCAATTGCAGGTACTTCATATAAATTGCTCTGTTGATTAATTAAAGATTTAAAGTCTTTGTTTTGGAAGATTATCTCTACCCAAGCATTGACCTCTTCAGCTTCTTTTGATAATAAACGAGGCACACCATCTATACAAGTATCCTTGTATAGCTTAGTGTTTCTAGAAGATGCTTCAACAATTGGAAATTCTAGAGCCTTCTCAGGTTCTAAAATAAGTTGATGAAAATATCTACCTACCATAAAGTTTTTATTGTCAGGTTCTGATTTTTGAAATAATGCAGGATGTTTTAATAACTGACCTATATTAGAATTGGATAAATAGTCTTTACCTATCCCATTATAATATTCATTATCATCCCTTAGCTTTTCTATGATGTCCATTACTCTTTAAGTTTATGGAATTCATCAGCTATTATTTTTGTTTGGTCTTGGTCAATAGTGTACAGCTTTCTTAATTCAGTTCCACACCACTTAAGACCTTTTGTTTGATTAGCTTTTAGATATGGTAATATAAAATCATTGATATCTTTAGTTAATAATTTTGGAGACTTTTTAGGCTTTGGAATCTTAATTGCTTGTAAATCATTTTGCTTATTCCAATTCGCTGATTCTTCATAAGAAGATACCGATGAATCTAATCCAATTCCAAAGTTACCTAATGCTCTACCCCATGCAGATGTTTCGCAGTTCTCTACATGAGAATCTTTATTGATAAAACCTGCGTCTTTAGATTCCATTGCTGTACCATCAGCTACAATAAATCCTGTTTCTCTACATGTAATGATAGCTTTCATTACAATAGTTTTGTCAGTCATTTCTAAAATTTCAGTTGTTAATCCAAACTTGTGTTGGTAATTTTCCCTGAAATGTTTAAGTCTTTCGTTCACTTGAACGTAGCTCTTGCCTTTAATGTTGATTGTTTTTAATTTCATAGTGTGTGCTATTTTATTTTATTTAATTTTAGTGAAACTTTAGCGAATCTATTTAATATTCTTTGCCTGTTTGTTTTTAAACTTTGAATATGTTTAGCATTCTTACGGGAATTCACCTCTTCCCTAATTTTTCGTTCTATGATGTCTAACTTTGAACGATAGTTAGACAAAGCTAATGAAAATACTCCAAACCTCCAACCTTTTTCTAAAAAAAGTTTAGTTTGCTCTTCATTTACTAGTGTATAATAATCACCACCTTTAGTTGTATTGTGTATAGTTATTACTTTGGATGTTTTTGATTGTTCAATTCTAATCCCATACAATATCTTAGCTATACATCCAATGTTATCTAATGATGATGTATAATGGTCTTCTATTGCTTGTGATAATACCTCCTCTATAGTGTAACGCATCCTTCAATCCTATTGCATATCGCTACAAAATCTCTGTCCTGTAGTTTGTTTTTCTCTACATAGTTTATTCCATGTATAATAGAAGAATGGTTTATTGGATATCCCTGTTCGCCCATAAAGTCTTGAATAAATCTTATTCTCATTGGTCTTGTCTTACATAGATAGTATAACATATGTCTTGCATCTACCATTGGTCTTTCTTTTGACTTAGAAAATAATTTGTCTTTTGTTATGCTGTGTGCCTCTGCGACATGGTCTGCATACTTATTAAATACTTCAGCTTTATAGCTCATTAAATTTTTTTGTTTTAGTAAATTAAAAAAAGAGAATCAGGTTAAACATTTAATATTAAGGATAATCTTTAATTACCCGAATTATAGTTAGTGGGAAATCCCAACCTGATTCTCTTCAACATTATGAATCATCAAATATAATAATAGTTTATTTCTTGTGCAAATTTTCTTGAGCAATTATTAACAAAATAAAATAACCACACAAATCAAACAAGGTATCTTCAGTATCATCTGACAAACCTCTGTTCTTTATTCTTGACAGCTTATCATCTATTCTTGCCGACAATCCTTCTACAGCACTTCCTTTTGAAAATATGTTAACAGGAGTTAACGCAGAGTTCCCATATGCGTTGTTTTTTTCAATAAGCATTTCGCAAACCTTATTAGATACTTTTATTATTTTTTCTTTGCTCATTGGTTTTCTTGAAATTTATTGTAAGATGAAACGATATGTTCTGATATCATAGAATATAAATGCTTTTCAGCTTCAGATTTATTTGTCCATGTTTCATAAGAATTGTAGTATCTTGTATAATACTTCTTGCCTATCTGTTGAATTAGCATACCACCTACATACCTGTGAATAATTTCAACGTCTGCCTCAACTTCTAATCCCATGTCAATTAAAGATATGTCTCTTTTAAAATAATTATCTAAATAAAATTTAGGTTTTAATTTTCTTGCTGTTGCTTGAAACTTTTTTAAAGACATTGTCTTGTTTCCTTCAAACTGCTGTACTTTTTGTATGTACGATTTGTTTGGTTTCTTTTGTAACTTTTCAGTTAATACTTCATGGTCTAATATATTCATATCTATTTATTTTAATGCATCCGATGATTTTACCCACCAATGTCCATCAATTAATTTTTTATCTACGCCTGTCCAATTATTCTTAACAGGGTCTTGTTTCATTAAACCTTTTTCTCGTAACAATCTACGAAGATGTTTGGTTTCTTTCTTGTATTTTTCATACAATCTAAATATTTCTTTTAAGTACATAATGTTTTTTAAAAAAGGAGAGAGAGCTAGAAAGAAAATTTTTCAAAATCTAATTGAGTTATTTTTTTGGACGTAGTGTCCACTCTCTCTCCTGTGTTTTAAGCTATTGTAAAGTTTATATTATCTGATGTTCCATAGATAAAATGTTCAATGGGAGTTAGCTGTTCAGCTGATACCTCTTCATCATTGTGTGTACAAAGCTTGTGTAAAGGATTGTTGTTGTTGTTAGTTTTACTCTGCACTAAATTTTCAAATTGAGATGTTGTACTAATCTCTGCAATGATGTGCATACTACCCTTCTTCCTCATTTCAATTGTGTTGTGGTCTGTGAACCGAACATCAATTCCTGAAGGCGTCCAAATATCTAATAAGTTTTCCATTTGATTTAATTTATTGATTAATAAAGGTGTAAATTTAGATAAAATAATTGACAATTCCTATTTCCGTTTAACATAATATTCTTTGAGTTTATATTTACTCATGTCATTTTTATATTTTTTTGGCTTGCGATATTCCGGAATCAGATTAGTTAACTTAGAATCTATTTCAGTTCTGTCGCTAGTTCTGAACCAATCATCCATCTCAATTAAAGCTCTCTTCTGTATCTCATTCATCTGCCTTACCTCTTTCGTTTGTTGAATCAGGTACTGACTCAAAGACGCTGTCTTATTTTGCTTAGACATGACCTCCTGTATTTAAGGATTTGCAATCGTAACGCCATTCTGAATCCATGTCTTCATCTGTCCAATGACCTGAATCCATTCCGATACCTTCTTCATAGTCTTCCTCTTCTAATCCTCTGAAAATACTATCGCTGTACAGCTCTGCATTATCATTAAGATATGTTCCTATATCGTCTGCCGATATATCATTTGGTATATCAATATCAACAGCTGTTGTTTTGAAATACACTTGTCTTACACTAATTGTTACTTTCATATTATTTAATTTAAATTCTAGCAATATTGCTATTGTGGGTAGAGAGGAAACGAACCTCTCTATGCACCATGCTACCCTTCGTCTCCTGAATCTCTCTGAGCCTCTGTCCATGCATCTGATTGATACTTCTTAACATCGTCATCAGTAAATTCCTGTGAATGTATAACTTTCTTTATACCTCTTGAATGTGCTATCTCATCAATAGATGTAAACACTTCGCCTGTTATATATTCACTTGTCATTGCCTCATCTAATATCTCTTGAGCCTCTGTTTCAGTTACGTTATAGTTTTGAGATACATCATGTGTTGACCAAAGATTGTCTACATAGTAACCTCGTAGCTTCAGCTCTTCTCTTAAATCTTGGTCTGTTGCATCCTTGAAAACTTCGTTCATATATTCCGAAATTGTACGCCTTAGTTTACCTACCTTTTCTTGATACATCTTGATATCATTAGTAAGTTTAGCATTCTCTTGTTCTAACATGTCAGCTCCTGAAGAAAGTTCAGTTATGTCCTCAATGCTTTCTATATTAAGTTCATCATCTTCTATAAATTCTTTAATATAGTTTACTGCATTTAAGCTCATGTCCTCCACAGATTGATTTTCTATGTGAGATAGTATTATTGTTATTTTAAATTCCATTTTATTTATTTTTTAAATTTATTAGGATTACGTTTAGCTCTCTCATCTTCACTTATCCATTCTTCAGGAATCTCTCTGCCTACTTCAGCCAACAGACCACCATCATGGTCATGACTTGGTTTATGCTTCCACCATTTGTCTAAGAAATTAATTCGTACTACAATCCAAAGATGTAGACAGCTACTAGCAAATGTATCTGCCTCTTTCTCTGTAGCAAATTTCATGGCTTCACCATTCTTTTTAAGTATTCGTAGCTTCTCTTCATCTAAGATTACCCACAGGTCTGTTTCTCTCAAACCTTCTTTTTGTTTTAAATCAAAAAATGTATTCATAATGTTTGGTATTAAATTGCTGTTTCATCCTTTTGGAATCGTCAGACAGAACAATGTATTCTGTTACAGCAAGCAGTTTAGATTCATACTTAGGAATTACAAATATAATTAAATATCTGAATTAGACAAGATATGCACGATCCATTGACGTTACTTTTCTGTCTTTTGTTGTAAATACTTGGTAAATTACACTATCAAAAACATCATTGTAAAGCTTATGATATTTAAAACGATGGACATCTCTGCTAGCTGAGGATACAAATCCTTTAAGTATTTTTGCTGATACTTTATCGTCCATGTTCTCTATTAAAAAGAACAGCTGTTCTTCCCAATGACTATCAAGATTTGTCCAATCATGCAGACCAAAAGTATTACCATTACCATTGTTATGGTATTCATAGTCAAGATTAATAATGCATCTTAAAAGCTCTCCATGTATGGTTTCAGCTCTTCCTATGTCAGGCACAAGCTCTTCAATAAGCTTGTCTAATATCTGTCCTGAATAAGCACCGGTATTTGCCCAATAGCTGTTCTTGAATTCTGTTTTAAATTTTATCATAATTATAGTTTTGTAGTTTTATCACTAGCTCTTCGCTGTAGTGATTTAAGCTCTTCATTGTAATGAAGGTAGAATAGGTTTGCGACAAAGATTATCAGGCATAGGTTAAATGCTAGCATGAACATCCATAACATCCAATCTCCAATCCCATCTATATCAATAAAGACATGGAGCATAACTTTGACAGCCATAAAGCTGATTAAAGCTGTTGCAACAAAACTTGCTGTTGCTTCTAAATAGATTCTTCTTTTTTTCATAATGTTTAATTTTAATTTTAAGTTAAGACATCTCGGTTAAGAGATGTTTCGCTGTTCCTCAGCTCGTCAGTTAACTATTTATTAATGGCTTGGATAACCAATCGTTACAATCAATCTCATTTGATAAAACCTCTTGCTGATAGTAAGCTATCATGTTATATTGAGGAGAATAAATTTTCTTTTGTCCTAGTTTAGTAACTATGTATTTTACCCTTGCCTCATTTGTAATTTTTGTTCTGTAGTCATCATCTAAAAGTTTTCTGCTATCTTCTGAGAACATAATTATAGCTGAGATAAGATTGGTTTCTAGGTCATAACCATTCATAAAGATTTGGTAATCTTCAGTTAAAACGTTTAGTACTTTGATTGGCTTTGCATCTGTATTGTTGTTCATAATATTTATTTTTAATTAAGTTAAGACGTCTCAATTAAGAGACGTTTCGTCCTTATGGACTCGTCAGTTAACTAAGTTTTGCTTTTGATGATTCTGTTAAATTATTGTAGATGAACCAATACATTAATTGGATTCCTGATTCCTCAACATATACACTCATCTCAATTGGTTTGATTCCTGCCTCTTTATCATCAGCAGTTTTTGACCATCCTATAGGATACATTTTTGCATCCATTTTGTTGACATGTCCTGAATAATCAAAGAACCATGTGTTAAAGGTATGTTCAGGTGTAATATTTTTATTATCTATTGACTCTTGTGTAGCGATTGCTTGGATGTGGAATAATTCTGTTAAAGTTTTCATAATGTTTTATTTTATTAATTTATATTAAGTTAAGACATCTCAGTAAAGAGATGTTTCGTCCTTATGGACTCGTCAGTTAACTATTTGTCAGGATAAGCTTCACGCCTTTCTGAGCCTGCGTCATCGCTGAGATAAGTGACTTCTCATGACTTGTCTTGATGTACTTAATCCATCCGTTGATGTAAGCTTGAGAATTTCTCTCATTGTCTTTAGGATTAATCTTAGCGACAGATACTAGATACATAGCTCCAATCTCAGCAACAAGTTCTTCTTTTGAATAAGCTACCTTGTCATTCTGCTGTGCATCAGCAAATCTATTTAGTCTTGACTCATGTCCTGTAGAATGAATCATCTCATGGAACAATGTCTTGTAGTAATCATCTACTGATGTCTTCTTAGCAAATTGCTCTTTTTTAGGCATGTGAATCACATCTCTAGTAGGAAAGTAACATGCTCTGTCACTAGGTAATTCTTTGATTGTCACATTAGATGATAACACATAGTCAGAGATTATCTTCTCACAGGTATCAATTGGTTTAACATCTAGATTGTCTTCTGTTGCATCTTCTTTAATTTCTCTGCATGGTTCAACTCCGTCAATTTGGTCTACATTGAAGACTGCATTTGTTACTAGATTGAATCCTACTTTCTCTGCATCATGTTTTGTTTTACCTACAGGAATCTTATTTTCAAAGTACCATTTACCATCTATCAAGAAAGATATGTTCTGTCTAACAACACAAGTTGACTTTTCACCTCTTCTTACTTGACCTCCTAATTTCTTAGCTCCAACATATGTCAGCCATTCGTTAGATGTATAACCTGCCTGCATACATGTTGCATTCAATAAGAAGACGTTAACTCCTGAATATGCTCTCTTGCTGTTTCTATTGATTGGATGTTCTACGTCTCCTGAGCTGTTTGTCCATGCCTTGAACCATTGTAAACCTGATTTTTTTAATCCGTCTATGACTATCTGATTGACCTTCTGATAGTGATTGATTTTTGAGAATTTTTTCATAATGTGTTATTTTTTATTTAATTAATATGGTTCAAAGATAGTATAACTTTCGTCAATTCAAAGCATTATTATAGATAAATGTTAAAACTCATGTGTAATGTGCTGATGATGAGGCAGTTAACTCAGGGTATTTCACTACGTTTTGTTTGACTAGATTACACATGGAGGAGATATACTCTTCAATGTGAAGGTCATTGAACAGATTTATAAGTTTACTATGTAGATAAATGAGAGAGAGAGAGAGCTAATGTAGTAATACTAGTAGGTCAAGCATGTGTGTAATCTAGTGAGCTGTAATATGTAGAGCTGTAAGCATGAGCAGGTAGCTACCT
>TARA_R110002126_G_scaffold138227_8_pt1 | contig 17666 bp, 23 predicted proteins | sample TARA_R110002126 | Tara Oceans TARA_R110002126 (sample SAMEA4397536) | marine metagenome | biome: Polar Biome; feature: [DCM] deep chlorophyll maximum layer (ENVO:01000326); material: water (ENVO:00002006), including particulate matter (ENVO:01000060) such as... | depth 30 m
GTGTACTTCAGAACCAATCATTAACTGAACATTGGCTACCGTTCCAAGTGTTTTAACATACTCTACGCAAACTACGTGTGCAGTTGCTGGAAGATTGTCATTGTCAGGACTTGCTTCTACATTTGATTCAAAACAAGCACCATCTTCTAATCCAACATTAGTAGCTGTTGTGTCGACTACCTTATTTTCCCAATAAGCTACATCTGCATCTGTATATGCTGTAGAAATATTATATTTTCCACCCCAAGTTCTAGAACCAGAATGTACATCTAAGTTAAAGTTTGTATAATCTCCATCAGCACTTCCTTCGTTGGCAACGCTATTGTCGTTAACAATTTGTACTGATGTTTGTATTCTAATTTCATTTGCCATTTAATTACCTCTATTGTTGTTGGGCTGACAGCCCTCTTAAAAATTGTATTTGTTCTTTGTATTGTGAATCTATCATTTGATATTGCTGAGTATACCAAGTATATTGAGCATTATCTATAGAAAGTCTTCCTTGTACTTCTTGTAAATATCCATTAGATATTCCAATCTTTGCTTGAATCTCTGTCATATAGCTTTGAGCCGTACCCATATAAGCCTGAACTGCTTGTGCTTTTGCTCCAGTAAATCCAGCTCTAGCTGAAACTTCGGAAGCATATCCTTGAGCTTGACCTATTATAGCTTGTGCTTGACCTAAAAATGCATTACCAGCATTAACTCTAGCTTGTGCTTCTTGGTAATAAGTACCTTGTATTGCTAAAGAAGATTGATGTTCTGCTACTTTTTGTTGCAAGTTTGCATTATATTCTTGCACTTCATCATTGATTTGTGCAGAGTATTTACCCAGTTCTGCATTAAATTTTTGTAATAAATCGTCATTGTTTTGAATTGCGGATGTCATTGTTTGTGCTGCATTTTGTAATGCTAATGCTTGGTCAGCTGCTTTATTTGCTAAACTTACTTGAGTTGTTTGTTGTGCTTCTTGTTGAGCATCTGCTGCATCTAACTGTGCTTGAGTAATTGCTCTTTGTAAAGCAGTATTGTGTTTTGAAACTTCGTCTTGCATCTCTGCTTGATATCTAGTGTTGTCTTTGTTAAACTCATTAAGTTCGTTTTGTATATCTTGACCATATTTTTGTAACTCTGAACCTGTTCTAGCTTGGAAAAGAGTTAATTCTTTCTGAGTATTTTGTTGATACTCTTGAACTTCTTTAGCAACATTTTGTTGATATAAACCTAATTCTTGTTGAAATTTAGATAATAAGCTATTGTTGTTATTCATAGTTTCTTGCATAGTATTTATTGCATTTTGTATAGCAAGTTCTTGGTCTTTTGCTTTATTTACTATGTCAACTTGAGTAGAACTTTGTGCGTCTTGTTGAGCTTTTGCTAAGTCAAGTCTTGCTTGTTCAACAAGTTTTTGTAAATCTCCATTATACTTTAATACTTCTCCTTGTATGCTAGCTTGGTAAGCAACATTTTCTTTATTAAATTCATTTAATTCATTTTGTATATTTTGAGAAAATTGTTGTAATTCTACTCCTGTTCTCGCTTGATATAGCGTTAATTCTTTTTGTGTGTTCTGTTGGTACTGTTGTACTTCCTTATTAATATTCTGTGCATACAATTGAATATCATTACTATATTCTTGCATTTGTTGTGTTTCTGAAGCAGATGTTAATTCTGCGTTTTTAATAGATTTTGTTAGTTCGGATTGATAAACTTGAACATCTCTATTAAAGCTAGCAACTTCTTTTTGTATGTCGGCTTGATACTGCTGAACTTCATTATTAATTCTTCCTAATTGTAATTGAGCCAACTCTGTGTCTTCGTCTGTTTCTAAAAATGTTTCAAACTGAGCCATATCCGTTGATAGAGTTGGAGGAACAAAGTTAGGTGTGCTTGCACTAAAGCTAACAGAAGGTGTGTCAATATCTAAGGCTGTAGGTGCACTTGCACTTATAGTTAAATCCGATATTGATGTCAAGCTTAAGTTTATAGTAGGTTTTGTATATGTAGGAACACTTGCTCCTGTAGCTAAAGCTATTTTAGAAGGAACGGTACCGAATGTTACGGCAGACAAATCTTCTGAAAAAGCACTTTGATTCGATGCATTAGTATAACTTACAGTTCCTATACTTGGAACTGAAGGTGCACTAGAGCTTATCGTTAAGTCCGATATAGACACAACGCTTAATGAAACTGTTGGCTTTGTATAAGTAGGTACTGAGCCAGTAGGGTCAATATCTTGTACGGTTGCTACTGTAATTGCATTTACTGAAGCAGCACTTGCATCTGCATTACTTGCTGCTAAATAACTTACAGTTGCTAAACTAGGTGCACTAGGTGCACTAACGCTTATAGTTAAATCACTAATAGACAAAGCAGAAGGCACTGCTGCTCTTGCTTGAGTAATTGGAGATGTTGCGGTAGAACTTACTTCTGCTGCTACCTCATCAAATTCTTCGTTTGCTAATAATATTATTTCATCTACTTTATTTAATTCTGTTGACATTGCATCTAAGGCAGTTTCTATATTTCCAGAATTATCTGTTTGTGTTGCAATCTCCGCAGCTTCTGTTTTAGCTAATACTATTTCAGCGGCAGCTAAATCTGCTATAGCAGGCAATTCATCTAACTCTGTATTTACTGCAGACAAAGCAATAGTAATGTCTGAGTTAGTTTGAATATCATTCATTAATCTTTGAACGCCGTTTCTTGCAGCGTATAATACTACTGCATTCTCTGCTTCGTCTGGAAAGTTATCTATTACACTATCACTGTAAGCGACACTTATTGCCATATTAATAGAAGTTAATCTTTGATTAGAACCACTAGAATCTGGCTTTACAGTTAATAATTGATTATCAATATAAAAAGCTGGGTCAGTAGCAGAAGCATATTCCATATAAGAAGAATCTGTAATTCTACCTCTCATAGAAGGAAGTACCTCTCTACAAGGGTGGTCTATTGTTCCATCATTTCTAGTAACTGTTAAAACTCTTTTGCCTTCTACGTCTATTGTATTTACAAATGCATCTTGAGACGAAACTCTTTTTAATATTGTCATAGGCAATATAGACATAACAGAACGAGCCCCATCAGTCAACCAACTACTTAAAGCTGCTGTATCTGATACGCTTCCAGTTAAATCTTCTATCTGTGTTTGAAATGTTGCCATTATCTACCTTGTCCTCTATATGGTTTTATATAATTCTTTGTACTCATCTTATTTCCCATTTTGGTATTCTTACTCATACCTTGTCTTGTTTTTTTCTTTCCGTTAGTTTTTCTAACTTGTTGTGAAGCTCCCCTCACTATTTCTTTTTCTTTTTCTTATAACCAGGTTTACCTGTTTTTTTAGCTGCATTTACTGCATCTTTTATACCTTTTTCGGTATAAGGGTACATCTTTCCATTTACATTTGGCATTACATTATCCTTGTTGTTGGTCCCTTTGCAGAAGTCTTTTCAGCTCCTTCTTTGAGCTTCTTCATTCCTTCTTCGTGAGACAATGTTCTTATTTCCATTTGGTCTTTTCTAATAGCTGTTGCATAAGGATTATTTTCCCTAACAACAAAGTTAGTATTCCATTTGGGTGCTGAAGCTCTTTGACCACAAGAGGTACAGTTAAACATCCCATCTGGATTAGGTTTATCGCAGTGTTGACAATTCATCTATTAAGTATATAAAATTATATAAGCTACTCTTGAACGGTCAAGCTTTACAGTTGAAATATCTATAATTGCTTGACTCGTACTATCGAGTGCATTTACTGCTGCTTTAATATCTGCTGCTAAAGAGCCAGATACTGTATCAGCTGAATCGCCTATGTCGTTAATAACTATTTTTACGTTTGCTCCGTAATTCGCCATCTTAATCTCCTATTAGTTTTAAAATTCTTTATAGGTTTCGGAGTGGGAATAAACCCACTCCATAGTACCTAATAACTATATGCTTTAGTCTTAACTAAAAGCGATTGTTGCAGTTGCCCCTGTACCCTTAGATACACCGTTAACTGAAACTAACCATTCATCTACGTTTTTACAGTAAAGTACGACATTACTTCCTACTTGACCCCAACCACCATTGGTAGCTGCACAAGTAATAGTAAGCACACTATCAGCTGCAACAGAAACATCCTGTTGAGCTGGAATTCCAGTTCCAATATGAACCTCTTGATAAGGTTCAAATGTGTCACCAGAAGCTGCTGTAAATACGATAGCATTTGCTGCATCAGCATCTGCTACGTTAACAAAAGCTATAAATACCCCAGGCTCTGCCTTTGGTAATACTATAGCTGATGCCGCATCTGCAGTCCAAGATGAAACGTATTCGTAGTTTTTCACTAATGTGATTCCTGCGTCTACTGCTGCATCATTAACGGCTAAAGATGTTAACTCTCCGCTTCTAACTAAGTCCTGCCATCTTCCAGAAGCAAATGCTAAATCTTTAGCACTTACAACAAAATCAAGTTGTCCATAGTCTCCACTATTTTCGTTTAGGTATCTATCTTTCATTTTATAGTCCCTCCACGTTGTATAGAGCGTGTGATTCTGGTAATGTGATTTCAAGACCTGCTTCTGTAAGAATCATATCTTTTCTCAAATCTTCATCTGCACTTTGTACATTTGTCATAATTTGAGTATCACGGTTAATACCATTACCTACTAGTGGTCTGTATGCTAACTGACTCATATCAGCCATTACCATCATTCCACTTGCAATTCCTCTAAAAAGAGGTTGTTTAACTAAGAACATACTTCCGTGCACAGTATTGATTTCCATCAATTTGTGACCAAAAGCACCATCTACGTTATCCATATTAACTCTGTAAGGCATATTTGCAGACGAACCTGCTGATGCATCAATAAACGCACCGTCACCCATCTTATTAAAGAATGAGATTACAGGTAAAGAAGCCATAACAAGTTTTTCACTTGCTCCGCCTCTTGCTGGGTCAAATATTACTTCCATATCTGATAGTAATCTATCGTATGTTAACTCGCCTGTAGTACAACTTCTGTAATAGCCTTTTCCTGAAGAATAAGCTAATGCAGAGTCATCTGTTACTGGAGTTACATTTTTAAGGATATTTCCTACTAGACCTTCTGTATATTGAACGCCTTGAACGCGAGCTTTTTGACCAAAGAGCATAGCTCTTTCAATGTCAATTTTATGTTCACGTAACTTTTGAGCCCATATTCTATCGAACTCGTTAGCATATCCACGGTGACGTGTTGCTATTGCTGTGTTTGTTAATTCACAGGCTGTTTTAAAGATTTGAGTATAACCAAATCCGTCATCTAATGTATCTGAAAAAGTGTCTGGTGACGCTGTTCCTTCTTCAAACGATGTACCAATAATTTGGCCTGCGTCGTTATCTGAAAGGATGTTGTAACCAGTCGCTGTATTTCCTGATAAATCGATTACTCTACCTTGAAAGGTAGTTGAAGCTGAGCCATTTGCTGGTCCAGATTCTACTCTAACTAATACTTGAGTATATCCTGCTGCTGAATCTAATGAAGAAACTGCAAAAACCATTCCTTTTGTAAGGAAGGGAATTGCTGCCCCTGCACCGTCATCAACGGTGAATAAGTATGAAGTATCAGCTTCTACTGCTGAGCCGCCATTTACTGCTGCTGCTAAATTAAAACTTCTATCGGTGTGATTGATTTGAGTTCTGTTTTCAAGAAATCTGAAAACATTGTCATCAGTCGCAACTTTAGAAACGTTAGCCAAGTAAGTGAAAAAAGGTGATTCTTCTGGTGAAAGTTCTGCAACTCTATCAGAGAAATCATACAGTTTTCTTTGGTCAGGGGCTGTCCCGTAACCAGCACTTGTTGATGCAGCTGTAATGTTGGAAGCTTTTAGTATTCCGCTATTGTAAGCCATTGTTAGTCTCCTAAACTGTTATTTAGCTAGTCTACCGCCACGAGTGCTACTTAAAATCCTATCCCAGACTTGGTCTCCTTCAGACTTTGTAGGCTGTTCGCCTCCCTGAAGTACTCCTGCTGGTTTAGGAACTGATTTAGCAGCTTGCACAGCTTTTTTGTTTTCATTTGGTTTTGCAGTTGACCCTTTGCCTTCTTTCCATACCTTGATTAATGTCTCGATAGGTAAGTCGGCTTTCGGTGTTGTTGCAAATTTTAAAAACTCTTGAGCATCATTTTGCTCTAAGTTGTGTTTGCTTACTAATTCTGTTTTTAAATTATTCATAGCCATATCTTGCTTAAGTCTTGCTAGCTCGTTATCTACTGTTTCGTGTACAAGCTTTTTCTCATTTCTTACTCTAAATTTATAAGATTCTGAGTCCGTCTTGTAATAGGCGTCCCAAGGGTCAAAGTTATCGGGGGTTGTACTTCCCTCCATTTCTTCATCCTTTGCAGATTGTCCAGAAAGATTTTTTTCAATTACTTCTACTAAATCCGGTCTAGAGTTTAACGTATCTCTTAATTGAATTAAGTCAGTTGACTCACTTCTAAGATTTTCGTGCTCCGCGGTTTTTTTGTCGTACATTGACTGAAACTTTTTAGCTTCTAATTCCCAATTCACTTCTTCAGATGTTTGCACACCTTCTTCAACGGCTTCTTCTTGCAATGAAACATTTTGTTCCACCGCAGAATCTACTATTGGGTCCTGTCCTTCAACCTGTTTTTCTTCTTGTGCCATATTTTTTTTCTCCTCTCCGATTTAGCTATTGCTCTGAACCGGGGTTGTTTTTTTTGTCGTCTTCTATTGAACCGGCCATCTGGTCTACCAAATTACCCAATTGCATCATTTTTTCTTTTTGTTTAACCTTAGACGAAGTAATAACTTCGTTTAATTTAGTTTTGAACTTTTCAGTTTCTGTTCGTTTTTGAGCCGATAGGCCTTCACGTTCCGAAGTCTGTAAGTCTCCACTTAGTTTTTTTACTTGACCTTCAAGTTGTGATATGTATTGTTGCATTTGTGCCATTTGTCCTTTTCTTTGAAGAACACCTTCTTTGTCGAAGATTTCAGTTTTCTTTAAAACCTCAACATCATCTACCAGGCCTAACTTGTAAGCATCAAGGTACATATTATATTCTGCCACCTTGTTACTCGGTAAAGTTGAACCGGATATTATACGAATATCGTGCTGTCCTATTGAAATATCATTTTCTATAGTAGCGATTTCGCCTTGTTTATCATCGTACATCCTCATATTAACAGTAAATTCTGTTAAATCGTTATTAGGTTGTACAATTCTAAAAGTTTTTTGGAATTTATAATGGTCTTTAGCTAAATTATAAACTACTTGACCTACCTGAGCTAATGCAGATTCAATATCTCTTAGCTTAGACTTTCCTCTAGATTCTCCCATTTCAGATAAAAGCATTGTACCTCTTACAGATTCTGGGGCATTTTGTCCCATTCCTTGTAATAGCTCTGGTATACCAAAATTTAAATCTATATATTTTTCCACTCTATCTATTAAATAATAAAACTCACTTGTTAAAGGAGCTGGTTGTGGATAGTGAGGCTCACCAAATTCTGGATTATATTCAATAACAGCATTTGGATTAGCCCAATCTTTTTCTAATTGACTTACATTATCTACACTACCTTCTGGGATTAACAGTTTTAATCCAGCGGAAGATTGAGCGTGTGATAAAGTTAAAGAGAACAACTTATTTAAAAGCCTTTGAGAGTCTTTAACTTTGTTAACGTCTGATTTAGGGTAGGGAGTATTTGTCCAAATATTCGCGAATGGAATAATTGGGTAAGTGTCAGTGTTTAAAACACGCTCATATAGTAAAATATTTCCGATACTTGTACATTGCATAATTCTAGTTTGAAACACTTCTTCTATCTCTATAGCTCCACTTTCAATAGCCTTTATATTTGCTTCTTCTAAAAGTATGTTTGCATAAAGTTCTGCATCAATAATTTTTTCTGTTCCGTTAACAGTGTTAAATAATCTGTAAAAAGGTACTTTAGTTTTATAAAATCTATCTAATATCTGGTATTTTTGATTAATGTTGTAATCTAAATTTTTTGTTTCTGCTGGAGTGAGTACGTTTTGAGAATTTTTTAAGTTAGAGTTAGGATAGTCTTCTCCATATAAAGAATTTTCACCTACTTCTATATCGTCGATAATTTCTTCTAAATCGGGATATAAATCTAAGACTTGTTGTTTAGTAAGAAAAGTAGAAAGAATAATTCCAGAAGCATCGTGAAAAAACCTGTCTCGAGATGCAGGGTCTACATAAACCCTAAAAGGGTCAACGTGCGTATATTTTATTTCGCCTCTTCCGTAGTCAGCTTCTGGGTCCATATATACATACATATATCCAAGACCTTGTACTGCATAGTCGTGAACTACCTGTTTAAATACGGTATCTCCTTTTGAGATATCCCAAATATATTCTAATATTATTTTCCAGACATTAGAAAGTCTGTTATCAGAATCTTCTCTACCTATAGCAGAAAACCTAGCTGGCTGAGCTGTAAGTAGCGATTTAAGTTTGTCAACAGCGGCATAAACTCTATCAATAACAAAATCTGCTTGTCCTACGGATGCTAATGCATCAGACTCTTCTGCTGTGTAATGATTTCCTAATACAAAATCTACAGCATCTCTTGCCTCTACGTCCCATATTCGTCTTGCGTCTTGCCACCTTCTATACAATTCTCTTGTAATTTGAGGTTTGCTTTCTGTTGTTGTATTATCTTTAGCCATAGACTCCCATTATAGTTTAAGACTAAGGTAACAAATTTATGTCGTTTCAGTCAAGTCAAAAGTTATGTTTTTTGACCCGTCATCCAGTTAATTGCTTTTGACGCTAAATTATTTTCTTTATTAGTAATTCTCTCATCTAACATACTTCTTTCTATTGCAGAACTCTTAGGAGGTTTCGCTGTTGTTAGTGCGTACCAAAGGCCGTCAAGAAGGTCGTCATTCCTTCCTTTAGGGAACTCAAACATTTCATCAATTATAGCTTGATGTTCTTTTTTTATAAAAAGCTTTCTTCCGTTCACGATAGGACAAAGAAGAGCTTCTAACCTATCTTCCTTTTTTATTCCACCAGGAGGTCTTATCCCCTGAGAAAGTCCTGGTGCTAATTTCCTATCCTTACCTGCCAATTGATTTACGTGGTCTTTAATAATTCCCTGTGCACCAACTTTTTCTACGTTTACTCTTCTAACTGGGTGATACTTTCTAGCTAAGTCTATAATAACTCTAGGCATATCATACAATGGAGAATGCTCTCTATAATAATCTACGACATATATATTTCTATCACTATCTATTGCTATTGTCATTATAACTTGAAAGTCGCTTCTTGCGTGAGTTTCATAAGCTAAATCAACTCCCATATATACATTTACTGGAATAGCAGATTCGTCAATCATTATATAATTAAATCCACCTTTCTCCTCTATCTGTCCTCTGTAATAATTAATCCTATTTACTTTAAATTTAGCAGTCTCTAAGTCTCTTGCTTCATTCATATATTCTTGAGCAAACTTGTGAGTAAGACCCATTTCCGTGAATCTAGATTTAATGTCGTTCAGTTTCTTCTTAGAAAAATAGTTTGGCCATAAAGGAACTCCATCTACCATAGCTTTTTTATATAAAACATTCCAAGCAGATTTTCTACCTTCTTTTTGACCATCTAGGTATCCGTCGTAAACTCCTTGTAAGAAAGAGTCATAATGTACAATAGTTCCAATTAGCCATATAGAGCCTTCGTTTTCTTTAGAATTTTCAAGGGCAGGTTCAACAGTAGACATTACCCACTCTTTAATCTCCCTTCTTCTGTCTGGAGTCTTTGTATTCAACTCAGATTCAAAGTCGTCAAGAATGATGTTAGTATATCTAAGTCCTAATTGAGAACGACCACGAAGTCTTTGACTGGTACCTTTTGCAATTATTCTATCTCCTCTAGCTGTAGTAAATTCTTTTTCGGTCCACTTAGTTCCTTTTAAGTCACCAAAGTAATATCGTAAAGCAGGGTTTACGTCAATATGATTTTGAATGTATTTAATGTGGTCAATAGCTTGAGATTGCTCTTCTGATACCCAAGCAATAAATTGTTTCTTTTCGGGTGGAGCAAAATATAGTTGGTATAATAATGCGGTTTTAGCTAATGTAGATTTTGCGTGCCCACGAGGCAATATAATACAAGCTCTTTTTTCATCTCCTAATAATAAGTCGCTTAACTCATATTGGTATGGAGCTGGGCTAGACTTCATAAAGTCTTCAGGCATAAACATTTGACCAAAAGTAATAATATCTTTCTTAGCCAATTCCAATGCTTGTTCTTTTTGAGACAAGTCTGGAGGAATTATGTTAAATATTTCAGGCTTTTTCGTATTCTTTTTCATAAACCCTATCTAACATTATTAGTGTTTTTCTTGAATGCCAATCCCCATCTGGAACCTCTGTGAAAGAACTTGAACTTTGCCACAATTGAGGCCCAGCTACATATATCCAGGCTTTTTCTATTTCACCGTTATCTAATGTTATTGGAACAGTAGTTCTGATATATAGTCCATTATCTACGCCTTCGTATTCATCGTACATATTTAAATCTTCTTTGGTAACTTGCATAAGTTCTACAACAGCTCCTTTTCCTTTCTCATTTTTAATGATAGTTGGAAAAGATTGTGTTCCTGGGAACACTAAACTAAACCCCTCTGCTTTACCGGTGTCTGGGAATCCTCTTCTGAGTGTTCCGTATACAGCTAATCTCATTAAGCATACCCCACTGTTCTTGGTATACCCATTTCTAATATATCAAATTTAGGAGAATATATAGTAAGACAATTAAAACATTTAATTCCTGTGCAATCTTTTTTACCTGTACTCCAAATATATACACCAGTTTTTCCAAGTGCATAGCTACAGATAACACATCTATTCTTCTTTGATATCTGCTTTAATTTCAACCAATTTTTTGACTTGGGGTGCTTGAATTGCATCTAATTGCTCCTTTGAAAATCCTTGAAACAATGTAAGAGACTCTGATTTTTGTTCAGTGTCCATCATTCCAGATATTTTCATTAATGTTGTTAATGCTGTAATTTTATCTCTATCACTAGAATCTTGCTTATCTATTACATTCCTCATCTCTTCTAAAAGATATCTTGGAGTAATCTCAGCTTCATTTAAATGTTTGTCTACTTCTTCTCTAATCAAGTTTTTCACTCTTTCTGTTTTAAGCAACAATTTTGCTTGTGATGCTGCGTAAGATTTTTTCTTACTAGGGAAAGTATTCATATAAGCTTCTACTACATCATCTCCCTTTGCTACATACTTTGCAAATAAAAATTCTTTTTCCGTTGCTTTGGTTCTTTCTTTTTTACGTACTGAGGGAGACTTGCCATCCGTTGCAAATGTATGCATATTAGTACGCATATCTCCCTTAATAGTAACGTTAGGATTACAAACAAAAGAACCTATTATAGTTCTAATGAAAGTAGTATCCTTTTTTCTGTCAGGCTTTTTTAAAAGACCAACATACAATACCTGGCAAACTTGCTCATCATCCGACACAATCCAATCATTCACAGAAGCGTGTCTCCAATCAGTACATAAAGTAACTGAAGGGTGATACTCCCTAAACTCTTCTACGTTATCAAATAAGTATTTAGTTTCACCGTTTATTGTTCTAGTTTTCATAAACTAGTTATTTTTTCTTTTCTGAGTCAAGTGTTATTATCTTAGACTCTTTTGAATCTAATTCCTTAACAACGAAACCAACATAGTTATTAATAAGAAAGCGTTTTTCCATAAGGTCTTGCTCTAATTGCATACAGCCTGAACCTATTTGATTTGCTCTTTGAAATTGTGCTCTTGATTCTTCTGATAGTTCAGATGGCAAGAACTCGTATTCTTTCTCATTGTGTACTATTTTCATTTTCTTTTCTTCGGTCATATTCTCTCCTGTTTAAGTGTTATTAATATTTCTTTGGTAATGCTTTTGAAAAAAGTCTTCTAAGACCTCGTTCTATTTTATCCCAAAGAGATAATGTTTTTTTGTTTTTTTTATTAACTTTTACCATTACTTACCCCATTTATTTTGTTTAACTATTAAAGCCATCACTGCATATACAGCAGTATCTAAGAATGCATCTTCAATTGGCTCATTTTGAGCTTTAAAGCTATGCTTAGTTGACAGGTTAACTAGTCGGTTTATCTTATCATTCATTCTTACTATGATACCCAGTAAGGATAGATTGACTTCTTCTTCAGTTTTTAATTGAGTTCCCATAGCAATATTGCCAGGACCGTAGTCAAATTGTTTTTTAGCGAATGTCATATACATAGTATTTAATATTTTTTTAAACTCTTGTTCCGTTTCAGGAAAGTTTTCTTTTATATGTAATACTGTACTATCAGCTGTTTCTTTTTTTTCTTGCATTTATATTCTCCCAGTTTTGTTTCATTGTAATTACTTCTAAGTTATTTATATTACTAGCTTCTTTAATGCTAATTCCACAATCATAACACTCTCTTATTGGAATTTTGTGTTCTATGGTTAAATTGTTTTCATTTGGATTTCTTGGGTTCCAAGAATTATCTTTATATATATTATATGAAATTAGATTATTTCTCTTTAATGTTCGTTGACTTCTCTTTTGTACATATTTTTTATAATCATCATAAGGAATACTTCCATCTTTCTCTCTATCATACAAACCTATCTTAGCATAATACTTATACATAGATATACTTTGTTTTTCTCTTATTCCTTCGGGATATTTATAATTTCTATTTCTTTGCGTACAAGCACAGGTCTTATCACAATACTTTCTTTTTTTATATTCATAAAAGGTTAAATAGTTAATTTGTTGATTAGGATTGATAAAAGCCGCACAGTCTACTTTATTACAATACCTTAGTTCTTTATCATCTAGTTCTCTACTAGAAACATTTCCTGTTACTCTACTTGTTACGAATTTATACTTTTCTTTACTATTATTCTTTTTTTTACGCAAATTATCAGATTCTTGTTGAAGTTTTTGTACTTCACTCGTATTATTATCTAGTTTTGCTTTTAAGATTTTTTTAGTGATTTCGTCCATAAATAGTCTCCTAGACCTAATTGAAACAATCCATTTGATAAGGCGTCTATATACGACTCATTATGCTGTAATCCGAAATTAAAATGTAGTGCGTGTAAAATTTCGTGGATTAATGTTTCTTTTTGTCTTGATTCGTGAATATTCTTATTAATATAAATAATGTTATCCTTTACTTCGTGTCTTCCATATAGCTCTTTTGTACTATCTTCGTGCTGTAAATCGGTAAATATGACCTTATATTCGTGGCCGCCTATGACAATTCTCGTATTGCGATTTTTATTTTTTTCTGACATTCTTTTTTTTCTCCCTAGGTTTATATTTTGGGTTATCCCTAATAAAATACAATTCAGTCTCAATCTCTGAATATTCAGGTACGATACGGAAGCTTTCTTCTATAATAGCTTCTATTTCCTCAATTCTATCTTCTCTTTCACCCATTGTGTACGTAGTTTAGCTAAATAATAGTACACAAGTCAAGCAAAAAGAATTACGGTAATTAAAAAAGGGTTGAACAATAATTAAAAATAGTTCTTGACACGAATAAAAAAACATTACTACATTGTAATGCTCGGGAGCTCTAAAAAAAGATAAATAATAATTAATACTTATCTTAAAAGAATACTCGGTGCTCTATGGTAGGGAGCCTTATTGCAGAAAATTTCTAAAAAATAATATCCAAGGGGAACTTGCGTCCATTTTATGAGCTTTACCCCGATTTTTTCTACTTGGTTGAAAATTTACAAGATTTTGTGTGTGCCTTTTATTCGTCAAAAAGGGGCGGGGTCCGAAGTAAGTCGGTAATTGAGAAAAAGGTTGAAAATTCGGTTTTTGGTTGAAAGTTGTATTGGCCTAACATTAATTTAATTTGTATAAATCTAAAATAATCCTTGACTTCTTAGTGTATTTAGAATAACTTTCAGTATGAAAGTTACTAATAAATCGGGTCTATCGGGTACGGCCAATAGGTACGTCCTGAATGACTCACAAGCAAAAGGAAATAAAATGATAATAGATATAGAACTATTCACGGAGCCAAATGTAGAATCTGACACGTGGAGTACGGAAAGATGTGGCTACTGCAGTAATGATGAAGTAGGCAACGGAGAAGATACATATGTAATTGTTAATTCTTCTGACTTAGTATGCAATAACCAAGTATGCAAAGGTGATATGCTTGAGGATTATATGCAGGCAGAGACATTCCACGAAAAAGAACCTGAGGTAAAGGGTACCGACTCAATGTGGTATATTACTTCGTCAGGTCAGGGCTATGATAGCTGCTGCGAAGATGATGGTAATGAATGTGGATGTAGTCCAATAGCGTAACCAATACAAATAACGGGGTCCTTCGGGGCCCCACAAATGATGTTTACTCTGGTAAATAGCAACCAAAGATACCCTGGGTGTAAAAACCTGGGGTATTCTTTTATAGACTCATACGGTCATAAACCTTATATTAAAGATGTTATATACGTTATTTGGCTAGATTAAAGATATATTTATAGCCGCTAGACTAAAGATGTTGCCAAATTTTTCTATACCCGCCCTACCGCCCTATAAGGTAAGGCTTTTTTTTGAGAAAGTCAAGTCTTTTTTTTGCGTCTCATTTTCGGCCTAGTGTCTCCCATCCGAACTTAAACATAAATATCCGATATTCCTAGCACTTTATTATTTAAATCACTAAAAAAAGCCGACTCAATTTAATGAGCCGACTCTCTCTAGTATTATAGTCTAACTATTTACTATAATCTCTACTTTTTGGCTTACTCTCGGAGAGCCTTCTCCCCCGTCTTTACCTTTTTTGATAAACGTTAAACCCTTCTCAACTGCTAACGTATTTATTTTATCAAATAGAACGTCGGCTTGGTCGCATAAGGATTTCATAGAATTGCTTGAATCCTTCAAGGCTTTCCAATTATCAAGCCTAGTACCAACTACTAGATGATTTGCGTCGTACGCGTTTATTAGACTAGTCTCTAATTTTGCGTCGCCGTTTGCTATAGTCTCAAACGTTCTACACATTGATTGTCTTTGTACCTCGGTTACTCTCTTTGCTTCTTTGCTCACTATCTTACTCTCCCTTTGTTTTGACGTTTTATAACGTCGTTATTATCTACAAATTTACTACCTAATACTAGTCTATAAGTATTGGCCGTTTCTATTGATTCATTATTTAATAAATTAAGTCTAGCTTCTCTACGCTTACGCATCGCGTTTTCTTTTAGGCTTTCCATTTTTTTAGTCTCCATATTAATTAATCTCATAAATCAAATTACGTCTGAATCTCCGATATTCCTAAGATTCATTTATTTATTTTGACTTTCGTTTTTTTGCCAATGTCAAGGATTATTTACATTATTATTTTAGACTGATTCCTGAACCTAGACTCCAAAAAATCTATCTAGTTATGCTAGATTAAAGATGTTCCGAGTCTGGGCCGACTTACTTTACGCTCCGACGGAACTCTCGACTTTAGACTGAACCGTGGTTTAAGTTATTTAAGAAAGTCCTAGGCGACTTGGAGAAATGGGGTTATATTAGGTTATGATTTTAGACAATATGACCAACCAGTGTTCAGACGGAAGTCTGGAGAGGAGACTAATCAAATGAAACAGACTACTACATTACGTAAGACGGAGAGGTGCCACTCGTGTAATCAATGGCATACGTCGGAAGTAGAAGTTCCTGCTATAGATGTTGGGACGGAAGTGTTTGTTGTGCCTAATATGGACAACCAGTCTTGGGACGTTACTATAGACGCAAAGGATAGAGACATAATACATAGCTTTGAAGCGACTGATATGTCTGAGGTGAGATACTTGATACAGCACGTCGCATTCCAACTGCATAACCACGTGAAAGGGTTAGACGTGTTCTTTCCTACTAGCAAATATCAGACACACAGACGTATAAACAGCCTTAGTCTTAATAGCTTCTTAGATGGACAAGAAGAAGCGACTAATAAGATAGATACTATGTTTAAGAAATACAGACGACAGCACAAAGCTAGTCGTAAACTAATGATGAGAGGTGGAGTATAATGAGTAGACTAGATAAACAGATAAAAGAACGTAGACGTGTAGTCAATGAATTAGAACGTATTAAGAAAGCAATACTTAATGTAAGAGTAGACGCAAATATATTGGTCGCCGATTTAGAGATTAATGGGACGGAATGCGTAGAGATGGCTAATATAATGACCAACGGATACGAATCAGTAAACGACGGATTAGAATGCTTACATCTAATAACAAGAGATAGACTATAAACGTAATTTATACTATGAATTTAAGGAAGAATATTATAGTAGCGACGGACATCAGTCCAAGTCTAAAACACGTAATCCTTTCCGTGTGGATTGATTGTCCCGTCGCAAAAAATTTTATTAAACATAACAAAAGGAGTAGACTATGTGTGGAATATATGGTATAGCTAAATCTCCGACGCCTTACACTAAGCGACAAAAGAGTATTGTCAAAAAAGTATTAAGGGGAATAGCAATAGATAGTGAGACGCGTGGAAGTCATTCGTCAGGTATTGCATCAGTCGGAGAGCAGTCTAAGATATATAAGTCATTATTGCCGTCTAGCAAGTTCGTAGATAGTAGTGAGTTTAACGAAGCTTTTAAGTCGTTGAACAAGGATTCAAATATATTAATAGGACATACACGTTTTGCGACGGAAGGTGCTATTGTAAAAAACAATGCTCATCCGTTTCAAGTCGGTGGTGTTATAGGGGCCCATAATGGTTGCGTCTATAATATAGCAGAAATGCAAACATCTTTAGATAAACAATGCCCAGTAGATAGTCAGTTGATATTTAAGTCTATTGACACTACTAATAACATACAAGATGCAGTCGCCGATTTTGATAGCGACTTCGCATTGAGCTATGTAAAAGATAATCCAATGGTATTACATCTGTGTAGAGAGACTAATAGACCTCTTTCAGTCGTATATGTAAAAGAACTTAAAACGTTGTTTTATGCGTCTGAGGGGGATTTCTTAGTAGATTCATTAGATGATGCAGGACTATCTGAGGAAGTAATAAAGCTAAACAAGAATACATTGTATAGTTACGACGTGAGTCTATTCGGAGACACTAACTCTAGTGTATCGAAGACTACGTTTACTTACGACTCAAGAGTATATCAGAGTAGTATAAATAAATACTATGGACAATCTAGTCTATACTCTGATAATGAATACATTATCAAAGATGATACAATATTAATTGGTAATGATTACGTCAATCAGTACAATGACGACGGAAGTATAAATGTGCAGTGGGAAAATGCAGAGAAAAACGAACTTTCGAGAGTCTATTATGGCACTCGTCCAAGTGAATGGTTTTTCGACGTAGGAGATTCACAATGGTACTATGTAGACTCTGAGAGAGGTATGGTAATATCAGAAGAAAACGTAGACTTATATGAATATGAAAACATAAACGACGGGGGACTATTCTATGAACCCAGAAATTAGAAGTATTAATACTGAAATTACAGAAGATAATACGGACTATGGAATATGTACGTATTGTTCTGCGGATTTAGACGTCGATACTCAGGTTGTAGATGAATCTGGAGACGTTTATTGTGAGGCGTGTTACGACGATACATAT
>TARA_R110002126_G_scaffold108262_5_pt1 | contig 17645 bp, 17 predicted proteins | sample TARA_R110002126 | Tara Oceans TARA_R110002126 (sample SAMEA4397536) | marine metagenome | biome: Polar Biome; feature: [DCM] deep chlorophyll maximum layer (ENVO:01000326); material: water (ENVO:00002006), including particulate matter (ENVO:01000060) such as... | depth 30 m
ACTTTATAATCAAAGTTACTTATTCCTGCATTAATAATAGATTGTGTTTTTGTAGATGAAACTACAGTAGCTGTAGATTCTTTTGTTAATGTATTTACTTTAATACAACTACGTTTTTCAGTAATTGTAGAGGTAAATAATTCTGACTTAATGTCAAAAGTAATTGCACTGTCTGAAAAGTCAACAGTATCATCAGTTATATCAACGTTTAATAAAAACGAATTACCTTGTAATACTTCTCGGGCTATAACCTGATCAGCACCACCAAGATAATGTTTAATATTAGATATTCTCATTATATTTCTCCTGTGGGTTAGTATGAGTTTTATAATAGGTATGCCTATTACATTTTGTTATTACTTTATTAGTAATTTTTGAATTTTGTTACAGAATAGTATTTATTCTGTAAGGGATACTTATAGGATTTATAAGGCGTTTTTGGTTATTATACGCCTTATAAGAATTTTATAAGTCTTAGTTTAGTTTAGTCCAACCTTGTGAACCATCATATTGATATACACCTTGTGTAACAAACGTAGGAGTACCATAACCTTGATCAGTTAAAGTAATACTAGTTGTAAAGTCATTATAAACTAATGAACCAGATATTGGAACAAAGTTTATAACAGTACCAACAGATGTACTATTAGATGTTAATCTCATTGCAATATAAAATGAACCATCTACAAATAACATTTCAGAACCATTTAAAGGTGTTGAGTTAGGTGTATTAACAGGTAAGTTTTCAATTACCGTTGTTGTTGGAACATCCATATCAATTATATTATTAACAGCTATAGAATTATATCCAGCTAATAGAGGGTTACTATCAAATTCAAATTCGATAATTCTACCACTTACTATTTTATAAGAAGGATATAGTGTTGTTAAAGCACCAGGATTTTCAATTGGAAACCAATTATACTGAGATGCATTAGCAGGTATATTAGCTAAAACATTACTTGCTAAATCAGTAGCTCTAATACCATAATAAGAAGCTAAGCCACCACCAACTTGGGTAGTAACAAATGTTCCATTACTAGGTACAGTGCTCCATAAAGTATTACCACTAGGTACAGTACCATTGTTAGTAATATTTAATTGAAACTGACCACCAGAAGCAGCAGCAGAAGCTGAAGTTACTTCAAATAATGAGTTTGTAGCAGATGAGTTAGACCAACCAGCTAAATTTGAAATAGCAGTTGCCATATCAGTTCTGATAGAGTTAGCAAAAGTAGGATTAGTAAATCCAACAGATGGTAAAGGCTCTAAATGAAAATACGATTTACTTAAAATAGTATTAGCATTATCATCTCTAAATACAACATCAGTTTTTAATATATCACTATTAGTAATTACACCACCACCAATCTTAGTACCTAGTAAACCAGATATAGAAGATGTTTGAGTAATATTAGTAGCAGAACCAGTTGTACCTTGTCCAAATGTAAATGTAGCACCAATATCATCAGTTACTTCAAATTCATATTGATAGATATCATCAACAGCTGTATTACCAGAGTTACCACTAATTAAAGTTTTATTAACAGTACCACTATATTGTGCATTTAAAGCAGCTAATATATTATCAGGTGCATTAACTTTTGTAGCATTATCAGCATAAGCTAAAGGACCAAATGTAGGAACAGCAGGACCACCTAATAAAGCAGAATTATTACCAGTAAAACTAAATGTTTTAGCATCAGATTTTGTAATAATTGAAGCATTAAAAGAGTCTTGATATAAAGTAGTATTAATATCAGTACCATAAGATAAATCACTTATTGTAGCATTTCCAGTATCAGGATCAGATCCAGATGGATTAGGCTTATTATTAAAAGCAATATTATATGGTGTTTGATTTGAAGCAGATTGATTTAATCTACTAATTACTATTTTAGTATTACCAGTATCATTTGTTGCAGACCATAGATTATTAAAGTTAATATTAGTATTAATTGTATTAACTATACTTGTATTAATATTAACTAATGAACTATTAGTATTATTTAAAGGTATAATAGTAGAAACATCTCCCTCTGGAGAAGTTACAGTAATATTAGATAACTGACCATCAATAACTTCAGTAATACCATCAGTAGCAACTAAAGCAAAATCAGATGTAGTAAATCCAGTAGCAGTATTAGTACCACCATTAGTTACAGTTAATGAAGCTATTATATTTGCTTGTGTTCCAAAGTCAACATTAATTACATTATTAGTAGAAGTAGCAGTAATATTAGCATTTAAATTAGCTATTTGAGCAGCTAAGTCAGAAGCAATAGTATTAACTGTTAAGTTTCTTCCAAATGTATATGTTAAAGCATTAGTATAAGCTGTATTATTAATATCCGGATCAAAGTTAATTGTAGGTTGTACTGCAGGAGCACCACCATTATTAACTATAGTAAACGGTATAGTAACATCATTTTGAGATGAACCAACGTTAGTAACTGTATGAACTAAGCTAAAATTACCAGTAACAAAATCACTGTTTTTATAATAAACTTCAAGTCCACCACCAGAACCACTAGTCCAAACTGCAGACCAATTAGCACTATTATTAATATTAGTACCAACAATTGCTCCAACATCATCTTGAGTTGAATAAGCACCAATTCCAGATAAATTAGTATTATCTGTTGTGCCATCAGGAAAAGTTAATGTAAATGCAGAAGCTATTCCAGAAGTAATTTCAGGACTATAAAGCGCATTACCATTATGAACTGCCCAAGTTGAAAACTTATCACCAGGACCTGATGAACTATTACCAAAGAAATGTTCAAATGTTATTTGTCCAGCAGTAGGACAATCAATATTAGTATCATAATCAATAACAATTACATGACCTTGAGAGCCATCTACAGTTGTATTAGTAACTTTATTTTGGTTAGTTTCTATAATTGAAGCAATAGAACTTACCAAATCACTTTGTTTTCTAATACTGTCTAATGCCGGTAAAGTTTCACCAGAAACAGCATTAAAATGTGGATTAGATAAACCCTTAGTAAACTCAGTTGGAGCCCAACCTTTATAATAATTAGATGATGCATTACCAGTACTGAATGAATCAACACCAGATGTATCATGTATTTTAAAATAAGGTATATAAGGTACACTCGTTTGAGAGTGACACCAATACATATCAAAATCACATACTAAATTACCATCATGATATAACTTAGGACTAGCACCAGTACTATTTAAATCAGCCCAATGATCAACTCTAAAGTTTGAACTATCTTGTGCTTGAATTGAAAAGTATATAATACCTAAATTTTTGTCAACGCCTTCATTCCAAAAGTGAATATCAGTAGAATTAGAAGTAGTTGTACTAACCATATTCATACTTGCACTTTCCCAATAATTCATAAAATTAGTTTTTGTACTAAAATCAGATTGTTGGTTTCCTAAATAAGTACTTGGAACTCCAGTAGCAGTTTCAGTAATATAAACCATTGAGTTACTAGAAGCACTTTCAAATTCAATATTATTACTAGTTTGAACTGATGGAGATGTAGTACCAGTAAAGTTATTTATTCTCATAGCAATTACATATCTAAGAGTATTAGTTTGAGCACCAGTAGGTATTTGATTTATACTAGGCAAAATACCAGTGTTTGGAGATATTAAACTTGTTGTAATAGCAGATTGAGCAAATTCTTCAGGATCAACATCTATACCATTGGTATACTGAAATGCAGTTCTTGTCCCAACATCCTTTCTAGGTAAGCCACCACTAACTCCTTCTTGAGTTGTTGCATGACTAAATCCTAAGGATCCAGGACTTGTTATTAATATATTCCAGTTATCAGTAACTAAACCATCTTGGTCAGCAGTAATAGTTATTAAACCATTACCATTACCATCATTAGTTATTACTGATGTATAAGATTGTGCAGAAGCATCTATTCTAGATTTAATAGCATTAATTACAGCACTTCCATCACTTGGTCCAGCAGATACAATAGCAGTTCCTACGTTATTAGAACCAAATCTAACTTGATAAGTAGTACCAGAATTATCAGAAGCAGAAGCTGTTAAATAAGCTAATGTTTGTATTTCTGGTAATCCAGGATCATCTGCTGTTTCCATATCAGTATCTAATGTAATTTGTAATTGTTCATTAACACCTGTTGTAGATGTATCAATTATATTAGCATTAGTACCACTGTAAACAAATTCATGTTTTTCAGGAGTAGATACACCAGCATCAAAAGTACCAGGAAAAGTAAGTTGTACTTTTTCAGTTGTTTGAGTAGTATTATCATATTCAAATGTACTAGGTTTAATTGTAGTTAAATTAGCATCAGTATAGTTTATTTTTTGAACTTCCTGAGATGCAGGTACATTAGGTCTTAAACCAGCTCCAGTATCACTTGAACCATATCTTATATGCATATGTTTCTTTAAAGATTTATCTAAATTACCATCAATGATTAATAAACCATTTTGTGCATTTACATTAGTACCAACACCAGTTGATACATAACTTAAATATACATTTCTTGGACCAGGACCAGTGTTGATAGATGTATTAGGTATTAAAAACCTAATTGAAATATCATAGGTACCAGGACCAGGTAAAGTTATATCAGCAGGTCCATTACCAACCATTTTATCTTCAATATATGTACTATCAGCAGCACCAGCATTCTTAAATTCAATTAATGTATTATATTGATATACATCAGTCCATTCTAATTTAGCTGTTGTGTCTGACAAAGTAGATATTACTAAGTTTTGTGGTTGAGGTATATTAAATATACCAGGAGCATCTGAAGTTTTATTAGATGATTGTAAAGTCATTCCTTGCGGATTAATAGTATAAATTTGATCACTATATAATTTAGCAGTTACTTTTACAGGAGCTCTATTAGAATCTTCTTGGATTCTTTCTTTTTGTAGAGCAAATATTCTAATTTTATTACTTGCTGAAGCCATATTTAAACCTGAAGCAGGAACACCTGTTGTTTCAAATATATCATCAATATTAGAAATACCATAAGTATCTAAACCATAACCAGTATTATTTAAACTAAATGTATAAGTAGGTTGTCTTAAATGGTATAACATTCTCTTAGCAATTTCTCTTGCATGAGTTGGGTTTTGAACCATTCTTAAAGTAAGATCAGCTTCTTTTCTACCTTCATTACTAATTACAGCATTATTAAATTCTACAACTTCTGTAGTTTCAATAGCATTCTCATCTAAATAAGTAACGTTAATTGCGTTAGGTGTAGTAGATGTAGTAGGTTCTGATCTTGTTATATTACCTATTAAGTTATTTTCATTTACTTGTGCAGTTGTAGTACCAGTTTCTAATTTATCTAATTTAACAGTAACAATACCGTTTTCATCAGCAAATAAAGCACCAGTTGCTAAACTAATTTGTTCTAAAATGTCTTTAATAGAAGATCCTTGATTAAATTGACCATTAATTGTAAATGCTGGAATAGTAACACCATCACTATATGTACCAGGATTATCACAATAATTAGCAAATTTAACAAAAGCATCAAAGTCAATTTCTTCATTAGTTAAACCTAAACCAAAGTTAGCAGATCTTAATTGATCTAATGCAACCATAGCTGGGTTTGTACCAGTATTATATGTACCACCAGTATATTGTCTTGTTTGACCTTCTAATCTTATTTCAGGTATTCTTTTACCTAAAGAATCAATTGTAAAATTAGGTGCTGTTTCTCTTATTAATGCACCTTTGTCTCTTTTAATTCTAACAACCATATAACAAATACCATTACCAACATCAGTATCTTCATACCATCTGTCACCAGAAGTAAATCCAGTACCAGTGTATCCCCATGTTACTCTTGATAACATAGTTGATAGTGATTGTGTAGCGTCACCTTGAATAAATTGTATTTCTACATTTTTAATATCAGTATTAAATACTGCATCTTCAAATGAATAAATTTGTCCAAAGTTAATTGTTTGGTTGTCTTTAAATATTTTTATATTTTGATAGTTCAATTGTTTAATTTGTTCCCATGGACCCTCACCAAGTGTATAAACACTATAGGCAAATTCACCAGTTGTTTGAACTATTTCGTGATTAGCATTAGTTAAATCTGTTGCAGTTAAAACCATTCCTGATCTTCTGTTACCAAATGATTTAGGTACCCAAGCTTGTTCACCTATTGCAGTTGCAGATTGTCCAGTATCAGGAGTACTTACATTAGTACTTCCCATACCACCACCTGGATTGCCCTTAGGTTTTTTACTTGATCCTAGTGAGTAACCAATTGATGCACCTCTTAATGCTCCACTTGGTCCGCCTACTAAAAAGCCAACATATGCTCCCACACCTGCTGCTATTAACGGCTTAGCCTTTTTTACTACTCCACTCATGATTAATTTCCTTTTCTATATATTTTATGTTTTATTGTAATATGCATATCTTGAGATATAACAAATGATTGTGTATTTTTATTAAATTGATTCAATGGTGCCATACCGCAATATGTAATTGAGTCTACAGCATATATAACATCATCAAAGTATCTTCTAGGTTTAATTAAAAAGTCTCCAGGTAATATTCTACCTTCAACTTCTTTATAACCTAAACCTAATATAAATTCATGGACTGTGCCATATTGTTTTATAAGAGGTCTAACTTCTTTAAATGTTTTACAATTTAATATTTTATCTTTTATTATTTTAATATTTTTATTCTCAGGATATAAAATATATAATATATTTAATGCCATACTATTACATTCAGTACCGACAGCCATTGGTTTATTTTCTTTTGATCTTATATATTCCAATAGCTTGTTATTCATTAACTAGGTTCCTTAAATGTTTTTGTTAATTTAGCGTTTTTAGAGTTCTTAAAGAACCCATCATTAACATCAATTGCTTTTAAATACGATTCAGCTGTTCTAACACCAGATATTTGATTGATGTTTTCCCATGTCTTAATTGTACTTAAATTTATTAATGCTTGTTTTGTTGAGCTGTCATATGTATAATTAGCACCATCAATTTTTAATAAACCAGCATTAGCAGGTCCAATTAATAGTTTACCATTTTTACAAAAACAAACTCTTAAAGTTATTTTACTGTTGATATGATTTTCTGTTTGTATAGCATTTAATAATCCAGCAGTTGTGGATAATAAAGTAATACCAGATCCTACATTACCTTCAGAAACTTGTATATCAGAAGATTCTTTTATACCGTCCATTTTAACTATATCATCAGATGCGAAATAGGTATTATTTACAGCATTAAAAGTTGAACTTCCATAAAAACTTGAAGGAACATTTATTAAATCTTTATCATATGTACTTAATCTAATTGTTGTTCCATTATTTAAAGCTATATCTACTAAATATACAGTAGTTAATACTTTAATAACTTGTTCAAAATTAACTTGTTGAATTAAACCAACAGATAATCCTGGTAAATTACCAGAAGTAAATGTAATTGTAGTATCATATTCTTTTGTACTATCTAATCTACCTTCAACAACATCAATTGATCTTGCTATTTGTTCAGAAGCTAATAGTGGAAATACTTTAGATGAAGCAGACTTAGCATATAGGGCATTTGAGCTGATTGCTTTTAATGTACTATCATAATTAGGTCTTGTTACACCTTGTAATTTAGAACTTCCAGAACCACTAGTATCATCAGTAGATATAGTTAACAAATTAATTAAACTTGTTTGATCTAAAACTGATGCTAAAGTAGTTTTATTTACTAAAGCTAAAATTGCTTGAGTTGGGTTCATTATAATACCTCTATTAGTTTAAATCTATATGTTATATATTGCTCACCGGTACTTGAAAGTACAGATACAGCTTTATTAAAATTACCATCTAATACATTAAATTGACCAATAAGATCATTATAATACATTTTGATGTTTGAAGTTTGTTCAATTTTTACAGCTTGGTCTAAAGTAACTATATATCTGTCTAATCCACCAGTATTTGTAAATACAGTAGATATATTAATAACTTGATATAGTTTTTTAGTTGGTGTAGATTGGTTAGTATTTATATCATAATCAAATTGTACAAATGAACCAATACCTAAAGCTAATGTAGTACCAGTAGCTTCTTCTACAGTAAACTGAGTTAAACCTTGAATAGTACTACCAATTACATCCATAGTGTTTTTAGCAGTAGGTATAATTGGTTTATAAATAGTTTTATCAGATAATGGCATATTAAATGAACCATAATATTTTATACTATTTAAAAATACTTGAAATTGTCTATCTTCAGATTCTGATAAGGGAGTAGTTGTTAAAGAAATAATTTGTTTACTTATCTCTCCAGTTATAATTTCTCTTTTACCAGATAAAGCTTCAACATTAGATACTACATTAATATCTGTTTCTGCCAATATTGACTTAAACTTAATTGTGTTTGGAAATATAGTAGCCATTGTTTATCCTTGTGATTGACTTAATATTGAATTAACTTCTTCTGCATTTGTTCTTATAGCAGATATTAAAGCATTATTTAAATCGTTAGTGTTAATATTTTGATTGATAGTAGTATTATAAGAAGTGCCTTTACCAGCAGAACCAACTTGGTCTCTAGGTATAACAACTTCACCTGGTGTTAACATTGCTGGTACTCTATCATTATAAGGAGCACCACCTGGTACTATACCACCTTTGTTAAAACCTAAGAAGTTAGTTTCACCTGAACCACCACCACTTAATAAAGCAGAACCAGCATCAATTGCAGCTTGTTTAATAGATATCATTAAACCTTTTAGCTTTTCTTTATTTAGTTCTTTTTCTGCTTCAACTTTATCATCAGCAAACATAGCAAATAGTTTTTCAACACCTAATTGTATAGTTTGTTTAACAATAGTTTCAGCAACTACATTTATCATATTTTTAAATGCATCTACTGTAGAGTTGATAATACCATTACCATTTCTTAATCCTTCAACCCATGTTGTACCAATTGAATCACCAATTAATTTAGCATCAACATTCATTTCAGCTAATACTTCTCTTAGTGTTTTCGATTTAGTAATAGAAATTTCTATAGCAGCAGCTTCTGCAGCTTTATTTCTGATATAGTTTCTATTCATGATATCAATTTGTTCATTAATAGACATTAATTCTTTAGCTCTATCATCTTTCTTTTTTTGCCATTCTCCACCATCATCATGATTAGCTCCACCAAGGCCTTTATAAGCCTTCATTCTATCCAATCTAGTTTCTTGACCTAATGAAGTTTCTCTGTATGCTTCTTGAGCATTAGCAGCATTTCTCCATTCTTCAGCTAAACCAGATAATTCATTAGTCATATTAGTAACTTCAGTATTAGCTTTTGCTAATGCATCTGAAACATCAATTGTAATTCCTGGTATAAAGTTTAATGCATCTACAAATTCTAATACACCAATTAAAGCTTGGTTATAAACTTTGTTTAAGAATTGCATAGTTTTAATATTATATTCATTTAATTGTTTATCAAATAATACAAAACCAGCTATTAGTAATTGAATAGCAGTAATAAAAGCACCTAATGGGTTAGCTCTCATTGTAGCATTTAGTGTAGCAACTGCAGCTGATATAGTTAATATAATACCAGCAACTTTATAAGCTATAAATGTTTTAATTACAGCATTAAATTTTTCCCAATTTTCGATTAAGAATCTAATTGCAGATTCAATTTTTAAAAAAGCTTTACCTAGGTTTTCACCTACAGTTGTAGCTAATTTATTAAATGCTTCTTCTTCTGATTCTAATTCTTTATTTAAATTTTTAATTTGTTTAGTTAATACTCCAAAGAACTGTTTACTTACAACTTGTCTAAATTTGAAATATTTATCTTGTACCATTGATACTTGCCCTTGTAATGTCTTAGCAAGTTCCTTAGTAGCATTACCAAATGTTCCACCTTTACCAAATACTTCAAAGAATCTCTTTTTAGTTTCTTCAACTGATACTTTAACACCAGCTTCAAATCCTAACATAGCTCTTACACCACGTTCTCTGAAAATATCAGCAGATGCAATACCACCAGCAAATGATCTCTGAATCTGTGTAGCAGTTTGTTGGAAGTCTAGACCAGTAGCAGCAGCAACGTTACCAGTTACTTTTAGAATTTCATTTAGTTCATCAGCATCTTTAGAAATTACAGCTAGGTTACCAGAACCTTTAGATATTTCTTCTAGTGAGAAAGGTACTTTAGCAGCAAATTTAGTTAGTGTATCAAATGATTTAGCACCTTCTTCAACTGAACCAAATAATAGTTTAAATCTAATTTGTAGTGATTCAACTGTATTACCAGCATCAAATGTATCTTTAATAAATTTACCAGCACCCAATGATACTGCAGCAAAGCCAGCCGCTAAGCCAACATTTAAAGCAGTAGCTAAACCAGCTATTTGGTTTCTACCTCTTTGGGCAACTTTGCCCATATCTCTTAATCCTTTTGATGCTTTTTTAGAAGCAGCACCTGTAGCTACTAGACCAGCATTAAGTTTCTGAACTTGACCTGCTCCTGTAACATTTGCTTTTATATTTAGTTTTACAGACATTGTTTTATCTTTTCTAAGTTAGTATTATATTTAACACTTTATTCTCAGTTAATTTTATTTAGACCACAGTTACTTTAACTTCATCAAAGTATTTGCTAAATGCAGCCTCTATGAATTTTGTTGGGGCTTGTTGTGAGTGCCCATTATTTAAAAATTGTATATATGTAACACCATTGGTTACTATAATTTCAGTTGGTTTATCTTTCTTTTGTATTAATTGTATATTACCTGCTCCACCTGACTTAGCATTAATATATGTTTCAGTATATCCTATATACCAACTATTTCTTGAAATACCAGTATCAACAGGGGTAGCTAATTTAACATCAGCAAAGGCTTGTAGCGCTCTGGCTCTTAATTCCTTTTCAATTGCAGCATCCATATCCCTTTGCAGGTTATCGACTACTGTATTGAGACCTATTGTTGTAACTCCTAAAGCCATAGTTGTCTCCCTTGTGTTAGTGGTTGTACGTTGGTTCCTAGTAGCCTACCTAGTATCTATCTAGACAGGCTTTCTAAGATTAATTTATTTACCCCATTTTATATTGTTTTTGCTAGCTATACCCTTTAAAAAGGCCATTGCAGCAGTCTTATTAGGGTCTTCTCTCTTTTGAGATTTCTCTAATGCAGCCAATGATGGGAATAATTGATGTATTTTTAATGGTTTACTACCTTGAAAGGTTGTTTGAGCTATTAAACTAGTTCTATAGTCTTCTCTCCAACCATAAGGCCTTAACCTAAAGTATTCTATCCAGCCCATGTATTCTTTACTGGACATGTTATTTATTGTATCCATTGTAACACCTAATTGGTGTGCAATTTCATACTCAAGAAGTTCTACTTTCCCAAAGTTTCACCTTTGTCATCAGAAGCACCTAATCCATTAAACAATAAAATATCATTTGATAATTTAGTTAATGCTTGAATTGGAAACTTTTCAAAATCTTCATCAGTCATTTCTTCAGCACCAACAACGGTTGCTTTAAATATAATTGATAAAGTTGAAAGTCCACCAACATCAGTAACACCTTTAATGCTATCTAATGATAACTGTAGGTCTTTAATACCTTTAACAGTTAATTGTTTTACTTCTACTTCTTGTGTTAAAAACTCAACTTTTTTTGTAATATCTATAATCTTAATATGTTTCATTTTATTTTCTATCCTTTGTATTATTATATAAGTGTTTATTATTTGTTTCAAAATCTTCCATAATCTTTCTTATTTTATGTAAGACATCTAAAGTTTCAAATACTTCAGTCTTATCCTCAACATCTTTTAATCTATCATATGTTTTTCTAATTGAGTTATCAATAGCTTTTTTAATATGTAATGATGTGATTCTTAAGACATAGTATTTATTAAACCGTTTTAATATACTATCCATTTTTATTTTCCTATTATGTATAATTAGATATAAGGGGTGTTTTACCACCCCCTATAAAAAATTGATTAGTCTGCGAAAGGACCAACATAGTCAGTTGAAGTAGTTAACGTCAAAGTTGCCTGATTAGAATCAGTTAAACTTGGAGTTACTTCAAAAGAAGCTACTTGACCTTTTACGTAGAACGCCGCGTTATCACCAGTTGTAGTATTTTTTACATCTAGCATAAATACGTATGAATTACCATCACCTACAAGACCTTGTAAAGTATTGTGAGTTCCGGGAATGTAGTTCAAAGAAAATTCTAAAGTAGGTGCGTCAGATTGACCACTAATTTGAGAAGAGATTCCTTGTCCGTACTGAGGTACATTTACGATATTAGCAGGCTTACCGAATGTAGGGAATTCTCTAATTCCTGTAATTTCAGTAGCAGTACTAAAATCACCAGCAACGAAAGTAACGTGAGTACTGTCGTCAGTTGGTAATGTATATGTAGCATCAGCTTTGTATTTAAGTTTAGTAAAAATACCAGCTCCGATATTTGATATAAGTGCCATTGTGTTTATTTTCCTTTATTGTTTGGTTATATTGATCTGAAGTTAACAGAAAAATCTACTGAATATAATCCAGCATCTTTCTCATCAACTCCAATATTAGTTATAAAGCTATTAGTAGTTTGCAAATAGCCAGAGATACTATTTCTGTCAAGCATTCCTTTTAGTAAATCACAGATCTCATAAGCACGTTTCATACCTTGTCCACTAGGAACAAAGATGTTACATACTATTTGACCGTTACTTGTTGATTCACCGAAGGTTAGCTCGGAAGAAAATGGTAATACATTAATTCTTACCCATTCATTACTATCAATTTTACCTTGATAGTTTGCAGGATATGTTTTAATATTATTACTTGTCCAGCTTGAACTAGCGAAAAGGCCTTCAACAGCTGTCAATATTTGTGATATTGATACGTGTGCCATTATATTTCCCTTCCAATAGTTAAGTTTATTACATAACCGTTATCATCTATTTCTTTAATTGCCCAAGTCTTACTTCTTAGTACTATAGTGTCGTAACCGTCTAGTACTTCAGAATTAACATCTGAACTTTTAATCATGATATCAGCATTTATTCTAGGCTTATCATTATTAGTTTTGTAAACTTTTATTACAACACCTTTAATTGAAAGACTAGCATCCGTAGTGGATGTAGTAGATTGGTTAGCAAAATCATATTCAGATACAGTTGTGTTAGTAAATGTTATGTTTTCTGCTAAGTCACCTATTAGATTAAATGCAGTAGTTACATTGTTGTTTAGAAGATTCTTAAAACTCATTTTAAGCACCTCCACCAACAGAAACTCCCCTATCAGCTATAGATCCATCACCTAAATATTTTACTACAATTTTATAAACCGCAGTTGGAAGAGTTTTAAAGTCTTCTATTCCGCTGTTAGTATCAAACATTAATCTTATAGAACCAACAGTTAAATCTTTAACTTTGTTGGAACCATTAGCATTTGATTCAATTGTAGACATATTAAGTAATAAATAATAAGCTAACTCATAGGTCGCTGTCTTTATATCTTCAGGTACTGTACCATCGAAAGTTGTAGTTCGATCGTCAAATAATTCAACGTAATCTCCAAATTTGGAATCGTAATATTCAATATCACGAGGCCAAGATAATGGGTACGTTGCAGTTGGAGTGGCAGTGCCACCCCAAACTAAATTATCTATAATACCTGTGGCTGTTACTAAAGCTTGTTCAACTTTATCGCAGTCACCATCAGTCCAAAGTTCTGAATTCAATCTCATATCGAAATATTCATCAGCTTCTTGTGTAGTAACAAACGAGTTGTTTCCTTTGTTAAGAGCCATTTGTGTTTCTCCGTCTAATAGTTATTATATTAACCGTGGAATATAGGGTATAAACCAATTTGATTAACGTTAGTTGCGTGAACAGTCCAGTTAGCTTTATCAGCTAGTGCACCATTTGCAGGGTAAGCAGTTGCAGTACCAGTCCAAGAAAATCCTTTAGGGTGCATAATATTTCCCCATCTAGATATAATTGTAACAGCTCCACCACCGTTTCCAGCTAATTCATTTCTATCAACAGCAGTAGGATTAACCTGTGCTATTTCTGAGTAATGAAACGCAGAAGGTTTTGCTAAGTAAGAAACTTTCAAACTTGCTGGTAAATTAGCAGTAAGTACTGAATTGTTAACTACTAATCTGATTTTTCCACCAAGAATAGTATTGAAGTTAAAGTTACCATCAACAACTGGAGCAACATCAAGAACGTTTTGTTTTCTCATAGTGTTAAAAGTAGCAGTATCAACTACTAGGTAGTAAAAGCTTTCTTCGAATTCACCTTTGATTGCAGTCATAGCATCAAATAGTACGTCAAAGAAAGAAGATCTTTTGTTAGCGTTAGTTTCGTTTGCAAATAAAGCGTTAGGAGTAGATGCAGTAGATCCTGTGTAGTAACCGAATGTATTTACGATTCCAGCAGTGTCAGAAGTTCCAACAGTAGTAGTATCCCAAATTTTATCAGAAACACCATTAAGAATTGATCTTAATTGTAGGTCTTCTTTTCTTGCTCTTACAGCAGCAAATTGCGAACCAAGGTAAGCTAGGCCATCAACTTTAGAAATAAGTTTTTGGATAGACATTTCTTGTGCAGCAACGTGATCGATATTTTTAATGTATACTGCTGATTTGTTAGCAACATCCATTAGGTTTAAACTAGTTGAACCAACAGTTTCGCTTTGTTTAAAAGCAGTAGCTGGATCAGTAAAATCTAACCATCTAAGTGTTCCAGTGTAGTTTTCACCAGCATCTGTAATTCTTGCATCAGCACCAACTAAAGCAGTAGAAACTAGTAAACTAGCATCAGCTCTTTCAGCTTGTGTATATGCACTAATAGCTTTAGCAACATTGTTAAAGTCATTTGATTGTATCATTTGTATTTTCCTTTATTATATAATAGTACCTTATGGTACCATTTAGTTTGGTTTATTATTGAGACCAATCACCGGTAGGATTAAGTGTACCATTAGCAATTGCTTTTAGTACTTCACTTTGGTCCATATCTTTGATTGACTTTGTAGGTATAGTACCTACTGCAGACTTAACTGGAGAAGTTCCAGAGCCTACATTTGCTTTAACGTTGAATAAGAATGAATTTTTATCATCTTTACCATAAGAAGACACAGCTTCGTTTATAGTAACTCCAGATGTATGCATCCATTCACCGTCAGCATTTTTGGCTAAATTAGAAACGATATCACCGTACGCCATAGTAGCAGCTTTTTCGTTTTTAAAATCTAGACCATTAAGTTGAGCACGCACTGCGTTATCTCTGCTTAATTCTGTGTTTTTAGTTTCATAAGTTTCAAGTTTTCTAGTAAGTTCAGCCATTTGGATTGCCATAACTTCTTGATGCTTACCTTGTTTTTCTAAACCAGCTATTTCAGTTGCTTGTGCATCTGCTTTAATTTTAGCTATTTCATTTTTGTAAGTATCTCTTTCACTATAAGCATTATCTAAATTACCTTTAATGTTCTTAATAGCTTTCGCTACTTCAGCATTTACTAGAGTTTGCATATCAGTTGAAGGTGTTTCAATTGTTTTAACTTCTTCAGTTGATACAGTTTCTTGATTTTCAGTTGTCATTGTATTATTCTCCTTGAGGACACGGCCTCAGTTATATGTTTATTTAATGTATCTATTTCACTTATGAGTAAAATAAATTTTGTTTAAGAACTTAATAGTTCTAATTTCTCAAGACTAATTAATTTACCTTCTTTATTACTAAATTGAGTAAGTTTTAATTTACCTTGATTAAATATATTAACTCTTTTTGGAGAGCCTAATATAGTTAATTTTGTGTCATTGGTTTGTTTACCTAACCAAGTTGTATAATTTAATCTTGCTGGAACTTGACCATTCATAGATGCTCTTCTTGCATTTGATAAATTAGCTAATTTCCTTTTCTTTAATCTATTATTTTTAGTATTTAATAATTGATCAGCAGATTTAATTATAGGTACAGTTGTAGACCTACAGTTAAAATGTTGAGGTGGCTTAGGGGCAAATTCACTATTTAAAGAGAATACTTTACCATCTAACCTACCACAAATTAATGAAGTTCTAGTATCTAAGGTAGCTACATATTGGTAACCTTTTACAACATCATCATTTAATGCATATGTTAAATTTTGTACATGCATACTTGTTTGTGTTATTGCAGTCCTTATTAATGTTTTAGTTTGTACCGTTGATTGTAATAAACCAAGTTTACCTACATCCAAAGCAATAGAATTTAATGCTTTACCTGCAGTCATACCTGTTTTTACGGTATTAATAATCTTTTTCTGTTGCAACATAGATATACTTGTAATTTGTTGAGCAAATGTTCCATTACCTTTTATAATTAGATCATTTACCTTTAAACTATCAGATATACCTCTTGCTTTATATATTCCAGCTAAGGCTTTGCCAAAAGTTGACTTATGGTATCTTGCTGATACTCCAGCCAATTTATTCAATTCACTCATTCCTTCGCTATATATTTTCTTATATGTTTGTCTTATTTCTTTAGTTAAAGCCCTATTTAATGAATTAACATTTGTAGTACCTTTAACCATTATAATTTGTTTTAATTTTACTTTGTGTGTTGCCAGAATTTTTGAAAGTTCTGATTCAAGTCTCTTTTCGTAAAGAGTTAATAACGCACGGTGTTTCAGCGTTCTTGAATATACATCATCATTTAAACTCATATATTATTTCCTTTTTTTAGATTTTCTTTTCTTCTTTTTATCTTCTTTTTTCTTCTTAGGTTTCTTTCCGTAAGCCATTTTACCTTCCTTTTTGTTAAATAATTTCTTTGACCAATAAGCTCTAAAGAAAGGCTGAATAACACCGACAGCTATAGCACCTACTATAATAGTTACCCATTGCTCTGTCATTATTCCGGCACTAAGGCCAAATATGCTAGCAGTTGCTACAGTGTCTGTGTTAATCATAATTTTTTATTCTTCAGTTGTATTATTAGTTAAAGAACCTAATTCAGCATTAAATTGCTCTCTAGGAGATATAATTCTTGCATCATTAGATATTTCATCTTCACCAAGTCTATCATCATAGTCCGTTGGTAAAGCATCGTTATTTTTAGCTATTTCAATAAATGTTGATCTAGGTATTAATCCACCTTGATACCATTCAGTTACTAATCTCATCCAATCAGCTCCTCTAGGAGTAGGATTGAAATCTCCACTTAAATTAAATCTAATATCAACTTCTTTTAAATTGATATCATATCTCCAATTAAGTAAACATTTAATAACTTTCTTCATAGATTCACTTACCTTAGCATTTAGTGTTGAAATTGCTGCATTTTGAGCTGCATTTCTTATTCCTAAAGCTACACCTGATTGGTCAGAATTATTAGGTTCTAAACTTAGCATTTTAATACCAATTCTAGTTAATTCATCATAACCATTCTTAATAGCTGCTTCCATATCTTTTAAAGCATCTGTTGGTGTTTGTAGTGTTTCTACTGTATCATCTTTGTTAACAAACATCCATGTTCCCAAACCTTGCTTAACTAACTGGTCTTTCTCAGACTCAGTCAAGCTATCAGATTTAACAACTGGTGTGTACGTTGCCGATAAATATAATAAGTGGTTTCTTCTACTTATTTTATTATATAAA
>TARA_R110002126_G_scaffold116902_1_pt1 | contig 17522 bp, 21 predicted proteins | sample TARA_R110002126 | Tara Oceans TARA_R110002126 (sample SAMEA4397536) | marine metagenome | biome: Polar Biome; feature: [DCM] deep chlorophyll maximum layer (ENVO:01000326); material: water (ENVO:00002006), including particulate matter (ENVO:01000060) such as... | depth 30 m
TATGTCAGCAGCCAGTTGTCGGCGTTGCTGTCGCTAAGTGCTGGCACACGGGCAAAATATGTCATTTCCAGCGTGTGGCTGCCGGACGGCGATGGCACAACTTCGATTTCGCCCGCAGTCATCGCGTAGTAGCGCGGGACGCCAGACGTATTTGCAGATCGGGCGCGGAGGTCAACCATGTCGGGCTGGCTTACAATTTGCAGCTCCGACGTTGTTCCGCTCGTTATGGATAGCCGGATTGGCTCAAGAAAGTCTGCCGGCACCGCGCTATACTGGCTATCCAGCGTCGCAGTGGACCTGTCTTCCATGCGCCAGTGGCGCGCGTCGCGGTTCAGATTTGCCTCGGCCAGAGATATGAATGACGGGATTACCGCAGTCAGGTCATCGCGCAGCAGCCAGTCGGCCACCGAGCTTTGCAGGTTGGTGTATGTCGTGATGCTCACAGCGTGCCGCCCCTCGTTCTAAACGCAGAATTTTCAGAGTCGTTCATCCAAGCCTTGAATGCCTTTGGGTCGTCCGCAATGCCTTTGCGCTTCAGCTCATAGTACACTGAAAGCGGGATGGAAGCCACCTTCGCGTTGTCGCCAAACTTCCCGTCAATATCGTTGTGCGCCCGCCGGTTTGCGGCAATGATTTTGGTCATGTCCTGCTTTGTCTCGACAACGTACTCGCCGTTTTCACGGACGTGCCAATACTTAGTGATGCCGGATAATGGGTCGTGGTCAAACAGTCGCTTCATTTTTTCTTCCCTGAAAGTGCTGGGGCGGCGAAAACGCCGCCCCCACATTGTTATGCTTCGTTGAGATCGGCGATGAGGCCGTGTGCGGCTTCGTTCGAAATTTTCAAGCCAGATTCGCAAATAAGCATTTTCTTCTCTGCATCACCGGTTTTGGCAAGATCAACAGATTGGATTGGGCGCAGGGTACACACGGATGCGTATTCAGTGTCGAGGCACCATGCGTCACGTTCACGGCTGAAGCGGTTCGGGACTACAGACAGGCTGCCAAAATCACTCATATAAACGTCAGCAGCGCCAATGATTGTTGTCGGGCCATCAGATGGCGCATTGAAACGCTGTGCCGCAATACCAGCAAAGCCGGACACGACTGTCTTGTTGTACGGGCCAACCATCAGGACGGTTGGGGCGCCGCCAGACGTGTATGCCTTCTGCATTACGTCCTTCAACATTGCTTCCGTAAAGTCACGCTTGGTGCCGTCATTTCGGGCGTCGGAACCGTCTACAGCAGTTGGGTTTGTGCCGTCGCCTGCCTTGTTTACGTTGGAAGAAACCCAAGCGCCTAGACCAGCGGACACGCGGCCAGCGGTGGAAGAACCGGCGGAGCGTGCGGAATTACCCGTGTAAATTGTTTCAAGGTCGCGTTTAACTTCTTTTCCGCGCTTTGCGAGCTGATATGCCAACTCATCATTCCGGCCAGCCAAGTCTTGGTTGGCAAGGTTGTCCGCGATGATCAGTGTGCGGCGGCGGATTTGTGTGTAGTTACCGATGCGCACAGTTGGGGTTGTCGCGTCAAATGCGGCAACGTCGTCACCGTCGATGATTGGCGTGACGTCAACGGCTGAAAGCGAGTCAGTCTGCCACTCGAAAAACGTGTTCGAAACGTTTTCGGAGCCGATGTTGGACTGAAATGGGGTTTCTTCGGGCGCGATATTTGCGATCACGTTCGAAAGTGACTCGCGGATGCCCTTGGCATCAAACGAGGTGAATGTGTTGGCGATGATGGTCATGGTGTGTTGCTCCTATAGCAATGCTTTGATGGCGGCCGCCGCATCTGATACGCGGCCAGTTTTCTGCGCGGTGTTTAGCGCTTTTTGTGCTGCAGGCACTTTCCGAGGTTGTGATAATCGGGAACCCGACTTCAATGTCTTGGCGCGTGATTTCTGAGGTTTTGCACGAACCTCATTTGCACGCGTTTCTCCACGATCATAAAGCATGGCCTTCCTCGCTATTTTCACCAGCGTCGCATTCGTCATGCCGCCCACATCTTGCTCCGAAAAACCTTCGTTCATGAGGAAACCTTTTATTTGGGTTGCCTCGACGGCGGCGACCTTCTGGTCACGCCACTCGGGTATCATCTCGGGCAAGGCGTTGCGCTGCTGATCCAAGTAGCCCTTTTGCATTTGCGCCTTTTTATGGGCCGCAATTTCCTGCATTCGTTGCTGCTCGGACTGGACGGCCATAAGTTGAGCTTCACGCTCACCTTGATGTTTTCGCCACTTACGCTCTGCTTTTGCTGCCATCGCGGGGTCTGCGTCATACAGAGTGTCCCAGTCTGGTTCCTGTTCTGCTGCTTGCTCGATACGCTGTGCCATTGCTGGCAGTAGTTGCGCGTATTCGGCACGCTCACGCTCAATTTCAGCGTACTGGGCTTCCATCGTTTTGCGATGTTCGGCCAGCTCCTGAGTTTTTCGCGTATAGTCCTTCTGCCGAAGATGTCCGTTCTTCAGCTCCGCCACGGTTACCTCCTCACCATCGACCTCTACAGTCGATGACATATCAAGGGGGGCGCGGTCGTCGCCGTCGTCGTATTCCTCGTCGTCCAGATCGCTTTCGGAGCCATCAACGGCCGAGTTGTCAGCTTGCGCCTCGTACTCGTCCTCTTGCTCTTCTGGCATTTCGGCCTCGGCCACGTCTTCTGTGGTGTCGGCCTCAAGCGCATCATTTCCCGCAACGTTATCCCCTTCGGGCGAAAGCATGGCTCTGATTGCATTCTGAGCGGTGTACAGGTCAGTCCCTTGCGGGGTGCTGGTATCTGTCATCTCATTTCTCCGTATTATGCTACTTTTTGATCTTGTTTTCAATAGTAGCGTTGTCAACCATTCCACGGAGCGACTGGCGAACCAGCTCAATGCCCCGCAACTTCATGTAGATGGCCTCGCGGCCACCCGCGTCGCCGGTCCCAGTCGCCTTGAACTGGTCCCAGCAATCCCCCTCGATCTCCTCAAGAAATCGAGTTAAATCAGTGTCGGACAACAGGCGCTGGGCTTGCTGTCCGTCCGCTATGACTTGCGTTTTAGTCTTCACGCGCGGCCTCCGTTATAATATCGGCCTGCGCCTTCAGCACTGTGCGATTGGTCTCCATCTCGGCGCGGATGTTGGCCACGTTGAGCTGGGTGCCGTACTTGGCCTTCATCTCTTCAGCCTTTACGAACAAATCAGCGTCAAGCTCGTCGCGCTTGCGATCGTCGTCCATGATCATCTTTTCGCGCTCCAACGCCAGCTCCGCAGCTTTCTTTTCCATGTCGGCGCGAATTGACTGTATCTGCACCTGAACGAGCTGTTCTTCGACGGTTGGCTCTTTTGGCTGTGGCGGCGGCGGCTGGAATTGCGCCGGATCGCTCCAGAACTTCGACACGTCCTTGAAGCCTGCGAGCTTTGTCATTTCCTTGAGCGTGTTAGACATCTTGTTGATGTCGGTCAGCGGGTTTTGTGGACCCATTGTCGCCATTGCCTCTTTTTGCATTTCGCCGATCTGGCGGAGCATCATCATGCGCTCAGTGTCAGACCCGCGCCCAAGTGCAACATTTACGCTGACGTCCATTTTCGCGTTCCACGACTTTGGGTCGATCTCGACGAAATCGTTGTTCAGCCTCACCATCCGCGCCTTGTCTTGGTGCGTGATGATGTTGTGCAAGACAAGCTCGTACAGGCGCTTGACGCCCGTCTCGGCAAAGACACGCGCAATCATCTCGATGTGCTGTGCAGCGGCGCTCACAGTGGCCGCCACGGCCGTTGCCGTAGAAGATTGCAGTGCGCCCGCGTCTAGGCCGGCAGACGCCTTAGAGATGCCCGTGCGGGCCTCCTTGATCTCGTCCATGTACTGCAGGACTGGGAACGCAGACTGCCCGACAAACGGGACATTTAGCGGCTGCACCTGACCGGCTGCGCGCTGGCGAATTACTGAACCCATTTCCGTGGACATGACGTCATCAATGTTGACCATGCCCTCGACGATCGCCACGCGCGGGTGGATGCTCAAACTCAGGCTGTCGAGCGTGCTGCGCATGATGTTTGACTTGATCCGCTGGATGTCCATGACAGTGTCTGCGACGGACATGCCAAAGAAGTCGTGCGGCTCTGGATCAGGGCATATCGTGGCAAACGGCGCCAAGGCGCACGGCTCGTTGTTCAGTATCTTGTTTGCGTCTCCGGCCGTGCATACTTTGCGCAGCTCGGCGATGCCGTCGCCATCAAAGTCGACCTTAATGTAACTTTCAATGTACAATACCTTGCGCATTGCGGGATCATTCCGCGAACTCATCTCATTGACGATCGCGGGGTTACGCGTGCGGCGCTCGACGTTCATGTCCATGCCGTCGTCAATTGTGGCCATTGTCACGACGTCGTCGTATTCGTAGCCCATCGCGACAAGCTCAGACACGGTGACGACGCGGCGGTGCGCAACAAATTCTGCGTCCTCGACGGACTTTGCCACTCGGGAAATAAGAAACTCCTCCGGCGGCACTGCCTCCATCTTAACGCGGCCATCGGCGTGCGTATATACGGCACGAACGTCGTGCGACATTGGGGGCGCAACAATCTGGAACGTGGTTGGGTCCATCATTGGCTCGCCCATTGGCGTACTCATGTCGATTTCGACGTCAACTTCTGGGTCAGACATCAGCGCCGCGAGCGCGTTGTCGTCTAGGCCGGTGTAGTTGATTGTCTCTGTCTCGGTACTGTCTTCCCAGTAGCACTTCATAATGCCAACCTTGCGGACCAGCGCATCCATAAACGCGCTGTGCATCTCCAAGAAGCCACGGTTGTCGCGGTTGATGATGAAATTCGCGTACTCGGTGGCCTGCTTTGCTGCCGGCACGTCCTCTTCGCTCTGCGGGCTGTATTCCACAGTGCGGTCTGACCCGTGAAATATACGCATCAGCGACGGCATGATTGCCTGCACCGTGTCGCGCACGTCCATGCTGACAACCTGACTGCGGCCCTCTTCCTCGTTGCCGAATGGCTCGCCGCGATAGTATTCCGTCGCCTTTGCGCGCAGCGGAGAAACCCAGTTGTCGATGTAGTCGATCGCGTCATCGATCTCACTGCCGACAATGCCCTGCAACTCGATGTCGGTCATCTGGTCAGGGTTCAACTCTTCGCCGATTTCCGACACCATTTCGTCTGTATCATAGTCCATTTTACGGCCTTTTCTATCGTCGGGACTGCAGTGGGGCGCGCTGCATGTCAATTAGGTTTGGTTGAGCTTGGGCCTGTTGCGGAGGCAGCAAGCCAGCTCCAGCGACGCCAAGGCCGCCAGCAATTGCCATAGGCGAACGCTTGTTGATGAAATCCCGAATTTGGTCTGTGCGAGTAACCCCGCGTTCAGCCGCCCGCTTATCTGCAGTGCGCCGGAATAGCTCCATAAACGTGCCTTGGCTTTCGTCCGCCAGACCAGTAACGTCGCCCGCGCCCATCCAAAGATTGGCTTGAAATTGCGCGGGGGTCATACCTTGTTGTGCCGCAAGTCTTTGCGCCACATTTTCCAGCGCCTTGTATTCCGTTGCCTTGGGCATGTCTTCCCACGCAGTTGGCATTTCGGAAAACGCGTCTGTGTCCGTGATCACACCGTCTTTTGCCGCTCTTGACAGGTTCACATTGGTAAATGTTTTTCCGTCCTTTGTGCGCGTCACAGTATACGCGTCTAAAGCGTCCCCGTATCGACCACGCAGAATTTCGCGGTTGGCGGCGCTCAACTCGGCCTGCCCAGACAAAAAGTCAGTGCCGCCGTCTGACATAGCCAGAACTCGCATGAAGTGCTTGTCGGCGGCGATGTTTGTGTCATCCCCCAACAAATTATTTAGGAAACCTTTGACCTTGCTGTTTGCTGACAGTTGTTTTGTGAGGGCTGCACCCGTCAAGTCATCTGCGGCGTCACGATCCCACAGCCCGCGCTCTGCGTTGGCCACGTTGCCGGCTTGCGTGCCTTGCATCTTGTGGCCGTATCCGTATTTGACTGGCATATTTGGCACGTCAATTCCCAGCGCCTCCACCGCCATGCGTGGGGTTGTTCTTGGTGTATTCTTGACCATATCAGCAACCCGAAGGCGATCTGCAGGCTCAAGCATATAATACAGGCTGGCATTGCGTAAATTCATTGGGACAGATGACCCCGTCGATGTGTGGCCGACTGCATTTATGTATTCACGCCAACGTGAGTCGCCCAATTCTTGGCCCAGCTCATCAACGAACCAATCCCGAAGCTCCTCGGTGTTGTACCAATCTTCGCCGCCCAACTCCTGACCCTTTGACACATAACCGCGCACGCGGTCGTGGATGCCGTGATTTGGATCGTCCAACATGGATGTCAGGCGATCCATTCTTGCTGGCGCGCCGCGCGCTGGATCGTATCGCGGGTAGGGTGTTGTGCGGTTTTCGGCTGCGCCGGTCCATTCTGGTCTTGAGTGCGGGGGCAGGTTTGCTGTGTCGTCCAATAGCGAAATTCGCGGCCCGCCATTGCCGCGAGCGCCGCCACGCATGTCAAACGGTGCCATCAGTGGGTTGCTGTATAGCGTGCCCATGTCGCCGGTTTGGTTCAGTCGGCTGATTACATCCTGATATGCGCGCGACCCAGTGTCTGCCAGTGCATTGCCGGTGCCAGTCACCGTCTCGACGACGGCCTTTGCGGCGGGAGCGCCAAATCGGGCGGCGATGGCTGCGGGAGCCAATACGCCAGCAGCCTCCAATGCAGATTCACCGTAATTACCGCGTCCGGCGGCGCCCATAGAACGCAACGCGCCAGACACGGGGCTTGCCATGTCAACGAGCTGGCCTGCGGATCGTGCGCGGTCTGGGACGCCAGTTGGGCCAAGGTAATAGTCGGCGCTGTCGCCAACTCTGCCAAGAATACCGTCTAACGCCGACCGACGGTTCTGGCCTGCGTTTGGGTCGCTAAAATAATAATCAAGTAAACTAGCCATCAGTCAAGAATCCCTCGTTGGGGGCGCATTCTGGGGCGCATTGGGGCATTAGGGTCAACCGGCAGGAGGCCCTCGGGGCGTGCCTGTGGCCGCATTGGCGTCAGGCCGTACAGGTTCATGCCGGTAAACTTCTTGCCGTAGTCAGAAATCCGCGTGCCGTACTTGTCAATTTGGTCGTTCTTCCCGCCGGACACCAAGAAATCGCGCATCCCGCCGTTTCCGCCCAAGTGCGCCATGCCGACAATTGCGGATGGGGTAACTTGCACGCCACCGACCTCAGTCCCGATAAACCGGTCCAAGCCGCGCTCCATAGCCAAATCCATGATGTCCTGTTCGTGCCAGTCCATCACACGCTCTTGGAGGTCTGGGTCTTTCGCAAAATCCTCAACCTCAAATTCCACGCCCATCTTGTTCATGTAATCCCGCAGGCGTGGCTCGCTAAACTGGTATCCGCCAGCCATTATGCGGCCGTCGCCAATATCATTCAGGATGCCCATGTTGCCGCTACTCTCACTCAGGCGCATGGCCTTGCGGAAGTCACTGTCGGCCATTATGCGGTGCCCCCGAAAAGGAAACTCGTTGGCCGCGTCGGCGGGAAATATTTAGTGTCCGTGTGTGACAAGGTGGCCTCCTACATATTCCAGAGCATAATACCATGAAATCAATAAAAAGGAACCCCGTGGCGCGGGGAGGCTGGGAGGCGCACCACGGGGTTCAGTTTTGGCGACATTTAGTCAGCACACCGCAATAATACAGCCAAATCGTCGCCGTGTCTAGCAATGTGATATCACACCACCCCCCGTATACCTCGGCGCAGGGGCGTCTTCCACGCAACCGACCCCGCAGAGCCAAACGCCATTGTCGTGTGGTCGCCGGCCAAGGCCAAGCACACCGCGTCCGCCCTGTCTGGTGATCGCACGCCTCGGCGTTTCATGCTCTCCTTGCTCTCGACTTGCATCTTGCCGGACGACGTAAACATATAACGGGGCGCCGCCAGCTCCGCGTACAGCGCATCGTCGTGCGGCAGGGACACGTCCATCCCCTCGAGCCACGCCTTGCACTTAAACCACAGCTCCGCACGCAAATTCAAATACGTCTCCTTGGCCATCGCGCGCTCGGATACATTCAAGCCACGCGCGGGGACGCCCAGCTCCCGCAGCCGGTCCAGAACACCCGCACCGAAGCCGTTACTGTCCACAATGATCTCGCTGGGGCGCTTGGACGGCGGCACGGCGTCGTACTCCGCCTTCACGGCGCCAGTGAGCTGCATCAGGTCCAAGTTGCGCCAAACAGTCAGCGGGTGGATCACCGGACCCTGCCGCTTGCACAGCACGCTGCTATCTCCGCCCTGACGTGCCACGTCCAACCCCCAAACCGACTGCGTGTCCTCATGCACCTTGATCGTGTTGGCCATCGCATGCTCAATCAAAGCCACGCCAATGACAGTATCCTCCTCGGACGGGGGAAAATTTCCAAGCACGCGGACGTGATATGCGGGCGAGTCGTCGCCGTATCTGCGCTTCATGTCCTCAACGAAATCCTCCGCCACGCGCGGGCTGTCCACGCAGGAAACGTGCATCGTGTACCAGTCACCCTTCAGGCGCGTGTGGGTGTCATAAAAAAACCCCGTATTACGCGTCGGGTTGCCGGTCAAAACCGTGGTGGCGCTCGCACCAGACATCGACCCAGACGCAGCCTCAAACACCGCCTCCGGTATGCCGCTGGCCTCATCCGCAATCAGCAACACATTCTCGCTGTGGACACCAGCCAGAGCCTCCGGCTGCTCGCTGCGCGACGTCCGACACGAAATAAACGTACTCTCGGGCGCACTCTTCAGCTCAATCCGGTCAGACTTGATCTCCAGCAAATTATTAAACGGCGGCTTGAGCCGCTTGGCCACGCTCTTCATCTCCGCGAAACACGCGTCAAACAATTGCGCAGACGTCGGCGCCGTGACCACCGTCTTGCTCGGGTATCGCATCAAAACGTGCCAAATGGCAGCCATAGCCACGCCAGTGGACTTGCCGACACCGTGGCCAGAACGCACGGAAATACGCCGCTCCTTTGGGGCTGCGATCGCGTCCAACAATTCAATCTGCCACTCGTCTGGCTCGATCCCGATGACCTCGCGAGCAAATGCAACCGGATCGTCGCGGTAGCGCCGCATCAATTTCACGAATGGATTGTCGGACTTCGCTGGGACTGTCATTCTGTTATCACTCCGTTTCGTGGTTTCGCTGAAAATTTTTCAAGTGGATGCGTGCGGGGGACGTTCATATTTGCACCGGCGGGATTTGGAAGAAGGGGGGGGTCTCCGACCCAAAATGCACGCATAGGGAGAAAAGGGCGCATAACCCGTATTATGTTAAATAATAGCCTGCATAATATGTAATGATTACAGTGCGTTAGCTTTTCGTGTCGCATATGCATGAGCAAGACCCCATATTGCTGCGCTGCAGCGTTGACATATCGACCACCAAAATGCACGCGCGCAGGCGTGTGCGCAGCGCCGGCCGATGTGCAAATTCGCCATTCACTCGCCATCGTCGCCACCGTCGCTGTCCGCTTCCACCACCTCCGCATCGATGACGTCCGCACCCACTGACGCCAGCAACTGTGCCGCCTGTGCGTGCAGGTCCGTCACGCTGACGTTGACTGCGACGCTGGCTTGCTTGGTGTCGTACTGGTCGTTCGCCTTCGCAGCCAGCCACTTGTACGTGTCCACTGCGAGGCGCGCAGAGTTGACGCTGGCCTCCTGCAAGTGAATTTGCTCTGCCACTTCCTCTGCCTTCGACGCGTAGTTGTGGCCCGCCATCTCCCGTGCGTGCATGTACCGCACGTCGCGGCCTTCCTCTGCCGCGATCCACTTGTGGAATATGTGCCAGCCCACATCGTATTGCTTGATCACGTCCGTCGGCTTCTTGCCCGCCGCGATCATGCCAAGGATTGTCTCCTCGCCGGCGTCCACAAGGACTGCCAGCTTTACCTTTCCAACCTGCCCCACGTCAGTCCCCCTCCATCTCTCCGGCCAGCGCGCCGTAACCACAGATGTCGATCCAGTTGTCGAGCTTCTTCTTTGGCCCCGCCGAGCGCGAGACCTTCAGCAAGATCATCATGGCTGCGACGTCAACTGCGCTGACAGGTGTGCCAAGGTACGCAGTCCACATGTCAGCGATGCGTTGGTGGCTTTCCTGTGCGTCACCGTAGACTTGCTGCCGCTCGCCTGAGATCAGTTCTCCGGCCGTCCGTAAAATATCATCTCTAGTTACCACGGGATTTCATCCTCCAAATCTTTGTCAATGTTTTGCCCCGTCACGCGGGTCACCTTTGCCTCGGGAAACGCGGCGAACGCGTCTTTCAGAAACGCCTCAGTGAACGACGCCGATATGACGCGGGCTGCGTCTTCAAACGAGTATACCACCCACGACGGGTTTTTCTTGCGTATTTGTGCCACGCCGCTCAACGCGATGCACGTGACCTTACCACCGCCAAGGTCCACGCAGTAGCTGTTCTCTGGCAGCGGGTCATGCCCAGACGCCATCGCCTCATCCTCCAGCACCGTCCACGCACGTATCAGCGCAGTCGCCACCGTGTTGACCTTGACGACGTCCTCGGCCACCACAGCCTCGCCCAGCGCCTCATACGCGCCACGGAACCTGCCAGCCAGTTCCGGCGAGACCAGCGACGGCAACGTGTCACCCCACCGCATTGTCTTGGCCCTTGCCACCCTGTCCAGCGGCTCGAGCTGTCCTATCACTGCGGCAGGTATTGCCGAACCCAGTGACCCCATCTGAAACGTGCCACGATCTGCCATCGCCTTCTTGGCTGCCGCTGACTTGGTCGCCTTCTTTTTCACTACCACGTTAAATCTCCCCTAATTGCCAATGTGACAGACGCGACCACTCAGCCACTCCACCACAGTAAATTCTTCCACAGTCAGAAACCACCCCCACGTCCACCACCTCCACACCACCCCTATATAGGGTGTGGGTGTGGTGGAAGGTAAACGGGCCACAATCTCCACGGTCTCGCACGCAATCCACAGTCGCGTTTTCACACTGTGGATTGCGTTGTGTTATCACGACAGCACCCGAAACTGTGCCACGTCGAAGTATGCCATTGGCTCGATGTCCTGCGGATCACCGCGCCGCAATGTCCCGCCGGTGCGGATATCCATGTCACTGGACGGCAGCCGGCATATGCCTGCGGCGTCGCTCCACTGCACGGCGAGGAAGCACGGCAGCCCCGTCGCCTGCGTCAGTGTGCCGGCCATCATCGCTTTGTAAAGCGAGATCATGTATGTCGGGTACTGCAGCATTGGCGTCTTGCGTTGCCGCGCCTCGATGAATGCTACGGCGCTGCCGTCGCGGGTTGCCATGAAGTCTAGCGACAACTTGATCGGCATTTTGGTGAGCTGGCATTTAAACTCCCTCTCGATGGCACGTGCGATGGCTTGCTCGTTGTCCCTGTCCTGCTGGCTCTCGTATAGCGGCCTCATAGCCCCGCCTCGTCGCCAGTGATCCACTCACCCACCGACACGATCGGCACGTCCCTGCCGGCGCGTGTGTCCCTGAATTGCTCGATCTTCAGCACGTTGGTTTGTATCCACTTGTCTGCGATTGCCTTGGCTCTGGCGCGCTCGGGCTTCTTGTCCAAGTCCAGCTCGAGTGTGCTTGCCACCGCCAGCCCGACCCAGCGCTTGCTGCGTGCGTTTTCGCGATATGGGTCGTCGTCTTCCTCGGCGCGTCCAACTGCGCGCTGCACCATCATCGCGTGCTTTGCCGTGACCCCGTCGAAAAGGTCAGGCATTTTAAACACCTCGGCAACTCCGACGTATTCGCCATTCGGGATTTGTATGCCGACCATGCGCCGGTACACGGCCTTCGCGGCGGGCGGCGCGAGGTTTGACTTGCCGTCGTCCACCCTGAATATGGACAGGCTCTCATGCTCCGGAACGCCCATCTTCTGCGCGTCCTCCTGTGAAATTTTGTTGATCACACGCGCAGCTCTGGCCGCAGACAGGAGTGAGCCGGCGCCACGGATCGAATCCGCTGTGGCGTCGTCGCCGTTACCCTTGCGGATGTGGTGTACGAGGCCCACCGCGCAGTCCGTCGCGTCACACACGCCCCTGACGGCGCCCACTGCCGCGTTCATTGCGGTGTTGTCGTTTTCCTGAATGCTGTTGGCCCCGACCCACGGGTCAATCATGGCGATGCCAATATCCAGCTCGTTGATTTTTGTCGTCATGTAGCCGGTCATTTCCTCGTCAACGCTGATGCCGTCTCGGTCCTGCCGCGCGAAAATCATCTTGATGTCTCGGCCCGCGTCCAAGAATAGACGGCCACGCACTTCCTCGGGGTCGATCTTGTAGTGCAGCATCGCCGCAGCAAAGCGCCGGTGCATTTCCTCGAGCGGGTCTTCCAAGTTGATAATCCAGACATTGCAGCGCTCATGCACCACCTCGCCCAGTAGCGGCCGGCCGGTTGCGATCGCCAGCGCCTCAACGATTTGCAGGGACGTCTTGCCGACGCCACCCGCAGACGCCAGAACAGAGACGTGGCCGCGAATGTAGTGCTGCCCGTAAACCCACCGGCGCGGCGGGATGTTCTCTGCGTCCATTGGATCAAACGCAGTCGGCCACTGGCGTGCGCCCTCGATGCGCTCCAATGCCACCAGCGCCACCGGCTTTGCCTGTGCCAGCGCCTCGCGCAGCTTATCCTCCCCGACTTCCTGCAGGTAGTCGTTGGCGTCCTTGACGCCGTCGATGCCCAGCATGTCAAATCTCACGACGTGGACGTCAGTTGAGCCGTCGCCGCGCAGCACGTCGGACACGGCCTCGACATCCAAGTCTGGGTCAGCGCAGATCGTTACGTCACTGGCGCGTGGCACGTTGTACGTGGACAGGCCAGACTTGCCAAACGTGCAGACGACTGTGGCAGCGCCCTGCGACGCCTGATGGACAGACAGCGCATCCTCCGGCCCCTCGACCATGATGATCGGCGCGGCCGCGTCTTCGCTGGCGATCCGCATGACGTTACCGACCAGCGCACCCCGAGAATACTTGTTGATGTTGTTGTGTTCGCGCTTGGCGCCGTCCTCTGTGAGTAGCACGGCCTGCACGCCACAGACGCCTCCGGCGTCGTCAACGGCGGGAAATATAATCGCCGGCCCGCCGTAAAGGCTGGGACTGTATCTGGCGATGGTGGCGGCAGTCGCAGCGCGCAGGCCACGACTGTTCAAATATAACAGTGCAGGGCGCACGGCGTCCTTGTTGTCGCGGTTGATCGGGACGCTGCGCTCCCAAGTATCGACGGCCCGCGCGATCTTTTCCTTGCGCGTCTCGTCGTCGCGCACCAACAGATTTTTCGCTGCCAGTCGGCCGATCAGGCGGTCCATTTCGGACGGCGCAAATGGCTCGCACTCGCCGCCGTCAAGTTCCTTCGGGTTGTCGCTGCCGCGCTTAAAGCCGGAGCCAATCGTGGATTTGATTTCGTGGTCCTTGAGGCCAATCGACTTTGCTGCGGTGTGCAGGTCAACGATTGTGCTGTCGATGTCGCCGCCGCCCATATGTGCGTGGCGTCCGAGCGTGAACGCGGCCTTGTTTAGCGCCTCGTTCCGCTGGCCTTTTCCGGCCATTCCTATTTCCGCGACGACGCTGTCGCAAACCTTTTTGTAATACTGCTGGCTCATCTGCTTCCCTTTCCCCGATGATGCCGCGCCCAAATTGATGGGCGCGGCGTGTGCTTAGAAGCCGAACGCGTCGTCTGACTTTGCGGCTGCCGGAGCTGGTGCCGGAGCTGCTGGCGCGTCACCCTCGACTGGTGCCGCGACCCATTTTTTTATCGTGAATCCCAGATCAAAGCTAGTACCCTTACCGACCACCAACGGCGTCGAGGACGTTACGCTGACCACTGGGATCAGGCCCTGATTAAACTCTGTCGCCTTTTCTGCAGTGTTATACAACTTGGCGATAAACTGGCCGGTGCCGTAGCTGTTGTTACTGAATTGTGCGGGCGTGCCGTCAGCCATCCAGCAATCAACGTCGAAACCCTGCTTATATGCAAGTTTGCCTTCGGCGTCGATTTCCTGCGGCTTTGCCGTTGGCTGTGACGGCGCGGGCCACTCCTGCCAGTCGCGCATACCCACGGCGATCTTGAGCCAGCCGAATTTTACGCTCTTGATGTCGATGGCGATGCCCTTGACCATGTCGATAGTCTGCGGGTCTGCGCCGGCGTTTAGGGTCCAGCGGTTCTGTGGGAGGTTGACCCGAACGTATGCGCCCGAGCTGTCTGATGTCTCACCGAATGAAATTGGCATAAGTGTCTCCTGACGTTGTGTGCCTAATGTTAGCCAGTTACGGCTGCGAGTGCTGGAATGACCAGCTTGGTATTTGGATCGTCTGCAATTCGCCGAAGCCGTAATCCCAGACGCCCGTTTTACGCGCTTCGGCGTATTTGCCCAGCGCGTATTCTGTTGCGGCGTCGCCCTCTGCGAGCGACGACCAGTCTAATTCGTAGCAGCCGACGTGATGCGGTGCCTCCTTGCCTACCGTGATGAATATGAAGCGGTCAATCTCTAAACCCTCCAACGCCATGACGCGGCGATAGAATGCGTCCTGAATATGGTAGCCAAACTGCGCGCACTGCTTGCTAAATCCAGCCGGATCGGGGGCGATTGTCGTCTTCAAATCTATCAGCGCGCCGATGTCTCTGCGCCAGCCGTCGGGCCGGCACCGCAGGTCAACGTCGTGGATGTCGTCGCGCGCAAATATAGATGCCTCGCAGACGAGGTCGCCGGATAGCAGCGCCGCCGCAGCCTTGTTTGAGCGCACAGCGTTGGCCATCGCCACGGCGATTTTGTAGTCGCCCTCAGTGAGTAGCAACGCGCCAGCAGCTCCGGCTTCGGCCTTGTGGTCGGTCCACACCTTGCCGCGCCGGTGTTCTGTGCCACACCACACCGAGCCAGACAGGTGCGGTTCAAATGTTAGCGTGTGGGCTGCAGTGCCGACGTCAAATGCGTTGCTGTGCTTGCGCTCGCCATATTTGAAATCTGCCAGCGACTTCTGCGCAATTGTCTTGGCACCGGACGCGGACAGGGAGTCCGACAGGTGGTATTCCTCGTTGGTCATCGTGTAGTTAATCGACATTACATTGCTTCCCTTACTAAATAGCAGAACGCCTCGAAATCCATCTCAATTACATGTCCGTCGTCTTGCCAGTGGTTTGGGTCCATTGGCACGACGCAGCGGATCGCCTTGCGGTCGTAGCGGTAGATCAGAGCAGGGTATTTGCCTTCGCGCCTTGCTGCGACGCACGTTTGCGACCACCACGCCTTCTGGCCGCCTATGGGTCCGTCAGCGTAGCGTTTCAGCTCCAACGAAAACGGAAATGCAGGATCGGATGGGGACAAGTCGCCCAATCCACTTTCCCGATATTGATCCAAATTTCTCTTGAATTGAATACCCAGTTCGTCGTCCAGCATTTTGGCGATGTCGCGCTCAAACGTGGCGCCTTTGTTGCGGCCATTGGTAGCCATTAGATGCTGACCTCGACGCCGTTGTCCTTTAGTAGCCCGATGATCGCCTGCTCGGTCAGCACGGCCATGCTGATGCGCTTCTTTTTGGACAGCGCCCGCAGTGAGTCCAGCACCTCAGTGCGGATACGTGCGCCCAATTGTTTCGTGTCATTTTCCATCGTTCTGTCTCCAATATGTTTTGCCAGTGTGGCACCTGTGCTATCTGGGCGCAAGTGCTGCGCAATCTTTGTGTGATCTTTCAACTTTTGGCTTTCCCTCCACGACGCCGGTGATATTGATTGCCAGTGGGGCGAATATTTCAACCTTGGTTGTTGTTGGTGCGCTTGCTGGTTACTGCGCTACAGTCCGATTTTTTTAGTTCACCCGCCCCACACGATCTCCTTCATTCTTGTTGTGAACCGGACACGCCGGATCATGCCAGTAGTAGCCGCTAGGTACGCCGTCACGCGAACAGGTGCATTTTTTGCTCATGTACTTATCCCCTTCGGCATACTTTGCCCGTTCGTGTTTGATCCTGTCTGCGACGTAGGTGGGCGCGCTGTCGATGCAGCGGCCCTCCGCCTTCACTTGGTGCCGCATAACGGCCTCCGCGCTGGGGTAGCTCCGCCAACAATCGGGACACCGAAAATTGCGCTTCTTGCTCACGATTTGCGCCCCTTGTTTACCAGCTCATACCAGTTGCGGTTGCCCGTGCTGGAGCTGTGCTTGCGGATAACGCCAACCGACATTTGATTGCGCAGGGCGTTTTGAACGCTGGCCGGCCGAACCGTCCCAACCAGCCCGTCTTGGATTAAGCGCATAGTGGATACGCCTTTGGGGCAAGCGCGCAGAAATTTTAGCACCTCGACATCTGCGACCCGCTGCAAGCCCTGACGCTCAACCTCCGTCCTGTCTGGCGTTTTTGGCATGCGCGGGCGGTGGTCGTGAGCCAACTCATGGCGGCGAATTACGCGCCCGATGTGGGCCTCGTTTTGTGTTGCCATCGACGTCAACTTGAATGCGTTGTCGGTGATTGTTTGTAGCCGAGTTGTCATCTGCGTTTCCCTTTCGACGCCATGCGTTCCTCAAGATCGTCGTGGTAGGCATCAATGCAAATCAGCGCGATAAGGCTGGCGACTGCAGGCAACTTTGAGCCGCCGACCGCTGGCAGCTTTAGTGTTTCAGCAATTAGCCATTCCGACACCGCGTCGGGAAGCTTGCAAGCAACGTCCGTTCCAAGGCTGCCGATTGTCAGAAACTGGCGGTTCTGCTGTTGCAGTTTGCGCAGCGTGGTGTGTGGCCGCGCCGCTGGCGCTGGGCCTTTTGTTTTGTGATTATCTAACATGATCATTCCTCAATCAGTCCGCCAAAGTCCGCAACTGATGTCGCCCACAGAGCAAGCGATGCCCGCTTTAAGTTGGGCCGACTATAGACGGATGCCATTACAATTTTGTTTGCATTGAAAAGCGCGAGCAATCGGTCACGCACGACGCCAACTTCCAAGCCCAAAATGCGCGCAATTTCGCCAGTTGACGCGAAGTCGGCAGCTACCAGCTCGCCAAAGATTTCATCGTCGATGTCGCGCCCCGCGATTTCGGCTGTGATCGTTGGCGGCTTTGATGCGTGGACAGTGATTGCGTATGGCGCGACGTGGACGGCCATAAACGGCGTGCGGTCGCGGCTGTCTTCGACGGGGTTTGGGATCACGTTCGCCACCAACACGTCGCCAACTTTTAGGTTTGCGCGAATTGATACCGACGCAGGGACAAATACACTTTCGCCAGTGCCATGCTCTAGCCCAAAGCAACTTTCGCTGAGTGTGCGCGTTGTTATTGTGATCGCGGTTTCGGTTGTTGGCTGGTTATTATCAAACATTTTGGTCTCTTTCTGATTTGGATTTGATTGCGTAGATTTCGTCGAGCGGGATGTCGTGGACGGCCCCGCACAGCACTGGCCCATATCGTGCGATGTCTTGGATGATCTCGTTTTCCCTGATCCTTTCGCTGTTGTCGTATGTCTGCACACTGGCGCGCTCGGCTGGATATGCGGAGCCGTAAAGCATGACCTGC
>TARA_R110002126_G_scaffold163553_2_pt1 | contig 17512 bp, 9 predicted proteins | sample TARA_R110002126 | Tara Oceans TARA_R110002126 (sample SAMEA4397536) | marine metagenome | biome: Polar Biome; feature: [DCM] deep chlorophyll maximum layer (ENVO:01000326); material: water (ENVO:00002006), including particulate matter (ENVO:01000060) such as... | depth 30 m
CGAAATGGTAGAACACGATCATGAAACTCTTGCTTATGCATTATACGGTCCTCAGACAAAATCTCTCGATGATGGTATTTATACTATATACAACTTTGGAGAACAGATTTATCGACAATACAACTTATATGAAGTTAAGGATAAATTCTCTGGTAAACCACTGTATGAAGTGCGAGAAGAGCGAGAGCAGATTGATGAGACAAAGGATTTTGATAACATTACTGATTTCTAAATTTTATAATGGCTAATAATAACAGAGTAAAAGTATCTGGGTATGCGCAAAGAGTCTTTTTTAATGATAACATTGAATATAGAGATTTTAGTGAAAATTTAGTAGGTAACCAGTTCACATCAGAAGGTGGGGTGACGTTATTTACTATGGGTAACTTTACGGTTACTACAAACCTTGACCCAAAACCCGATAGGGTATTTAAAACGGGTACTTTTTCAGATTATTTCTGTTTAGATGATATATCATCAGACGATCCAACTTATTTAACAATTGAAGGTAATCTAAAAACTCAGTTAAATTTAGATATTACAAACCCACTACATTATGTGTGGTATGGCAACTTCAAAGAGTTTGCAAGGGTATCATTAGGTGATATTTCTAATAAATGGCCTGGGGCGATATATGTTGACAATAAAGTTGGATCTATTAGTGGGGATAACATTACTAATTATTCTTATGATCCAATTTCCGACACATCAACGATAACCATACCGACAAAATATTTTATTAACCCATTTAGTATTAAATACACTAAGGACGCATCATTAGTTAATGATTCAGAAGAATTGTCTACACTAAGAAATATGACGGTTAATTATCTTTCTTATATTATAGATGTTAATGGGGTTGAATTTAAGTTAAAAGAATTTACTGGGTCAACAACAACAACAAATGATATTATTAATGTTGTGGTTGATAAAGAAGTATTCCCAACATTAACTGGTAATAGCGGATCCATACCATATTTTATTAAACCAAACGAGCAAGAGAGAGAGGGATTTTTCAGTGGGTTAAATGAATTCCAAAGGAACATTTTAAATAGGTTAACAAACCCAATATATACCATAGAATTATCTTACCCACAAGAAGGTAGTGGTGGTATTATTGTTTATACAAATACAAAACTAACTTTCCCATTAATGGATGATGGTTATAACCTTAATTTCTTTGACGGCATATATAATAGTTATGCAGAACAATTGGTTAATATAACTGAGGGATATGACGACACACAAACTAACTTAATGGTTAGGAAGTATACTGCGGAAATTATTAATAGTTTTGATACTGCACCTAGATGTGATGGTGATGACTTAATAAATGATGGTGCTAAGGCAACAAGTTTATTAAATATTTATGGTAGAGAATTTGATGAGGTTAAGAAATATATAAATGGTATAAAATACGCTCACGTTGTTACTTACGATAAAAAAGATAATGTTCCTGATACCTTAGTTAAAGATTTAGCTTGGATGTTGGGTTTTGATGGTGTTGATTTCCTTTCAGATATAGATTTAAATAAAAGTTTATTACCGAGTAATGGTAAGGGGGAATTTAGTGGTACATCAAGAAACTTAACACTACAAGAATTAGATATTGAATTATATAGAAGAATTATACTTAACATCGCTTGGTTGTGGAAATCAAAAGGAGCTAGAAAGGCAATAGAATTTTTATTTAGATTTATTGGTGCACCAGAATCTATAGTGGTGTTTGATGAACACGTATACGTGGCAGATAAACCATTAGATGTGGAACAAGTAAAAAGGATGTTATACCTTTACACTGGTGATGTAGACATAACTAATTTACCCTTTGATGAAAATGGGTATCCATTACCACCACAAAACGGTGATCAAAGAATTTTATCATTCATTGACGCATCTGGTAATACAATATTTAGTGATCCACAGGAGATATACTTCCAAAAAGGTGGGGGTTGGTACAGAGAAACTGGTGGGGATAATTCTAGTTTAGATTTAAATAGTGGTAACAACCCACATGTTGGACCATACGATGCTGGTAGAGAATACGTAAATTACTTCACATCAGATTGCTTCATTCCAGGATACTCACCAACGAATACAGTATTTAGTGCTCATACTAGATTATATGAAAATTTATTTATAAACTATAATTACGGATTTATAAATGGTATGCCGACAACATTCGATTTATACGCTTCACCATTAACAACAACCAATCAGTTGTTAAGTGAATGTATAAATTTAACAGCAACAATTGATAATAGCTGCCCACGATTATCTGGTGGTACGGTTGAAAACGCACCTAGTACAATTTTAGAGGAGTTATGTATTAATGCTAAGAAAGAATATGATGAATGGGTATTAAAAATACAAGAAGAGCCTTATTTACAATATAGTCCTGAATGGGAGATAATTAAACGAAACAATGAGATTGCGAGTATAAATTATTTTGGTAGTGTAAATGCTGGTAGTGTTTGTAATGATAATTCTTGTATAGAGTTATGTGTTGGGGTTAATACTAAAACAGATACTAACCCTTGTGACGATTGGGTTTTAGTTGATGACGCTGATTCAGCACCATTTATATATTTCACAGATGGTGATGGTAATAAAGTTTTATTTGACGACTTTCCGGTGTGTTGTGTTGCGAATGGTGGTGTTTATAAAGACTTCACATTTCAAAACGGTAAAGAAGCTTGTTATTGTGCTAGATCTGCACCTTGTAATGGTTTAGTACCATCATCTACCGGAACAGACGGTATTGTTGTTTGGGAACAAACGGATGGTAATACCAATGTACCATCAGTTAATATTGCAGAATCAAATAGTGAAAATATTTATTTTTCGATTTCAGAGGTGTCTTTAAATTGTTACTATCAAATAACACCCATTGGTGAAAGTAATGGATTAACACCAGAAATATTGTTCCAAACAGATAGTGGAAGTCTTAGTGGTTATTTAAATTTAGGGTATGTTACCGAAACATGTTTTAAAGGTAGTATTGAGGGTTTAACTATTTTAGATGAAAATGGGTGGAATGTATTACAATCCCCACCAGTTGTTACAAACGTATCAGCGGAGTGTTGTGTGTGGTATGGTTATTTGTTTTCTATTAATGAGGATGGTAATGTGGTATGTAACGACAATTCATTACAACAGGGTAATAATAGCACTGAAACAAATACAGCGGTTGCAACTGAATCATTATTTAATATTAATAAAGAATATGAAACTACATTAGATAAATTTGGGCCGGATAGTAAAACCACAATAGAAATAAAAAGTGTAGTTGATGTTAGACAATCATTATACCAATCGTATGAGTCAGATATTAGTAACCAACAAAAACAGACTACTTATAATACAGAAAAAAGAGTTAGTGAGTATAAAATTGGTGGTAACCTTAATATGGATACTTCCATATATAATACATTAGGTGGACAATACAATAGATTAAATAATGGTGTGTATTTAAAATTCACCACCACTGATATTACATCGGTTAATTTTGACTCCGCATTTGAAAACCCTGAATTAAATGACTGTACTATATGGCAACCAAAGGTTGATCAACTAACTGGTTTTGTATCATTTGAAGTTACCGATGTAGATGGTGAAGTTTTTAACCTACCAGAGGATAGGGAATTATATAAAAATTGTTGTAGTGCTAAAGGATATACATTTGGTTGTTTTAAACAAAGTGGGGTTGATGGTAGTTTAATACCAGTCGTTTGTGATGAAGGAAGTGTTGGTCCGGGATCAGAAAATGCATTATCCAATATCCGCAATATAGATAGATCCAATGGTGATACCCAATTCGCAACCAATGGAGTTTCACCCAATAGCTCGGTAAATACAATTAAAAAATGTGTTGATCCTGATTTTATCACTTGTACTGATGTATCGGATGTTAAAATGGTATTCGCGGCAAATGAGTGGAATGGGTTTTACCTACCAAAAGAGGTAGATGGTAAATGTGAAATTGACATTCAGGCAGATATAATGATTAAGTATGATGCAGAAAGTTTATTAGGTTGTGCTTCTAATAATACATGTGGGTTTCATTATTCCCAATACGATAATAGTTTATATGATGTTAATTGTATGAACTGGGTAACCTTTACAGAATATGATAATGTATTAGATGATTTAAGAAATAACAAACAAATAGTTGATTTAAATGGTGTAATTGAGTGGTCGGAAGTTAACCCAAATTACGTTGATTTAGGTGACATTAATACTTCACAATACATACCTTATTTTGATGGTATTAATATTGATGTGTGGCAAACACCTGGGTTACAAGCCGAACCAAATAGTGGGTGTTGTCAAGCTTTGGGTGGTGAATTAGTCTCTACTAGTGAATGGGGTAATATACATACAACAAATGTAAACGAAATTAATACTCAGTTTAATGGGTTAATTGAGAGTAATGGCACAACAACAGAAAACAATTATGATTCTTATATTAGTGATTTATTAACTTTAACGAACACATATGGGGGTGTGGTAAGTGGTATCACCTGCATTGATCTCACTACTTTTAAATATGACGGTGAAAAATGTATTGATTTTACACAATTAATCACAACAGAAAATGTGTGCTATTTAACTATACCAGCAGAATGTGGTATTTACTCTAAAATAATTGAGGGGTATTGGGTAATGATTAATCAACTACAACTTGCAAAAGAAGAAATTGAGGATTGTATCGATCAGAGAGAAACACTTGAAAGTAATCTTACCGAATTAATTGCCGAAAAAAGAGAATTGTTAGTTACTTTATCAACCCATAATAGTGAATGTAGTGTGACAATAGAAGGTTATGAAAGTCTTTTATCAGAATGTAATAGTTCTATTGAGTCTATAAATAATATTATAAATTCTTATAATATTACAATAAAAGATTTACAAACCTCAATTAGTGTATCAGAGAGTTATATCAATGATACGCCAAAAGAAAGTCAAAATTCGGATCAACTATTATTTAACCAACAAAATATTGTAAATAGTAATTCTCAGATAGAGATGATTACTGGTCAAATAAACCAACAACTTATTCTTTTAAGTGAACAACAAACTATTTGTGATGAAATTTCAACACAATTAGAAAATACTAAAAAAGAGTGTGCTATTACAACTTCCGAAATTAAAGTATCAATAAAACTTATTAACATAAATATTAGAAACCTTACAACAGAGATAACATCATTAAGTTGTTGTAATGTTGGGGTGTTAGATGATTTAGAAAACCTTTTAATGTTAGCTGGTGGTGGTAGAGAAATGGCTCTTATTGATGCCAAGAATTGTTATGATAACCTTAATACCGAAAGGGAGCAAAATTACCAACAATATTTAGCTGATCAAATTGAGCAGGTATTAAATTATGTGGATGATCTAGAGGTTTGTTTAACATTAGAGGTGGATAACAATATTGGAACAACCACTGTTGATTTAAATCAAAGGTACACAACAATAGATAGTCTAACAACAACGGTTTGGGAATTTGATCCTTATGAGGATTATACTGGTATTATATTCGAAGGTGACACAACTAAGGTTAATGCTATAGAACAGGCTATGTTTGTTAAAATGAGGGAAAGGTATGGTGATGAGTCAGTTACTCAGAATACATTTGTTGCTAATTGGAAACATACATCATTACCGATATCAGATGTGCAACTAATGCAACTAAAAACACTTTACCCAGATAGACCATTCTTTATCGGTGTAGCAATCAAAAACTTTGAATGTGATGTTTGTGTATTGATTGATAATATACAAATCAATATCGAAACAGATGAGATAGAAAGAAAATTCTCTATGGAGAGTTGTCCATCATTTGATTTAAGTTGTGTTATAGATGATAAGAAATCTTGGGTATTTAGTGATGGTGGTGTAACTGAGGTAGTAGATGTACCAGGAATTAATAGCTGTAACCTACCAGCACAATTAGACAATACAACAAAGATTATAAAATTCGAAAAACCACAAGAAAGGTTATGGTTAGATTTAGAATATAGAAATGCAGATTATGAAGTTAATCATGAACACTTAGTATTAAATTCTAAGTCAGCAACATTTAGAATAGACGCAGCTAAGGCGATAGAATGTGATGTTTATAATTTCTGGCAACAAATTGATTGTTCATCATCAGCTTGTACTGGAACAACATCAGCGGTTACAAAGTCAGATTGCTTAATTACTGGATACACGACAGTGTGTGTATGTGAGGTTTTTAGTGGTGGTAGTGAGTGTATAACTTGTCCTGATGGGTTTACCTTAGAAGATGATAATGTAACATGTACAAAAATTGAAGAAGAACTAGCAATTGCTAATGGTACAATTTTAAATGTGGGATCGGGCGACACAAATAATGTTTATGGCACTAGCGGTGGAAGATTTTACTCTGATGTTGATAATAGTAAATTACCATTAACATTAGATAGTAATAATAAATTTAATGACATCGACGCAACCGAAATAACACCACTAGATGTAATTCAAAACTCCCTATGGGGGTCAGGTAATACAACGATTAATGGTAGGTTAAATAGTGTCGGGGTGTGGTCAGATACCCCTAAAATACCCGGATTACCCGGTTTCTCCCCTTATAGATCACCAACTGATACGTGGATCGGTTTTAGTTTTTGTGTTGACACCATCAGTGGTGGGTCATACACTATTGGTATCGCTGCCGATAATAGAATACGTCTTAAAGTTAATGGGTCGACTTATATGGAAATGAATCAGGGTGCTGCGTTTAACTTTATATATTGGCACATGTTTAATATAGAATTATCTGCTGGTCTTAATATTATTGAAATGGAGGGATGGAATGATGGTGGTGACGCAAAATTTGGTGCTGAGATTTATAGTGCTGACATACCAACATTAACTGGTATCACCACTGAATCAGCTTTAAGTGCTGTTACGATATTCTCAACAGAAACAATAAAAAATAATGGTGGTGTCTTTGATTTAGGTGAAAATAGTGGTTTTAGTTGCCCATCTGGATTTGCGTTACAAACGTGTGGGGATGAATTTACTTGTGTGTCTATTAGTAAAGAAGCCGCGATAATAAGTTGTACTGGATGCTCAACAGAACAAAAATATATAGAAGTAAATCCATTAGACTTTTTAGATTTTAAACCATCAGAGATTAATGTTAAAGAAAATATGGATGCGATGGTAGTGTCTAATCTAATCGATGTTAAGAGTAGACAAGTGTTAGGTGGCTATCCGTTGTTGGCTGGTTTTTATGAATTATATCTACAAGCAAGTAATTGTGGTAAAGAATTAAGTGGGCATTTAGATTATAATAATTTATTTGAGTTTACTGATTTAATTGGTGATTATTGGTTAGATTTATTAGAACAAGTAATACCAGCTACCACTATTATGGATGGTTGTGATAATTCTGGTAAAGTATATAGAAACCACATATTTGATCAACCTAAACACTCATATAAGAGATACGCATTAAATTACTTTTATGAAAATACTGATGGATTAATCAATGGTACTGAATGTACATTAGAAGGTGTTACTACAGAATCTATAGGTGAAGAAAGGTTATGTGTTGAATTAACGGAAACGGTGATAATTGGTGGAGAAGATACAATACCATCTGATATATCGTCATTTACCGATGTATTGTTAAGTGAGGTATATGACGGACCAAGTATAAAGGCACAAAGGGTTATTAACTCTTATGATCCTATAACTCAATTTAACAAAGTATTTATCACTCAGATATATGATACAAATGAGTATGAAGGTGATGTAACAATTGTAGGGGATCCTGAGTGGGATAAATACGATGAATTAATATATGATTGTTCATAACATATAATAAAATAATATTATATAATAAATATTTATAATAAAAAGATATGGCATCAGCGTCAGGTAAAATAAAAATATTAGAAACTAGTATAAATGTGATTACAGAGTATGAATCACAATCTGATTTCGCACCCACTATATATTCACAATATAATAGGGGTGAGTTTATACAGGTTTTTAATGGTACTTGGTTTATGACTGATTTATCAAAAACACCTGTTATCTTACCTAAACCATTACCTTTATTTAGTGGGTTAAGGATTTTTGATACAATAAAGGATGAACCCGTTATAACATACGTAATGACAGGAAACACAGGTAGTGTGTTAAGTGGGTATACAGTAGACGCAAATCACACATTAAGGTATATAGATGGTGGTGATGATTACTATCAAACAGGTGTAAGGAATGAAAGTAATAATTTTGGGTGGTTACCTAGAAGTAATACAGAATTATTTACTACAATAACTAGAAGTGATATTGATGGTTTTGATTATCCTGAATTTTCTGTTAGGGGCACTAGAAAAATACCATTAACTGGTGAAACAATATGTGGACCAGAATCTGAGTCATCTAATAGAAGTAATTATAATTGGTTTTTTGGAATTAATGCGGGGATAAACTTCAACCCTATCGAAAGTGGAGCAACACCAACATCGATTAGTGGTAGTGTTGTATCAACTGAAGGTTCATCTGTAATATCAAATACAGAAGGTGACCTATTATTTTATAGTGATGGTGAAACAATTTATACTAGCGCAAATACAATAATGACAAATGGTACTGGATTAAATGGTAATACAGGGTCAACACAATCATCACTTATTGTACCAAGACCAACCACAAATCAATATTACGTTTTTACCACAAATTATGATGGCGCCAACAACGGATTTAGTTATTCAGTTGTTGACATGTCTTTACAGGGTGGTAACGGACAGGTACAAACAAAAAATATTGATTTATTATCTAGCGGACTTACAGAAAAAGTAGCTGGTGCCAAACATAGTAATGGTATTGATTATTGGGCTATCACACATAAAACTGGTGATAGTATATTTTATAGTTATAAAATAACATCGGGTGGAATATCACCACCTGTGATAACTAATATTGGTAGTGTAAATAATACTCCAAGAGGGTATTTAAAAGTTTCACACGATGCAAGTAAAATAGTCAATGCAATATATGATGAAGATATTATAGATATAATGGATTTCACCTCATCTGCGGGTACATTAAGTAATTTAATAACAATTACTGGATTTACATTTGATAACGGACCTTATGGTGTAGAATTTTCTTCGGACTCTTCTAAATTATATATTTCAGATGGGGCTCAAGGTAAAATTTATCAATTCGATTTATCTTATTCATCGTCAACCGATATGGTAGATTACTCTATTATAGTTGCTGATATCACAGGTAACACTAACGGATCATTACAAATGGGTCCAGATGAAAAAATATATGTTAGTAATTTTGATAATGATACATTACATGTAATTCACTACCCTAATGGGTTAGGTGTTAATTGTAATTTCGATGAGGATAGTGTAAAACTTCTAAGTGGTACGACATCCCAATGGGGGTTACCTAACCAAATAAACAATACAATTTTATCTTGTGACAGGTACGCGTATATAAGAGAAACGGGTTCTGATAATTTTAATTTTGAATATACTATTAATGATGTTACTGGGGTTATAGGGGATAAAGAATTAAATTTTTATAGTGAAATATATAAATACAACAACGCAAACAGCGGGTTCACAACAAACGCTGTTTATAGTTCTCAAACAATACCATATAGTTCGTTTACAACCGCCAACACAACAACAATTAACGTAAATGGTATTGGTGAAGGTGAGTTTATTATAAAAGGTTATTACGAATACCCAATAAACACATTTGTTGGTAAACAATTAGGTTATAGATATAATACAATTGATACTCGTAAAAAAGGTGATTTATATGGGTTATATAACCCCATTACTGATTGGTATTTTTTAAATATGTATAGGGCAGACGTTCCTACACTAACCAGTAAAATTAATGCTAATACAGAACCTATTGGTACTTTAAATGTTAATAGTTTTTATACCACATCAGGTATAACTGGTTATACGTTAAGTGTAAGTAATGGAGATCAAATAATTAGTTATAATGGATCAGTATTATCAAAGGATATTGATTATACTATTACAATAAGGCAGTTAGTGTTTAATTTTGAAGTATTAGATAACCAATTAGTTACTATAGTTTATGTAGATGGCGGCGGTGGTAGTAGCGCTTATATTGATAAATTATTGGTGAGTACAATAAATAGTGGGACAACTAACAGTGAAAAACTAACAGATAAAATTTATTATAACACTGATTTTAATAAATACGAGTTTTATACTGACACACCTACCAGTGGTGATATCGCACTCACAGTGAATGGTGCTATATTGGTAAATAATGTTGAGTATTATAAATCTATAACTAATAAAAAACGATCAATATTAGATGTACCAATTAAAATTGGTGACACTATTCAAGCCTTCTATGTTCCTGAAGCTTCGGTAATTGGTCCAATTACAACTATTTCACCCATTATAGGTTGGACAATCAGTAATGCCCCTGTATGTGGGCAAACAGGTACTTTTATTGTGGAATTTGTAGGTGGAGATGATACGTCATTTAATAATATATTATATAGCGGCACTACCGACTATGTTGTAGGTCAAAGATCTTATAATGCTGGTGTAACATTAAGTGGTGGAACGTTTGGTGATAAATTCATTTATAGGGTAAAAAACGAGAAGAGATATACCACATTAAATGGGGACATCATAAAATCGGAGAGAATTAGTGAGACTACACCGATAGAAATAACTACGAATGCATTAAATTCGTATTGATAATATTTACATTGAGTATATTTATAATAAAATAATAGACATTAGATAATGAGTTACATAAATAAACACAGAACAGCATTAGTAAGGACAAAACTTACCGATATAGGTAGGGAGTTACTTGCCAAAGGTCAATTAACGTTTAACTCTTGGATAGCAGGTGATTCAGAAGTGGATTATAGTTATGTTAAGGGTTGGAAAGATTTCGTACCTAGTAGTAGTGCGACAACAGGACAATTCTTTTTTAATATTAATACTGGTGGAACAGAAGTTAATTACTCTGCGGTATTAAGACCTAAAGATAAACAATATTTTCCGAAATCATTTTTATTGGGTAATGAAGGGAGCTTTATACAACAATTTGGTGGTGAAAGTAATGTTAAATTAGTAAAAGGTATTATTAGTAATAAAGCTGATGACAGAGGATTTTTCTCAGGATCAACCGCATCATTAGGTTTGACAGCACAAACAACAACACAATTTATTAAAGAGAGTGGGTCTATTGATTTATCTGCGTTTAGTGGTGAAACCGATACCACAACCTTTACAAAAGGGGTGTTAAGATTATCTACACCTTTAACAGCGTCTAGTGTTAATGATATAATGGTTTTAAATTTAAGTAATTCTACATTAGGTAACCTTACGGGAACAACAACGGAGACAACACCTTCAATGTCACAATACTATATGATTACTAATTTAGAAGATAGTGGGTCAACAGTTAATGTGGATAGAGCATTACCTAACTTTACCGCTGATAGTGGAACGATTATTAGTTATTATGTAATCCCTGGTGGTAATGACCCAGCAGATGATTATTATGGGGAAAGCTCATTAACATCATATTGGCACACAGGTACTTTATCGTTTGATAGTAGTTGTGATATATGTGTGGATAATATTCCTGTTTGGAACATGAACAATCCTTGGTGTGAGAATATGGCGGGTCAGTTTAAAGACACAACAGATTATTATCATGATCACCAATTGTTTGGATCAGAAGAATTCGTAGGAACAAAATTACTTTTAAATTACAAAAATACACCAGAAGTAACACAAGCACTTAAAGAATCTGCGTCTAGTTACATTGACCCATTCCAAAAAGGTATATCGATAATACATTACACTAATAGTTGTATCTCTAATTTCTATGGTGAATTTTTCCACATTGATGGGGAATCAGGAAAACTATTAAATTTAGATATTCCAGTAATGTGGCATAGAAAAAATGATGTTGGAACAGCTAGTGGGACAACAATGGGTATGAGATTTTTATCTGACGCAACGGAAAAGACTTTAAAAAATACAAATATAAAATATTACGATTTAATTGAATATAGTGGAATGTCGGTTACACCTAGTACCCCATTGGCTGTTGGTAAAGTATTCCCTAACGAAAAGATTGTTGTTGTTGATAATGAAGAACTATTAGCTGCGATGTCATATAAGTCAAACAGAAATTGGACTTTACCAGATTTAAAGTCAGAATTAACATCACCAGTAAATGGAGAGTGTACTGGTACATTAAAAGCTGGTGAAAGAATATACCTTACATACTATATGTCAGCTAATTCAGGGGTAACAAATACATTACCTTGTCAGAGGTACAGTGTTTTAGATAATCAAACCGCATCAGATAAAGATGTTCAGTTTAGGTTAGCTAATGTGGATCAACTACCATATATGAGAAAGGTAGAATCTGTTGGTTATGATGGAAAAGGATTCTACGCTAATGAATTTAAAGTATTGGCGCAAGTTGTTGATCCTAAACTTACTGATAGACCAGACCCTAAATTATGGAAAGAGATAGACTTCACGTCAACAAATATCACAACAAATAGTGGGGAAACAATTGATCCATTATTGTTACAAAATCAAAACTCAACAATAACTGGTTTTATATTGGAAGGATCAACCTACACTGGGGCAACCACATTTAACTTAGGTAGTTTTATAGATTTACCACAAGGAACATTTTACAATAAAATGAACTTTGGTGATGAAAGATTATTCTTTGGTAACCTTAGAACTTACATTGGTGCTACTGTTTATAAAACATTATTTAGTGTTAATATAGATGGAGCGGAGTTTGGAAGTAGTAGTAACCCAACATATACAACAGGTGGGGATAGATTCGTAAGTGAGGTTGGTATATTAGATAATAATCAAAATGTAGTAATGATTGCTAAATTGTCAAGACCAATTAAAATTGCCAATAGTAGTACAGCCACAATTGAAATAACTATGGACTTTTAAACATATAAGAAATGGGATTTAACAATACAGCAACAACAATAACAGTAACAGCTAGACTAACATCGATAGGCAGGCAAAGACTATTAAAAGAGTCTTCATCTATATTGTCACATTTTATCATTGGTGACAGTGATGCAAATTACCACACTAGTGGTGTGTTATCAACAGGTGAAATACCATCAACCAGTGGTAATAGAGATGAAACGGGTTTAACAAATATCAATATTGCTACAGGTATTCAAATTAAGAGTAAGTTATATAAGAGTAACACTAACGCCTATTTAAAAGGTGTTGAGAAAAATTCATATCAAGTTAGAAGTGAAACGGTTTCGTTAGGTGAAACAACTGCAACAACATCTAATTTATTATTTACGGTTTTGGATAGAACAAATAATTCAGATAATAATACTAATTATTTTAGAAGTTTATCATTACCAATAACAAATACACAACAAAAGTTTTTTAATAATGTCGCTAAAGATGGTGGTTGGTTAGATACTGCATTTAGTGGGTTTAATACTGATAATGTATTAATTGGTGTTATTAATAATGATATATATGGTGAAATGATTGATGGTAAATCTATTAAGGTTACCTTACCTGTTTATACTGCGGTTACAACAGGAGGAACACCAACAGGTTTAACTACATATGAAATTTATAGTTCATTTGTCAATACCACAACATTCAATAAACCCCAACAAGATAATAGATATTCTGATGGGTTTATTAACACAACTAACTTATTAGGGTCAAATATTGCTTTTTTAGTATCAGATAATACTCAGAAACCAAATAATGAATCAATTAAGAGTTGGGCTACTGGGTTTGACACTTTTAAACCATTTAGTGTTAATGGTAAATCACTTATCAACTTCCAAAGTAATGCAACAACTGGGTTAGTTGCGGATAAGATTATTGGTATTGCGTATTTAGATAAAGGTATTTTAGCGTTTACTGATCCTACGATAGTAAGTGGTATTGCTACTGACTTATATGATTCAACTGGTGCAACAACAGATACATTAACTGCGAATGTTGCGATACCTAGTGGATTTTGGTATTTTACTGGTGATACATATCAATCAGAAATAGATAGTATACAGAATAACTTTGTTCAGAACTTAATTTGTGTTGCTGGTAGGGATGAATTTTACAGATCTCAAAATGCAACATATGCGGATAAGGATAGTGTTAGGATAAGTGAAATTGCTATAACAGATATTACTGGTGAAATATTGGCTGTCGGTAAAACGGACAGACATGTGTTAAAAGCAAAAAATGACTATGTGATATTTGATGTTCAATTAGTGGTTTAAGAAACCAAATAAAGTTTTAAAAATAGAAAAATTTATGGGAAGAGTTTTAGGTTTAGATGTGTCAACAAAGACAATCGGTATTGCGCTTTTTGAGGAAGATGGTAGATTATTGGAGTTAACACACGTTACACCAAAGATTAAACCAAAACCAGATACACCTTTAGAGTTATTAATGAGGAAAGCTCAATCTTTTGAGGAAGAATTTCTACAAAAATATTCAGACTTTGATATTGACAAAGTTTTTATTGAAGAACCATTACTTGGATCAAATAATGTAAATACAGTTGGTGTACTTTTAAGGTTTAATGGTATGATATGTAGATCGGTTTACGATGTGTTAAATGTTGTACCTACATTCATATCGTCTTATGATGCTAGGAAATACGCGTTTCCAGAATTAATGGCTAAGAGAACACATAAAAGAGATGGTGAACCTTTAACTGAGGGTGCGATTGATAGAAACAAAGAAGTATTATTTGGTGGACTTCCTTTCGACATTGATAAAAAGATGGTTATATGGGAGAAGGTTAGTGACATTGAACCTCAGATTGTGTGGTTGTATGATAAGAATATGAAGTTAAAAAAAGAGAACTTCGATATGACTGATGCGTATGCGGTTGTTTTAGGTGGTATGCATAAAGAAGGTTTGTGGGTTCCTGCAACAACAGAGTAAGATACTTTTTTTCTTGAAGAATTATCACTATATTTGGATATATGTCTGAGTTGGTGGTAGAAATATTAGAAGATTTTCTTGGTGAACATAAGAAACATTATGAAGATAGGGGTCAAATTTCATTTGATTGCCCTGAATGTTCTATGGAAAAAAACATGATGTCTGGTGATGGAAAAGGTAACCTTGAAGTTAACTATGGATTAAGTGTTTACAAATGTTGGTCGTGTGGTGAAGTAAATGGAACGCATGGAACAATCAGAAAACTTATTAGAAATTATGGGAATAAAGGACACCTTAAACGGTATAACCTTGTCAACCCATATGTTGCAAAGGATAGAGAAGATAACGAGGCTGTCATAGGGGGGTTACCGAAGGAGTTTAAACCACTATCTACTGACAATGGTAGTTATGATTATGAGAAGGCAATAGGTTACCTTAAAAAGAGGAATATTGGTTTAGACTTAATCAATAAGTTTAATCTTGGGTATTGTACAGATGGTGATTATGCAGGTAGAATCATTGTCCCAAGTTATGACAAAAATGGGGACATAAATTATTATTTAGGTAGAAGTTATGGTTGGAGTAAAATGAAATACAAAAACCCAGAGGTATCTAAGATGGACATTATATTCAACGAAGAAAAAATTAATTGGGATAGTAATGTTTATATAGTGGAGGGTGTATTCGATCACATTCCAATACCTAATAGTATTCCATTGTTAGGAAAAGTTTTAAATGATCACATATTAGAAGAATTATTAACCAAGCTAACCGCAAAGGTTGTAATTGTTTTAGATTCAGATGCTTATAGAGATTCGGTTAAATTATATAAACGACTGAATAGTAGTAAGTTACACAATAGAGTTATGGTTGTTAAGATGCCTGATGGGTATGATATTTCCGATGTTTATCAGAAGATTGGTAAGAAAGGTGTGGTAAAAATACTACAATCAGCAAAAAAAATTAAAGAAAGTTTGTTATAATCCAAAAACATTACTTACCTTTGTCATATGAAAAAATACAACTTGTTTCTCGATGATGTCAGATTTCCTTATTGTGTCTTCAAATTAACAATTTTGCCAATCTATCAACATGATTCAGATTGGGTGATTGTTAGAAGTTATAATGAGTTTGTTGATGCGTTAATAGAGAAAGGTATTCCTGATGTGATTTCTTTTGACCATGATCTTTCATACGACCATTATCTTGAAATTAATCAGACTAATGAGATTTTATATGAGAATTTAGAGGAAAAGACTGGTTATGACGCAGCAAAGTGGTTGGTTGACTATTGTGTGGAAAATGATAAAGATATCCCAATGTATTACGTTCATTCAGCTAACCCTGTGGGTGCTGAGAATATTAAGAATTATTTAGAAAACGCAAAAAAACATTTATTATGAAAAATTATATTGTTATAGAAAGAAATGAAGATTATAAATCTTGTTTAGTTTTAAATGAAGATACCACATCATTTGGTGATGTTTGGTGGAGTATGATTCCTTATACAATAGATAAAAAAGAATTAGAAAGGGTTAAACCTAAAGTTTTTAATAGTAAGCCAGATGCAATGAAATATAAAAAGGTTTTACAATCCCAATCCAACGAAGATTGGAGGGAAAATGGTCATATCCACAAAATGTGGGGGAAACAAAAACAGAAGTGGGTGGTAGAAAATTATGAAGGTAATCTTATTTCTTAGGTGTATAAACCAAAATGTCACTAAGCGCAGGAATTCCACAAAAATAGGAAAATCTTTTCCATTAAGCGCAGGAATTCAACAAATATTTTCCACTAAGCGTTTTTAATGAAGGCTCTTATTTTTACCTTACCCCAGTTAATGAAATCCTCACCATTGTCACCCAATAATAATGCTGACATTGTGCGATGCCACCCTTCTATTAACTCATATTTACCATTCTTATCTCTTACAATAATAACTGGTTCATTCATTCCTTTACCTTTAGCCAAACTTTTTTGAACTCTCATTCTCTTTTCATCATAAGGGACATCATAAGAATCTACTTCACCAAACTCCCTTTCAAAGAAAGCGTTTAATGTGGTATCACTAAAGTCATCAGGATTAACATTTAATAATTCTAATTTCCAAGGCCCATTTAAGAATTCATGCCAATAACTACCCATAGCAGGGATTGGATCCCCATCATATTGATCAATAACCATTGATAGGTTTTTAGGTGATTTAATAAATTGTGCTCTGAAGAAATCTTGTAAGACATAATCAGGTGTATTTGGGAATTGTTTTTTTAATTTAGTGAATACTTTTTTATGTGGGTTAACTTCCTTATAAATTGGGATATCTTCTTTTAAACCTATTTTATATTCATCATTGGTTGCATTACCCGCACCATAATACTCTAAATCATTTTCGTTTAACACTTCCTTTAATATGTTTCTAATTAATTTTTTCATCAAACTTCTGTGATATCTAACTCCTCATCAAAGTGATCTTGGATGTCCATATCATATTGATCCCAGTCATACCCACCATC
>TARA_R110002126_G_scaffold55895_2_pt1 | contig 17498 bp, 8 predicted proteins | sample TARA_R110002126 | Tara Oceans TARA_R110002126 (sample SAMEA4397536) | marine metagenome | biome: Polar Biome; feature: [DCM] deep chlorophyll maximum layer (ENVO:01000326); material: water (ENVO:00002006), including particulate matter (ENVO:01000060) such as... | depth 30 m
CATATTAAGGAAACTAGCGATGCCATACGTAAACAAACCGAGACCGTATAAAAAAGAATACCAACAGCAAAAAGCTCGTGGTGAATTGGCTAACCGCATGGAGCGCCAACGTGCCCGACGTGCGATGGACAAGAATGGCAGAGACGCCGACGGTGACGGCACTGCTGATGCTCGTGAGGGTAAGGACATTGCGCACCGCAAGGCTCTATCCCGAGGCGGGTCAAATGGCAATGGTGTGCGTGTAGAGAGTGCGGCTGTAAACCGTTCATTCAAACGTAACTCATCAGGCGCTTTGGTATCGGAAACCAGCAAGCGTGAAAAAAAGTTGAAAAAATAACTTGACAAATAAAAAATAGGCTCCATAATTCAATTATCAAGAGTTTGTAATCTTGATCGGGCGTAAGGCATGAGTGGCTCGTAGACTTAATTGCATAGTCAAAACCATTGTCAGTTGATCGGCAGTTGCTTATTTAGGTAAGTCTCCACTGCGACAGGGTCAACCGTGCGGGGCGTTCCCCGCACGTAAAGCAGTCTTAATTCAGTCAAGGGGAATGAGTGGAAATCGTGAACAACATAGCTGTGCGTTTTGAATGTCCTACTGACATTGCACAGACAATAAAAAGCTACATTGAACGTAGCGAAGTGCTGGAAGAAAAGAACGGCATCGCTGACGTAGTAGTGCATTGGGGGCTTGATGAGATGCAACGTCTCTCATACCTTACCCCATCCGCTATAAAAGTTCCATCACCTATTGAGCGTGACTACGGTTGGCCGGGTATGTTTCAGCCGTTCGATCATCAAAGAGATACTTCACGGTTCCTGACGCTTAACAAACGCGCTTTCTGTTTTAACGAAGCGGGTACAGGCAAAACATCTGCGGCTATATGGGCGGCTGACTATTTAATGAATCAGGGTATCGTGAAACGAGTGTTAGTCGTTTGCCCCTTGTCCATCATGCAGTCTGCATGGCAAGCTGACCTATTCAAAACAGCAATGCACAGAACATGCGGCATTGCTCACGGCACTACATCAAAGCGCAAAAAGATCATCAATGGACTCTATGACTTTGTCATCATCAACTACGACGGTGTTGGTGTCATGGAGAAAGAAATCATAGGCAAGTTTGATTTAATTATCATTGACGAAGCCAACGCATACAAGACAACGTCTACAAAACGCTGGCGCACACTGGCTAGGATACTGACCAAGGATACGTACCTTTGGATGATGACAGGTACACCCGCATCGCAGTCACCAGAAGATGCGTTTGGGCTTGCCAAGCTTATAAACCCCAACGGAGTGCCACGCTATGCCTCCGCTTGGAAAGACACCGTAATGCGCCAAATAAACAAGTTCAAGTGGGTTCCAAAACCTGACGCACAAGACACGGTATATAAGGCGCTTCAACCCGCAATCAGGTATGAAAAGTCGCAGTGCCTTGATCTTCCAGAAGTTACTTATCAGACACGTATCGTACCGCTCACGCCTCAAGCGATGAAGTATTACCGAGAACTTCTTAAAGAGATGCAGATACAGGCGGCTGGAGAGACGATCAGCACAGTCAATGCCGCCGCTTCACTTAGCCGCTTGCTTCAATTGTCAGGCGGGGCTGTGTACACGGATGATGGCAACGTAGTTGAGTTTGACGTCCAGCCTCGATTGTCAGTCTTGCATGAAGTGCTTGATGAGTCGCCGCATAAAGTGATTGTGTTTGTACCGTACAAACATACGTTGACTCTTGTAAAAGCTTACTTGGAGAAGAGTGGCATCAGTAATGAGATTATTTCTGGAAACGTAACAGCAAACAATCGGTCAGCCATATTCAATTCATTTCAAACCACGGCACACCCCCGAGTATTGCTTATTCAACCGCAAGCCGCATCCCACGGGGTTACCCTAACTGCCGCTGACACAGTAGTATTTTGGTCTCCAGTAATGTCCGTAGAGACATATTTACAGTGTATTGCACGTATTGACCGAGTAGGACAGAAAAACAAAATGACAGTAATTCACCTCCAAGGGTCTGAGGTGGAGCGGCGCATGTACACAATGCTTCAGAACAAAGTAGACATGCACGAACAATTAGTAGACCTGTATCGGGAAGAGATAGAAGAAGGAGAAATCAATGAATGACACAGATGCGTTAGTAGAAACCTATTTGACAATTCGGCGCAAACGTGAGAACCTGAAATCTGAGTACGAATCGCAAGATGAAGAACTCAAAGAAGATATGTCGCGCTTAGAACAAGCGTTGCTCGCAATTTGTAATGAGGCTAATGTCAATGGACTTAAAACAGTACATGGCACTGTCACAAGGACAGTCAAGGAAAGATTTTTTTGCACTGATTGGGATCACTTCAGAAAGTTCGTCGAGGCAGAAGGCTCGATTGATTTACTTGAACGCCGCATCCATCAACGCAATTTCAAAGAATTCATGAACGGACGTGACTCTAAAGGGTTACCCCCCGGCGTGAATGCCCTGCGCGAGTTTGACATAACAGTGCGCAAGGCTAGTTCAACCAGTGATAGTTTAGTTTAAGGAAAAAATAAATCATGAGTAATGATCTCGCATCCATCATGCAGTCGTCCGACCTCGTTGAGCTTGGACTTGATGAAGACACCCTTGCTGTTGCAGGGGGAGCAACAAAAGGTAACAAACGCATTTCGATTGAAGGGCGTGTGTTCCGCAAAATTGTTGGCGGTAAAGAGCAAAGTGTTAACACAGACATTTCTATGAATGTCGTGTTTGTGAAGATGGCGCATGACGCATCACGCACGTACTATAGTCAGACATACAAGAAGGGTGTCAAGATTGCACCTGCCTGCTGGTCTAGCGACTCTAAGACACCTGACGTAGATGTGAAAGAACCACCCGCATCATCCTGCGCTGATTGCCCCAACTCTGTAAAGGGTTCAGGTCAAGGCGGTATGGGCACGTCGTGTCGTTTGTCTTGGCGCACTGCTGTTGTGTTGCCTAATGACCCCGCTGGTGATATCTATCAGTTGGTGTTGCCAGCTACTTCAGCGTTTGGCAAAGAAGAAAATGGTCGTTGGCCTTTCCGTCCCTACATCCAGATGCTTGCTAACAACAATGTGTCTGCTGGGCGCGTTGTGACCAAGATGGAGTTTGATACCAACTCTTCTACACCCAAGTTGCTGTTCTCTCCACAGTCAGCAGTGCCACCCGACGCTCGTGAAATCATTGCACGTCAGAGCAAATCATCTGCCGCTGAGAACGCAGTCAAGTTGACCGTGTTCAAGATGGACGAAACCGCCACTACTGCCGAAGTAGAAGCACCTGCACAGCCAGACACACCCGAACCTACAAAGCGCGAGACAGCGAAAGCCGCTCCCGCCAAGGCAGAGGAAGTCAACGACGTTTTGAAGAAATGGTCTAAGAAGTAATGAGCAGAGGATATAGCCCCGAGTTATTGGACTTGATTGATAACACGCACGTGTATCGGCTAGGAATTGATCTTGCGAAAGCTTGCATCAGTGCCAACCTCCCAGCCGTATACGTAGCGCAAGTGTTTGATGTTACCCGAGCAACCATACACACATGGTTTAGAGGCGGGGCTATACGTCCTAGGAAACGTCCAAGGATTGAAACATTTATTTCTCTTGTAGAGGAGGATTTGAAGAAAGGTGTTCTGCCGTGCAGGAACCTTCGCGATGCAAAAGCATATTTGAGGGATATGGTCGGTCACCCCATCAAGGCTGTTTCTGTTAGCAAAACGAGCTGAATAAGCTATTTCATTTGTTGGCGGGGTGACCCCCCGCCGTTTTTGTCTCTGCGATCATGAATAAACAATTTTTCGAGAAAGTATTGCCAACGCAGGGCAACATTTGTGTAGTAGGTATTAAAGATAAGAGCGTAAAGCCACGGTTTGTTGATGACATTGATAGCGCCATTGAGCAGATGGTAGCTTTTGACAAAGACAACTACAACACATTCTTTGCACTGGGGACATTTGAGGGTTACGAACGTAAGGCGGCAGGTTGTATTTTCATGCGAGCCTTTTTCGTTGACTTAGACTGCGGCGAGGGGAAGCCCTACGCCGAATGGGAAGATGGGTTAATTGCGTTACACAAGTTTGTAGACAGCACTGACTTACCTACACCGATTATTGTCAACTCTGGGCGCGGTATACACGCATACTGGCCTTTTGATGATGAAGTACCTGCCGAGGATTGGAAGCCCTATGCTGAAAAGTTTAAGGCATTCTGTCTTGACAATGGCCTGCAAATTGATGAGACAGTCACAGCAGATTTAGCCCGTGTTCTTAGAGTGCCAGGGTCTCGTAATCTAAAGGGTGAGCCATTACCTGTTGAAGTAATTCAAGATACTGAACCAACTTCGTTTGAGTATTGGACTGAACGATTTGGCGCAATTGAAGCGCCGTTTGATTTGAGGAAGGTTGAGAAGGGTCTTGACCCAGACACCAAGGCTATCTACGAAAAACGTAGTGACAATTTTGAATATGACTTCATGCGTATTGCGCAGATGAGTCTAGAAGGGAATGGTTGTGGACAAATTAAATACATACTCGAAAACGCCGCTAGTTGTCCAGAGCCGATCTGGTACGCTGGAATATCTGTCGCCACTCGGTGTCGTGATGGCAGTACTGCCATACATATCATGTCCGAAGACCACCCAAAATATTCTTGGGAAGAGACTGAACGAAAATCAGCCCAATCCCTTGAAGTCGATTGGTCATTCAGTTGCGACGCCTTTGAGCGAGCCAACGCAGGGGGATGCAAAGGATGCGCCTATGCCGGAAAGTTTGGAAAACGTGGGCCTATCGAGCTTGGCAAAATCCTTAGAACCGCACAACAGCCCACTGACAGAGAGCCTGATGAACAACAAACAGATACGCAGGAATCAATTCGGGTCGAAGCGAATCCCGAAAAAATTCCTTTCTTCCCCGACGCCCTTTACCCCTTCTCTAGAGGGATCAATGGAGGAATCTATTTCCAACCATCTCCCAGAGCAACAAAAAAAGGAATGGTTCAAGACCCCCCAGAAATGATTTCTGCTGTGGACTTCTTCCCAACACAAAGGGTATTTAGTCCACACGATGGGGAGTGTTTGGTGATGCGGGCGGTACTGCCAATAGACCCAACCCGTGAATTTTTACTTCCACTCAAAGATGTTGGGGCAGTGGATAGGCTGAAGTCCGCGCTTTTATTCCAAGGCATAAACTTTGACCAACGCCATGCCCCGATGGTGTCCAGCTACATCACAAAGTGGATGGACTTTTTAATGCAAACACAAAGGGCAAGTATTATGAGAATGCAGCAAGGTTGGACAGAAAACAATGAATCGTTTGTACTAGGGACAACAGAGTACATGGCAGATGGCGAAGAACGCTACTGCCCACCGTCCCCGATGGCAAAGAATGTTGTAAAAAATATCGAAGAGAAAGGTTCATTTGATGAGTGGAAAAAAGCTATTCAAATGTTCAACGACCCCGGATATGAGTATCACGCTTTTGCTGTGCTGTGCGGCTTGGCTTCCCCGTTGATGCAGTTCACCAATGTCAACGGTGCTATCTATTCTTTGTTTGGTGAAGCTGGTAACGGCAAGACTGGCGCATTGAATGGCGCATTGAGTGTATGGGGTAACTGCGAGAACTTGGCGGTCTTTGACGCAACGCAGAACGCTCTTATGCAGAGGATGATTACCTGCAAAAACATTTTGTTTGGTATGGACGAGCAGTCAAACACCGACGGCAAGGTTGTTTCACATGTAGCGTACAACGTCTCATCTGGTGCGCCCAAGCTACGGCTTCAGGCTTCGGTGAATCAAGAACGTGAAATGTCGTTTGTTACAAACTTGTTGGCAGTCATCACAACAAATACGCCACTCAAAGACATTATTGCGCTATACAAAGCAAACACTAACCCAGAGGATGTACGGATTATTGAACCAGAGGTTCCACGCCCATCAGAACCCGGGTACGAATTGAACATGGCGCGGGGTCTACTGATGTTTGAACCATTGAAGTTCAACTACGGGTTTGCTGGCCCAATCTACGTTAAAGACTTGTATCAACAAAAATTGACTGAAGTTAAAAAGCGCATTCGTAACGAGTACCTTGACTACAGCCGCGCCTATACAGACAACGCTGAGTATCGTTTCATTGCCAACGTGCTGGCAGTAACAAGAGTGGCAGGGGAAGACGGCAACCGCCTTGGGTTGTTTAACTTTGATTTAGACCGCATCATTGGTGTAGTTGGTCAAGGCATCATGGACACAATTAATGGCAAGTCTAAGGACAAGACCAGCGCCTACGAAGATATCCTTGGTGACTTTATCAATAAATACATTCAATGCGCATTGGTTATCAAAGATGGGCGCACATCTACTGAGCCAAAACAGGCGCTATACATCCGTGCCGAAGTTGATGAGGGCAAGATCTACATCTCTACATCTGCCATGAAGACATATCTTAAAGATATCAAGCTGGGGGTCAGGGAGTTTGAATCCAACCTGACACGGCGCGGCACTCTCAAGAGCAAGATACGCAAACAGATGGCGTCTGGTTGGAAGGACGCGTTTGGCACAACAAACATCCAAGCCTACGAAATTGAAATGGACATGACTCACCTCTTCCCACTAAATGAAGAAGCTGTCGTCAGCGAGTAAGCCCTACGATGAGCCGGTATGGTTGTTCCCCTATCCAGCCATGCTGGTGGGGGATAGCTTCTTTATACCGACTATGAAGCCTGCATACTTGACGTATGCGGCTGATAATGCGGCAAAGAAAAGCGAAGTGAAGGTAAAAATACATACCGTCACTGAAGACGGTGTACTTGGGATACGTGTTTGGCGAACGTCTTAGGGCTTGACGTCAAGCATATCGAATGCTTCAACCAACCTATGCTTGACCAAGCTTGACATGTCGTTGAGCTGCTTGAGCTGCTCTTTGCGTTCCATGATGGTTAAATCTTTGTTTGCACGAACTTTATTTGCTGCCGCACGGATATTGCGTAGCGTTCCATTTACTTGCATGTTATAGAACTGCACAGCAGGATAGGCAGTAGGGTTGTCCTCCATGAATTTTTCCAACTGTTCTGGGCGGTCTTTAAGTGAATTGATGCGCTGTTCCATCGCTTTGACTTGTTTCTCAATGCTACTGAATTCACGGGCATCAATGTTTGATTTAGACCCAATAAAGCTACTGATAAACACCATGTCGTTCTTAGGATCAAAATCTTTTGCCCCAGCTACAGTCAAGCCTACGTTTGTCGCACTTGAAGCCATCTTTGCCATACCATCAAAATAGTTGTTGGCAAAGAAGTACATAGTGTTTGGACTCCAGTCCACTGCGCCATTCGTTGCATCAAACAATTCTCTGGCGGCTTTCTTATACATCTCTGGAATGTTGTCGCCACCCGTATAGGCATCGCCAAACCGTGACTGACGATTGTTGTATATCTCACGGCCCAGACCATCCAAGTTCATGACATACTCAAAGAACGGACGGAACATGGATGGTGTTACTGAATCCATTGCAAACGCTGGGAAGTTGTCTATCGGGCTGATACGCGATACTGGCAGCGGCATGAACGAGTCGGCTCCCGTAACCAAGATATTTCCAAACGCATCAAGCAAAGACGTCCTGCCAGATGCAATAGACGCTATCTGTGCGCCAGCAGACGCAAATGCGCCAAGACCAAAGCCCCAAGGGATTTGAATAATCAAGTCTGTGCCGGGTATGTGGAATCGCGCATAGCGAGTCCAACGGGCCATGTCATCTGTAACAACCTTGTTACGACCTTGATCGTCCTCTTCCGCCATCATTAGCGCCATGTAATACATGGCTACACCTGTACCAATTAGACCTGTAGCCATGTACGCAGAGTTATTTGCTTCTTGCATCATCTGCTTAACAGCTTTGTCAATCTGTTCTGGGGTACGTCCTTGCGCTACAGCTTCTTCTCTAAAAGCCGCCTCATCAAAACCACCTATACCCGGAGGTAGTAAACGGAAAGCGGGAGCCAAAGCTTCAATAGCCCTGACCGCGCCTGTGGCAGCTGGACGGAAGAACATAAACAGCGCACCAGCACCCTTACCCCAACGACCTACCTGCTCAAAGTTGGCTAGGTTCTTGGCGTACTCAACTGCCTGAGACTTAGCGTCAGCCAGCGCATCGGCATCGTTCTTGAACTTGCCACTTGACTTGTTCTCGGCAAAGAACTGATCTTTCAACATGCGGTATGTCGCCGCACGACTAGACAATTCAAACATGTCGTTATAGATGTCAATGAACTTGTCTACCTGATCTTTCTTTTGCAAGATGCCGCTGCGTCCAATTTCTTTCATCAGCCCATCAAGCGCACCCTTGGCAGCAAGACCTTGCAGGTATGACACCTTGCCACCTAACTGTATATAGTCAAGCAAGTCAGCGTAGTATTGATCTTTGGCAGCAAGCTCTTTTATCTTGTCAAAATTACCGTTTGCATACAAGTTTGAAAACCGTATGGACTTAGCCATACCACCACCGGCTACATCTGATGCAACAGCGGTCAACAACTGCCCTGCTTTAACTGGGCCAAGTTCAGCGCCAAGCGTAAAGGCATTGGTCAGCGCATCGCGCACAAAGTTCATTGGTGCAAACGCTGGGTTATACCGTGTGTGCATCTGCCCGATACCGCTTGTAATCGAGTTAGCAATATCAATTAACGGTTGCGTTGTTCTGTATGAACGGCGAATGGCTTCGCGTTGTTTAGGATCATTGAGTTCAACAATGTCTACTGTTCCGTCGGCGTTGTAATGGAATATCTTGTTATCGCCGCCAATGTCTTTCTTTTCAACATTGTTTAAAAAACGGTCTTCAAACTTAATAGGGTCTTTGCTGACTTTACCAATAAGTATTTTATCTTTGACAGCATTTTTAATTGCCAGAGTTAAGTCTTTACGTCCGGCACGCATAGCAGCAGACGCGCCATCCGCAAGGGATTGGAGTAATGGATTTTCAGACTCCGACTCTCGCCCGCTAAAAGGATTCTGACCTTCTTGCAAGTCGCCACCAATACGGCGTGAGTCAATGTTGAACTCTTCATCAATCTGCCTAAAGCCCGGACGCCCTTTAAACGGCACATAGTTTTGGAAGTCATAGAAGTCAATCACGTTTGACGCAGGTTGAGAGTGGTAGTTAGCCATCTTGTTCAATGTCTGCGTCAGTTGATTGACTTTACGCAAGGCTTCTACCACTGCATTAACTTCTTTTTCTGTCTCAGGTGTTACGCGCTCTTTAAGGATTGCAGCAATTTGGCGTGGCGTACGGTTTGCAATGACGTTGTACATCGCATTGTTTTGGTTAAACATTTCAGGCGTAGTGGGTTTTTTGTTTACCTGTTTTGCGTGAAATGTCTTATCGTCAACAACCTTATCCAACATGGCACGTAGGTCAAGCGCGCGGTCTTTGCGCTTTTCATCCAACTTGCTGATTTGTTCTTGCGTCATATCTTCTGTGACTGCGTAAGACGGTTGCGCTAACTCACGCATCACCGCTTCTCTAAAGCCTTCAGCAGAGTATTCTTTGCCCTCAAACTTAATACGTTTGCTATCGTTCTCAAGCGGCACAGTCTTTATGTACTTGACCCGACGGCGCTCAGGCTCATGCCGCGCTTCCAAAATAATGTGAAGCCGACTTAATGCCTCATTGATTGTTAATCCAGATTTCTTTGCGTATGCTTCTACGGCTGCGTGGGTTTCTTCAGTTGCGTTGCGTAAATACTCGTCATACAGATTGACAGCCATACCAGCAGAACGTGTGATCTGCCCATATACATTGTTTAGATCAGGGCCAATACGTTTAAGTAGACCAAACAATTTTGCACGGTCTTCCGCTACTTTTATTGGGTAGCGTTCGTTTTGGAACATGGTAGCCGCCCAATGCCCGCCCTTTTTGGTAAACAAATTACGCAGGAATGACTTAGCGGTATGTTCTTTTAGCTGAACTTCAGACTCAGCTTGTGCTGCAAGTTGTTCATCTGACAGTGTTGACTCGTCGTATGTCTCCGCCTGTTTTGTTTCAGTAGGCAAGGGAGCCATTTGGATGCCGCCCTTTGAAGCAGACATGACGTATTCAAACGCGCCAAAGGTCTCAATCAGCGCATTGCGTGCTTCAACAGTATTTGGAACGCCAAGTATTTGGGCAACAGCTTTTACAAAATTAGACCATGCGTCTTTGACCTGACCCCACAATGACTCACTGGCAGGGATTTGAATGCGTTGCAATTCTTTTTGAAATGCGCGGTCAGTCACAGCATAGGATACAAACTCGTAAATGTTTTTGTACGCAGCGGGGTATTTTTTACTTAACAGTGGCTGTGTTTTACCCATCAAGTAGTCAAGATGCACTGCGCCGTCTTCTTGTTTTTGAGACAACCTGCCTTGACTTTCTTCAAAACCATGCAACACACGTATGGTCCCAGCGTGCGCAAACTCATGTAGTAATACAGTCTCTGTCTGTCCCTCTTTAGTCACCCGGACCGTGTCGGTCTTAGGGTCGTACTCCGCAGGGCGGTTGTTTGGTAATCCTCTTACGATTTCAACTTTTGTATTTAATTTAAGTTTGTAAAGCGCCTGTGCAATAGCCCTATGTACGGGGTCTTGCGCAGAAGTGCGCAGGTAGTTTAGGAATGCCGTGGCGTTGTTATTGTCTAGTTGTTCTTCAACAAACTTAGGCAGCGGTTTAGTTTTAGGCACGCCTTCAGGCTCGATGCCCTGTTTCTCAGCCAAGTATTCAGACAGTCTTTCAACAGCTATATCGTGTTCAGGTTGGTTATTAGTCGCTAAACCTTCAAAATAAACCTGCTTTTGCTCTGGGGACAGCGCGGTGAACTCAGGCAGGTGTAGACGAGCATCAGGTTCAATACCGTTGTGGTATTCCCGTGTGTCTTCATACATCTGTTGTTCTTCAGGGGTTACCTCTATTGCTGGTTCGGCAGCGGGTTCTTCTTGTCCTTGCGTTTCTGTTTTGACGGCTTCAGGGGTTTTAACGCCAACTTGGTCTCCTTTTGATGCTTGTCTAGCAGCATCGAGTTCGTCAATTTGTTCAACAACAGCATTGAATTTAGCTTCAGCTTCGGCATATTTGGCTTCCAAAGCTTTTACAGCTTCGTATCTTTTGTCTAAGTCAAATTCGCCATTTTCATCAAGGACTAATGGTTTACCATCATCGCCCAAAACATCAGTTGCCCGAGCAACACTATTTAAATCATGTATTTTGTCTGATAGAGCCGAGCTTTCTTCACCCGCTTCATCCATCTGCCTAACAAGCTCATCTCTTTTTTCAAAGTACTCAAGAGTGCTTAATGGTTTTGTTACGGGCGTTTTAAAACTTGGTACGTCTTCAAACTCTTCTACTGGAGCTTGCTGCTCTCCTTCTCCTGGAGCAGGTTGCACAACATCCGGTCTAGCAGGAACCACTCTAAGTCCGTCAGGTTCTGCAAGTCCTTCGGTGGGTACGACTGTATCGGACTGTCTAGCCACTGGAACGCTTGTTCCACCTGCTGTGGTGTCAGTTGGTCTAACATCTGGCGCTCCTTTTTGAGTTGCTTGTAGAGTCTCAATTTGGTATCCAACTCTTCTTTGTTTATTTGTTTTATTAGTTAATGTGGCGGCTTCTGCTCGAGTAATAGTGCCATTTTGTTTCTTTGCTTGAAGTACCTTAATCTCTTCAGCTCGTCTATTAAAGTCTTGTATAAGCAAATCAACTTCTGTAGCTGGCGCACCAGTAGGTGCTGGGACAACGGCAGGGGCTATACCTTCAGGCGCAATCTCAAACCCAGACACGTTACGTTGCGCTGTAGTAGGTGCAAGTTCCGGTTCTGGTCCTAAGTCAGCACCCACAGGCACTTCAACATCTTTCAAACCCTTAGTTTGAATCTTTTGTGCTTCAGCTTCAGGTCCTTTGCCAAGCGCTACGTCTGCAACGCTAGTAATACCAGCCCCGCCAAGACCGCCTTTAAGTCCAGCGTTGATAAACCGTTCAAAATTCTTTGACGTGAAAAACTCTCGGTTCTGGTCAACAAAACTCTCAGCAGCAGCGCTTGATACTTCTTGCAATGCTTCAGTACCACCTTCAGTTACAAAGCCTTTGACTGCACCCGTGCCTGCACGTTTGTACCAAGCCGCACCTAATTCTTCAGGACCAATCCCAGACAGCTTGGCTTTGCGCAGGAGTGCAACAGGAGTAATTGCATCCAGCACAGAGTTAAAGCTACCAAACGCAATTGCCGTACCAAGGTCTTGCTGCCCCGTGGCCTCATAAATGTTTTGGTAAACATCAGGTATGTTCTGCGCTGCAGAGCCAACCAACGCGCCACCTGCTTCGTATTTGAGTGCGGTCTGCCGTGCAGCTTGAATCCCCGCTTGCGTCGCAGCTTGTTTTAATTCTTCACCCGCCAAACCCTTGGCAGCTTGATTCAGTACGGCTTTCTCAGCAGCAGACTGCGCCGCCGCTACCGCGCCGCGCCCCAAGATAGACGCCGTGCCGCCAGTAAACAAACTGGGTATGAGAGAGGGTAGAGCTTCGCCAACTGCTTCTTTGGCATACACCAGCGCATCGCCAATACCTTTGATGTCGGTATACGATGCTATTTCAGCTGGATATTTCTTTGCTATTTCTTCTTGGGTCTTTGCAGCTTCTTGCATCTGCTGCGCGGCGTACTCATCTGCACCAACCACCTTACCTGCCATAGCAGGCAGGATATCCCCAAGCAACATACCGGTTTGCGCTGCGCCACGTTTGACAGATGGAATGAAGCCAGTTTCCGGTTTCTTTACTGGGGCAGGAGGAGCCTCGGGTTCTTGCATCAAATTAAAATAATCTGATGCCAACATTTTTACGGCATCTACTGGCAGGCCATCAGGCCCTTCAAAGTTATAAACCTTCCCGCCGGAACGTACTTTGTAAGTCGCCATGGTTTAGTCCAGATCAATTATGTCGTCATCGTCTTTTGAAGAGGATATCCCAGTCATACCAAATCCAGTTGTCATTGGTAAATATTTTTTCATGGCTTGGTTTACCATACGATCATAGTCTTCTGGCTTCACCACCGTCATACCGGCTTTTATTTTTCCTTCAACGTCTTTTATTGCCATCTTTGCAGCTTCAGTTTTACTTTTTGCTACGTATTGCATAGCACGCAGACCAGAGGTGCCAGACCTAGCAGCAATTTGCTGCCCTTGCAATCCTTCTCTAGCTCTATTTGCGCGGTGTTGTTCGGCGAGTTGAGCTTGTTGTAACCTAATTGTTTCTTGGCTTTGCTGCAACTGACGCATATTTGTGGCGTGCTGCATCGCAGTCGCGGAATCATTCTTACGTGTGGCAATGTTAAATTTACGCATTTCCATTTGCAACTTCATGTCGTTTTCGTCAGCGGCAGCGGCAAGTTTTTGGCTTTCGGCAGCAGACGCAGCAAGTGTTGGGCTAGCGGCAGCGGCGCTTCCAAGTAAACCCGCAAAACCCTTACCCCTGCCAGTCTTAGAAGCTTGAGCCGCCATATTAAAACCAAATTCAGCCAACGCTTTACCAAGCGCTTGATCTTTAATTTGCTTGGATTTACCTGATTGTTTGTCTATTAAATCTTGAAGACCTTTTAGGTCCTCTTTGCTTTCGGCTTGTAATTTGTCGCGCATTTGATTAAATGCGTCCATGAATTCATCTTTAGGCACGCCCTGCTTTTCAGCCATTTCTGTAACGGCTTTATTTATAGCGGGGCTAAGTTTTTTTTGCTTTGGCGCAGGTCTTTCTACCGGCGCGTCTTTCGCGATAAAAGAGGGGGTAGACCGTGCGCCAGCACCTTTTGGTTGGGGGCGGTTAGTCATAGTAGGGGCGGGCGCTCTGCCTGATTCCCGCATAACTCGGTTGTATTCAGAATTAGGATCGTTTTTTCTAGCAGTATCTCCAGTCCAATCTTGAATTAATTCAAAAGGTGATTTTGATTTACCAGCTTGTTGTAACGCTGCTTCAACGCCTAAATCTTCACTAGTTTGTGGCACTAACCCACGGTCAGCAAACGCAACAATACCGCCATTAGCAGCCATCATTGTTTCTTGCTGCTCTTCTGGTATTTGATTAAACGCTGAACCAAGACCACGATTAATAGAAGCTGATTGCGCCTGTATCGCATTTAGTTGAGCAATACGCTCGTCAATTGCATTTGCTGTATCAACATCACGGCGAGCAAGCGCGGCTTGTTTAGCCTGCATTAAAGCTTTTATGCTGTATGTGTCGTCAATTAAAGCTTCTTTGTTGTCTTGGCTTGTTACCGAACCTCGATCTCCAGCATATGTTTTAACTTCGCCGCCTTCTGCAAACTTTGCGCCCATTTGCGATAAACCATACGCACCCATGCCCAAACCAGCGACCTGCCCTAACATGCTAGGTGGGGCGGCTTGTGGATACATAGACTGCGTCGATTGTTGAGCCAACGGCAAACCACGAATCATGTCGGACATAAAGCCCATCTGTTTATACGGGTAGTTCTGTTGATTTAAGAAATCTTGATACTTGTTAGTCAAGTCCTGCTGCACCTGCCCTTGTTGCTGCAAGCCATACTGATTTTGCATTTGGTTAATGCCCATGTTTTGCTGGTACTGCAAGCCACCTAAAGTACCTAAGTTTTGCGCAGACTGATTAGCCATCTGCAAACCTTGAAGTCCCAGACCCGCGCCATATTGTTGTTGCTGAGCGTTTTGCTGGTTCTGCGTGTTGTACTGCTGCATCGCTTGGTTGTAAGCGGTGTTTAAACCCTGCGCTTGAATGTCCCCCTTTTGACGAGCCAAGTTACCTGCGGCCTGTCCGCGCATAAGATAATCACCGCTGCCGCCAAATGCGCCTGAGCGAGCCGCTTGAGCTTGTTGCGATTGCCTTGCAATATCCGCTTGGCGTTGGGCATCCTGTTGCTGCCGAGCCACTACATTATCCATGTAGGGGTTCATCATGGTGTTGCCGGTCACATTACCTTTTGCGTCTTTAATATTAGCAGCGCTAAATGCTTTGTTAAAGTTTGACGGATCAAACGTGTACTGTGTATTTAACGCACCCAAGCCAGCCTGACCCGCCAGAGCAGTTGCATCTTGCAACTGAGGCTGAGACCGCATTAAAGCCATATTCTCGTACGACTGGTTTTGTAACGGGGAGAACTGAGCAAGACGCTCGCCCTGATACTGCATGTACGGATTCATTTTCGTATCGGTCAAAGCCGCAGCCTGACCAAGCAGGGTCTGGGCGTAAGGAGCAATCTCTGGCGCAAAGCGTGGTATTTGATGTTGGTAGACTGTATCCATTGGAGCCGCCGCACCACCACCACCACCACCATCATCCATATCAGGCATACATAGACGGCGTACGCCACCGGAATAACCGTTGTGTTTATTTGGGATCAACATCTAAATGCTCCTTGCGGTATTCATCAAACCGCTCATAAAAAACTGATTTCCACATATCTGGAATTTGCTTTGCCGCTTCTTCCGGGCCAACACATACGTGAATTGCGTATGCAACTATGTTTCCTACAGCGTAGCGAAGAGAGTGGGAAATCTCAATCCCATGCGGATCTTTTTCGCGTTCAAAATGGTTTGCAGCAGCGTACCCAGATACAACAGTCAGCCACATTGGAAGAATCTGATCTTGGATATGGCGATAAAAAGGATTGGCGGGAAAGTAAACAAGGCAAGTTAAAAACGCGTCGTTTATTTGTTTTTCAGTAAGCACCTTGTCTTTATCAACCATGTCATCCCAAGTGTGTAGTGTCGCAACAATGCCGCGATACATATTGAGGGCATCTTGATTTCCCCCAAACCACTCTAGTTTGCCAATCTCTCTCATGCTGGAAGGTATTTCTCAGAGCGGCTATTCTTTGCCACTTTGCCCTTGCCGACAGTCTTGCCACGAGCAGATTGAATCCTGTCCATCATTGCGTACAGCTTGCGTGCGCCAGCTTCGGTTGAGCCGTTACCCAACTCAGAGACAATACGTGCAGGTACAACAAACTCACCGTCGGCTAAACGTGCAGGTTGCTTTTTGCCAATCACCGCAGGGATAGAGTCGGACACGCCGTCACCGGGGCCACGGAGCAATCTGCCGCCGTCTGAGTAGTCGCCAAGGTGAGACATACCGCCACCTGCGTAAGCATCCGCTAAACCACCTGCCGCTTTATTTGTTCCGGTAGCGTTCTTGGGGTAAGGCGAAGAAGCCCCCATACCGCCCCACTGCCCTGTATATACATATGGCTCCGGGGCCACTTCGGCGGCTGCGGCTGGCTGGCCTAATGCGGGGTAACGTTTCTTGGCTTCATCAATGCTGATATTTAAAGCTTTAGAAATTTGTTCGTATGTAACGCCGCTGTCTTTTGCAAAGACTTCACCCGCTGCACTGCGTTTTATAATTTCCCTGTCGGACAAACCATAAACTTTTTCACCAAGTGTGTTGTACGATATAGGAACGTAGTCGGGGTTAGTTTTATATTTTTTAGTAGCGGGGTCAAACAAAACTTGCTTAGAAGCAGTATCTGGAGGTACGCCCAAAACTGATTCGGAGTAAGGCTTCATTAACTCGCCAGTCTTTGTATAGGGCGTAGCCGAATAATCTGCTTTACCTGTCAAGTAGTCATAGGCTTGCTTAGAACCGCCAGTCTGTTTGTTATAAAACTGGTTGAACTCTTCCATTGTTTTTGGAGTCTTAGGTGTGTAACCCAAGCTACCGCCACCATCAGTATAGGCGTTCCTAACTTGCTCCATGCCCGAAAAACCACCGTACGGGCGACCCGGAATATTTGGCGTTACGGTAGTTGAGCCATCCGCATTGCGCGTTATATCGCCGGGATTTGTAGCATTTCCATACGGATTTGTTGTACCGGCAGGGGCGTTAGTTTGAGGCGTAGTAGGCTTTCTAATGCTACTAAAATCAAAACCAGTTGTAGCGCCGGGAGCCCTCAACTGAGAGGCGGCAATTAAGTTTTTGTTGAAGTCAATGTCTGAAGCAGCTAATTCAGCAATAGTTTTACCTGTTTGCCTTAAAACATCTGCTTCGGTGATACCCCGTGCGGTCAAGGAGGCTGTAGCGTCTTTAATCTTCTGAGCAGTTGTAGAAGCCGCATCTTTTTTAGCGTAATCTATGAACTGACCATATAGGTTTTTGGCTTCCGGAGCCGTCTTCATGGCATTGAACGCATCTTTGTACCACATCTGCTCTCTATCAGCCGCAGTAGGCTCACGCCCTAAAGTATTGCGCACCCACTCATCTACAATGTTGGTCTGATCCGTTGATCTATAGCCGGTATAAGGCGTAGTAGCTTCTTCAAAAGTGGCGTTCTTAATCTGGTCGGCAGTAACTATCTCAGTATTTTCGCGGGCGCTCCCCAGAAACTCGTTGTAAACCTTTGAAGCTGGTTCTCCGGCGTTAATCCGACTAACCCAGTACACAAGACCGCCCGGATCTGGATCACGGCCCAGCACATTGCGGTACATATCAGCT
>TARA_R110002126_G_scaffold76701_1_pt1 | contig 17439 bp, 19 predicted proteins | sample TARA_R110002126 | Tara Oceans TARA_R110002126 (sample SAMEA4397536) | marine metagenome | biome: Polar Biome; feature: [DCM] deep chlorophyll maximum layer (ENVO:01000326); material: water (ENVO:00002006), including particulate matter (ENVO:01000060) such as... | depth 30 m
CTTGCTATAATGCAGAAGAAACAATTGCGCAGTCTTTGCTTTCTGTAATTTCACAGTCTTATTCAGACTGGAAAATACTGATAAGAGACGATATGTCAACTGACAAGACAAGAAGTATCATTGATAGCTTTATAAGAGTTTTTGAATTAGAAGAAAAAATAATAGTAGAAACAAATACAGAAAAAAAGTGGGAGGTTAGAAACATTATCGAAATGTTGAAAAACAAAGATCATATAAAATCAAATGATATAATATGTAGACTCGACGGCGATGACTGGTTAACTGATTTAGATGCACTAACAATTCTTGATTATCGTTATGAAACCTTGGGTGTTGATGTAATTTGGACAGCACATAGATGGGGGTACTCAGATAAAAATATTTCTATGGGTATGGATAAAAATGCAAACCCATATAAACACCCATGGGTAAGTTCTCATTTAAAAACATTTAGAAAGTATTTAATTGACAATGTCAAAGAAGAAAATTTTAAAAATGAAGCTGGCGAATACTTTAAAAGAATCGGAGACCAAGCAGTTTACCTTCCCGTGCTTCATGAAGCTAAAGGAAATTGGCATTTTGAACCAAGAGTGATGTATCATTACACAATTGAAATTAACGAAAAAACATTTCAAACAGAAGATGCAAAATTTCAAAAAAATGAAGCAGAGTTTTTAAGAAGTAGAGGATACGTAAATTGAAAGTATTTTTTAATAGAATTTCTAGACACGAACCTTACGGCGGCGGATCACACTTTGTAACTTCAATGTGTGAATTTTTAAAAGAAAAGGGGCATGAAGTTGTTTTTCATCTAGAGGAAGGCGTAGATACAATTTTCATGATAGACCCAAGACCAGGTGACATAGGATATTCAGTCAATCACATTATTGAATACAAAAATAAGCACCCTGAAACTAAGATACTACATAGAATAAATGAATGTGATGCCAGAAAAAATACAAAAGGTCTAGATGAAATATTAATACAGTCTGCTAGATTATCTGATAAAGTTGTTTTCATAAGCCATTGGCTAAAAGATTACTTTGTTGAAAAAGGTTTAAATACTGAAGCCAAAGTCATATACAACGGTTGTAAAACTAATCATTTTTATCCTCTAGAAAACACTAAAACAAAAAAGATAAAAATAGTTACTCATCACTGGTCTGATAACTGGATGAAAGGATTTGACCTGTACAAAGCTATTGATGAGTGGTTATCTGATAATGATGAAAAATTTGAATTTACTTATGTTGGCAGATATTGCAAAGAATACACGCCTAAAAACACAAAAGTCGTAGATCCTCTTTATGGTAAAAAACTAGGAGACGAACTTAGAAAACACGATGTGTACGTGACCGCTTCAAGATTTGAACCTTGTGGTATGCATCACATCGAAGGCGCTGCCTCTGGAATGCCTGTAATTTATCATAAAGATACAGGGGGTATAGTTGAGCTTTGCAAAAACCACGGAGAAGAATACCAAAGCTTTGAAGAATTTTTAGTAAAGCTAGAAATGATAAGCAAAAATATTCAAGTGTACAAAGATAAAATTGATTATGAATTTTTAGATATCGAAAGGTGCTGTAAAGCTTTTTACGAAGAGCTTTTAAGCATGCATAAAAAATGAAAAAAATACACTTTTCAAACGTAAACTTTTCTTCAAACTCTGGGCCTAACACTTTTGCTAATAGGCTCGCACACTCTTTATCAGTAAGAGGATATAAAATAGTCAATCAAAGCGATGAGTATGACATATTTTTGTGTTTTATTGAACCTTCTTCTATGCCTAGAAGGGGATCAAGATTTATACATCGATTAGACGGTATATGGTTTAAACCTAATGAATTTTTAGAAAAAAATAGATCTATAAGATGGTCGTATGATAACGCTGACTATGTAGTGTGGCAATCAGAGTTTGACAAAAGAATGACCTTAAATCACTGGGGTGAACCTAAGATCGGTTCAATTATTCATAACGGTATAGCTTTGAACAAAATTAAAGAACTACACCCAGCGCTTACTAAGATAAAGAATTCAAGTAATAGAATTTTTACATGCTCTGCGTCTTGGCACAGGCAAAAGAGATTAAAGGAAAATATAGAATTTTTTAATAAAAACAAAGAAGAGAATGACACTCTTTTAGTTTTAGGAAAAAATCCAGACCACTTTGTTGACCAGGTAGACGTTATGTACTTAGGGCAACAGCCTCACGAAATATGTCTACAAATATACTCAATATCAGATTGGTTTCTACACCTCGCCTGGCTAGATCACTGTCCTAATGTGGTAGTAGAAGCGCTCTCACAAAATTGTTCTGTTGTGTGCACAGACAGTGGAGGAACTAAAGAAGTCGTAAAAGAAAACGGGATAATAATTCCAGAAAAAACAAAATACAATTTTGAACTGACAGATTATGACAGCCCATACGAATTAGAAGTACCTAAACTTAGTTTGGTTAGTAAAAATGTAAAAAATGACCATTTGAATATAGAATTAGTTACAAGAAGATATGAAGAGGCTTTTAATTGAAAATTTTTACCTTAGCGCCCAGAGAAAACTGGATCTGCGATAGGATTGCCCAAGAATGGTATGAGTATTTCCCTCAAAATTCAGTACATAAGCCAGAGAATGCAGATATTGTATGGCTTCAGGCAGGGTGGTGCTGGAATCATATAGATCAAGAAATTCTCAAAAATAAAAAAGTAATCTGCACAGAACATCACATAGTCCCTTCAAAATTTACTAAGCATAGTCTGTTAGAATTTAAATATCGAGACCAGTTTGTTGACGCTTACCATGTGCCGAATGTTCACACAGAACATATTGTAAAGCAGTTAACCAGCAAGCCTATTGTTGTATTGAACTACTGGTATGATTCTAAAAAATGGTATCCAGGCAATAAACATGAATCTAAACTAGAAATGGGTTTTTCAGAAAGTTCTTTTATTATAGGATCTTTTCAAAGAGACTCAGAAGGTGATACTTCAAAGCCTAAACTAGAAAAAGGCCCTGATCTTTTTTGTGATTATGTAGAAAAGATTAATAACATTAAAGACGTGCATGTACTTTTAGGAGGGTGGAGAAGAAAATATGTAATAGATCGATTAAAGAAAAATAACATACCATACACCATGATGGAGCTTACACCTTTAAAAACTTTAAGAAAAATGTATCTTGCTAGTGACTTGTATGTAGTTGCTTCTAGACAAGAAGGAGGCCCGCAAGCTTTATTAGAAGGACCTGCAACATTGACACCTATAATCACTACTGATATGGGTGTAGCTAGACAGACTATAGCACAAAGCTGTATTATAGACATTAAAAAAGATCTATATTTTCCTAGCGAAGAAGATATTAAATTTAACTATAATAATGTAAAAAAGTATAGAATAGAAAAACATGGAATTAAATATATGAATTATTTCAAAGAGGTATTAGAGAATGTCTAATAGAGCACTGATAACCGGTATTAATGGAATGGATGGCTCACACCTAGCAGACTTTTTATTAAAAAAAGGTTACGAAGTATGGGGTATGGAAAGAAGATCTTCTAGTAAAAATAGAACAAACACATCACACTTAGAAGGCAAAATAAACTTTATAAGCGGTGATATGACAGATCAAAACTCAATAGTTCGGTGTATTAAAGAATCTGACCCGCATGAAGTTTATAATTTAGCTGCTCAATCTTTTGTAGGCGAAAGTTGGAATACTCCTGAATACACCAGTGAAGTAACAGGATTGGGTGTCCTTAGAGTTTTAGAAGCCATCAGAGAGTACAAATGCCCTATTAAATTTTATCAAGCAAGTTCATCAGAAATGTTTGGTAGAATGATAGAAAACCCAGCAAGCGAAAAAACACCTTTTTACCCTCGAAGTCCGTACGGAGTTGCAAAATTGTACGGTCACTGGATCACAAAAAACTATAGAGAATCATACAATATCTATGCATGCTCAGGAATTCTCTTCAATCATGAGTCTGAGAGACGAGGTGTTGAATTTGTCACTAGAAAGATAACTGAGGGTGTCGCTAAAATACATCTAGATTTAAGTGACAGAATAACTTTAGGAAACTTAGATGCAAAAAGAGACTGGGGATACGCGCCGGATTATGTTGAAGCAATGTGGCTAATGCTGCAGCAAGAGACACCTGAAGATTATGTTATAGCTACTGGAAAAACGCACTCAATCAGAGACTTGTTAGATGTAGCATTTAAATATGTTGGAATAGATGAATGGGCACCTTTTGTTAAGCAAGACAGCAGGTTTATAAGGCCAGCTGAAGTTGACGTACTTAGAGGTGACTACACAAAAGCAAAAAACAAGCTAGGTTGGCAGCCCACTGTTCATTTTAGTGAACTAGTTTCCAAAATGGTTTCAAACGACATCGAACAATTATCAAAATTCACTAACAATAGAAAATAATAAAAGAGAGGTTACAATGAAAATAGCAGGAATTTGGAACGGGCACGACTGCTCTTATGCAGTTTTGAAAGATGGTGTTCCAGTAATTCATGACGAATTAGAGCGATTTAAAAGAGAAAAAGAATGCAGCGGTGATGCTTTCGAACTAATGGAAAAGAATTATAAAGGTATTGAAGATATCAAGCATTTTGTTACTTGCTACCCGGTTAGTAAATTTACTAATTGTGAAGATTCGCTCAAAAAGATAAAAAATATAGTTGAAAAAAATAAGGGACAGATATACTGTGTGGCACACCATCAGGCACACGCAGCAAATGCTTTTTATTCAAGCAATCTTAAAGAGTCAATAATTATTACCTTAGATGGGGGAGGCATTGAAAATGAAAATTTTCAAACAGCAGCTACTATCTGGAAAGGAACAGATAATAAAATTGAATGTATACATAAATTTCATATTCATCAGCTCAATATAGGCGGTTTATGGACCAGAGTTACAAGATACGTCTTTAATCTTCAAAATGGTTGGCCGAGAGGTTCACAGGCAGGAAGTGTCATGGCGATGGCAGCTTTTGGGGACCCTAGCAAGTATTTAGAAGATTTTAGAAAGATGTTAACTGTTGATCAGGTGATTGCTTCGCACAAACCTAAAGATCAGCCTTTCGGAGCAAATGTAGGTACAGATCCTGATCATCCTTACTTGCACAAGTATAGAATGATCGCTGATAGATCAGAACAAGAAAAGTTTAATTTAGCTGCAAGTCTTCAGATTGCAACAGAAGAGATCATTAAAAACATAATTAGTCAAGTTTTAGAACAATTTCCATCTAGCAATTTGTGCTTAGCGGGTGGTGTGACTTTAAATTGTGTGGCTGTGGGCAAGATTAAGAAATGGTTTCCTGATATTAAAAACGTTCATGTCACACCTACGCCGCACGATGGGGGTCTACCTATAGGTGCAGCCCAGTTTGTCTGGCACAATGAATTAAACAATCCTAGAATTGACTGGAATGACAATTTCAAAGCTTACTTGGGAAAAACATATACACTAGAAGAAGTTAAAGAAGCAATAAGTAGTTATGATGGTGTTAATGTTGAAGAAGCTGTAAGTGTTGATAAAGTTATAGACCTGTTGACAGACCAAAAAATAATCTCAGTTTTTGGAGGCGGTTCAGAATCAGGAAGAAGAGCGTTAGGTAACAGAAGTATTCTTGCTGACCCTAGATCAGAAAGTATGAAAGACTTAATTAATGAAAAAGTCAAACACAGACAATGGTACAGACCATTTGCACCCTCCATCCTGAGAGAAGAAGTTTCTGAGTGGTTTGAGCGTGACGATGACAGTCCTTACATGAATGTAGTGATGAATTTCAAAGAAGAAAAAAAGTCAAAAGTACCTGCTGTAGTTCACAGAGATGGCACTGCAAGAATACAAACTGTCACTGAAAAAGATAATAAGTGGTATTATTCTTTTTTAAAAAAATGGAAAGATAAGTCTGGTGTTCCCATAGTTTTAAACACTAGTTTCAATGACAGAGAGCCAATTTGCGAAACACCCCAGCACGCAATTAATTGTTTTTTAGGTACAGATATTGACTTTTTGTACTTTTATGACTATAATATACTATTGAATAAGACAGAAGAAAGTGAGGAAGAATAATGAAGATAGCTATATTGATGCATGGTTTAGCTGGAAGCTCAAACAAGTATGGAACAGGTAACCAATTTGACGTGTCTGTTTCACACAAGCATTTTGTAGAAAATGTATTGAATGCTAATCCTAATTGTGAAATAGATGTGTTTATGCATTCTTGGTCAACAGATCACGAAAAGTCTGTTATTAATCTATACAAACCCAAAGACTGCTTATTTGAAGACCAGATTCATTTTGATTTTGAATACATAGTTGGAAATCCTAAACTTCCCATGAACGAAGGTAGCACTACAAATGGTGTCTTTTTTGGAATGGAAAATATAAGATTCCACTCTTTGTTTAGTCGCTGGTATAGTGCTCAAGTTGTTAATGATTTAAAAAACAATTATGCAAAAAACAATAATTTAAATTATGATTTAGTAATGTTGACAAGATATGATTTAGCCTATCTTGAACCTTTTGAATTTGAAAAAATGAACAAAGACAAGATTACAATAATACCACCCATAAGCAATCATGGCATTCATGATCTTTTCTTTGTTTCAAATACCGCTGGCGTGAATAGAATATGCGAAATGTTTCAAGAGCTTGCAAAAATTAAGCATTTTCCTAATTGGAATATTCATAGTCACTACTTGTCAGCGAACTTAATAATATCTTCTTTTGGTATAGACTGTTTAGACTTTTTTGGATCTAAGCGACTTTGGGATATGGGTTTAGAAGGTGCTAAAACTGGGCCATGCCCTCTTGTTAGAGACCACTACGATTTATTTGAAAGAAATACTGAAGATCCGCTAGAGTTGAAATCTATAAGTAAAATGAGAGAAAAAACTATGAATGATAAAGATAGACAGTATAGTATGATTACAAGCAACAATAAATAAATTATTAGGAGCAGTCACACAATGAAAGAAAAGTTACATAAAAAAGTTTTTATTGGTCCAATGACATTAAATGTCGTTAGTGGAGTCAAAAGATTTAATAAAAAAAATAATTTTTTTGGTTTAGTTCCGTCTCGTAGACAAATTGAATGCTTAAGTATGGGCGGTGGCTACGTTAATAGTTGGTCAACTAAAGACTTTAAAGTTTATGCAGAAAACACAGTTGTGCTTAGGGATCATGGTGGACCAGGTCAGGGCAGCATTTTAGACGACGGATTACAGTCTTTGACACGTGATGTCGAATCAGGTATCAATTTTATACACATAGATCCTTGGAAGCTTTGCAAATCAATTGATGAAGCTGTAGTGTCGTCTACTAATCTAATTAATTTTTGTTTAAACTTAAATCCAGACTGCTATTTTGAAGTCGGAACAGAATCATCAATATATCCCTACAACGAAAATGAATTAGAGTTGTTTTTAGATGGACTAGCGAATAAGCTAAAATCTAATTTTAACAATTTAATATATGGTGTAGTTCAATCTGGGACTCAAGTACAAGCATTAGGTAACATAGGCAAGTTTGAATTTAAAAAGTCTAAGCTTATGTGTGATATAGTTCACAAGTTTGGTCTCATGGCAAAAGAACACAATAGTGACTATTTGACAAATGAAGATATAAAAAATAGAATTGATGCAGGCGTAGACAGCTTTAACATAGCACCAGAGTTCGGTGTATTAGAGACAAAAAGCATTTTAAGTTTATTAAGGCATGATGAAAAGTTATTGAAACAATTTAAGTCATTGGCTTACGGGTCAAAGAAGTGGGAAAAGTGGGTCAAACACAAACCATCTGTATTGGAAGCAACAACTATTTGTGGACACTATGTTTTAAGTACAGAAGAGTTCTTAAGAATAAAGAAATCACTTAATAATTCTAGCTTTGATGCACACATCTCTTCAGAAATAGATAAAAAACTTAAAAAAATTTACGAGGCGACAAAATGACTACAAATAAAATTGAATTAAAAGATATTATAACTTGTATCGAAAATCTTAATAGAATACCAGATAAGCATCAATGGAAGACAACAACATCTAAACTGTTTAAGGTAAATCTTCTTCAGTTTCTATCTAATAGAAATAAAATGAAATGGATAGAACTAGGATCAGCACAAGGACACACAACATTGATATTGTCATCTATCGCAGACAATGTTTTATCTGTTGACTTTGACGATGAAAATTGCAAAAAAATCGAAGATCTTGGGATGCACAACGTAACAACTAAGTCTTTCGATTTATACAGCACAGATTTTGAAGACTACATGAAAGAAAATAAATTTGATGCTGCTTTTATAGACGCTATTCATGACGAAGAACATGTCAATATCGATATAAGAAATTGTAAAAATGCAGGAGTTAAATTGTTTGTTTTTGACGATTACGGCGGTTTTCAAGGCGTAAGATCATCAGTTGATAATTTTATAACTAGCTTAAAAAATGATAATATTAAACATCACGTTACGTATGTCGGAATGTACCCAGGAGGAGTATACGAAAATACCCATTATAAAGTTTTGCAAAATTGGGAAGGTATAGTTGTAGAATTAACAAAATAATATGTATTATGATCAAAATAATCGTATTATCATTATAGGAAAGGTACGCTATGATAAGAAAACAGTGTTTTTTGTGCAAAAGTAAAAATTTACAAGAAGTTTGCAAAATTGACAACTTTCCTATTTTTATGGGGTCAACGAATCAAAAAATAGAAGAAGACTTGTATGAAGATTTAACATTTCAAAAGTGTTGTGATTGTGGAAGCGTTCAAACTAAAAATTTAATTCCCTTAAGTGTGCTGTACAAAGATTCGCACAACAATGCTGTAGGGGATACATGGGATTTACACCACAATCAATTTTCAGAATTTGCTTCAAAGTTTGTTTGCGGAAATATTGTTGAAATAGGAGGGTCAAATTTAATTGTAGCAAATAATCTTTCTACCAGAGATCATGTTGAATCAATAACTGTTTATGACAATAATATTCATTATGAAAAGCTAAAGTCAGAAAAAATTAATATAGTTAGTACATTTTTTAAAGCAGATACTATGCCTGACAATACAAACTGTGTTATCCATACACACCTTATAGAACATCTATATAACCCTGTCGAAGAAATAAAAAAGATAGGAGACAAATTAAAGACAAATGACTACATGATATTTTCTGCACCTCGAATAGACAACATGTTGGAATCTTTCTATACAAATGCAATGAATTTTGAACATACTTATTTATTATGTGATAAAAAATTACAATACATTGTTAACAGTGCAGGGTTTAAAATTGTTGAAAAAAGAAATTTTAGTGACTATTGTACTTTCTATGCATGCCAAAAAGTTAAAAATGTTCTAAGTTTTGAGATTGAAAAATACGAAGACGAAAACTTAATAAATAATTTTGTCTCCCATCATAAAAAAGAAGTTGATAAAATATTATGTGAAATAGGCTCAAAAAAAGAAGACACATTTGTTTTTGGAGCTCATATATTTACTCAGTTTTTGTTAAAGTTTGGCTTGAAAGAAGATTTATTTTCATGTGTTTTAGATAATGATAAAAAGAAAATTGGCAACAGGCTGTACGGTACAAACTTAAAAATTAATTCACCAGCTGTGCTTAAAAATCACGATGCCCCACTAGTAGTTCTTAAAGCAGCTCAGTACACAGAAGAAATAAAGCATGATATAATAAAAAACATCAATCCAAATACAAAGTTTATATTATAGCATGAAACATTCAGAAGCTGACACTAGACCAAAAACAATTTTTTGTGATATTGATGGAACGCTAGTTAGACATTCTGCACCCATAAAAACAACTAACCCAAATCTGGAGTTAGAATTATTACCAGGGGTATTGGGAAAATTGCTAGAGTGGGATAAATTAGGCTATAACATCATACTGGTGTCTGGGAGAAGAGAGTCTTCAAGATTAGCTACAGAAAAACAATTAGCTAAATTAGGTATAATTTATGACCAGCTGATATTAGGCATAGGCGGGGGCAAAAGATATATTATCAATGACCGAAAGTCTTATAGTAGAGAAGACTATGCTATAGCAATTAATTTAGACAGAGATCTAGGGATAGGAGAGATAAAGATATGAATCAAGAAAAGACGGAGATTGAAGATCTAAGAATGATTGTCTGGTCACACTCAACATACTCAGATCTTTGGGAAATGTTTTTTGGGCAGTTGGAAGAAAACGCTCCCTTCTTTAGAAAAACACTACTAGTAGAAAAGCAAGTAGATTTTGATTTTAAAAATTGCGATGTCATTGTTAACGATGAGAAGCTACCATGGTGCCAGAGAGTAATCAATTGTTTAGAAAAAATTGATGAAAAATATATTGTCTGGATGTTAGAAGATTTTATACTTTACGATAATGTTGACATTAATGAAATCATTAGGTTAAAGAATCACTTAGAAAACACTGAGTATAGCTTTGTTAGATTAATAAGATCTGGTATCATGAAAGCCGGCAACAAATTAGAAAATAGTCTATATGAGGTTCCAAGAAACAACATCTATCTATACTCTCTCAATGCTGCCATATGGAAAAAAGAAGATTTAATTAAGTTGTTTACATATTACAGACCTGAAAAGCTGTTTGGTAATATTGAGATTGAAGCCAGTGAGAAATGCAGAGAAATAGACATGACCGGTTGCTATGTATACAACAATGAAAAGCTAAGAGGCAGCCTTCATTACGACTCATCAACTTTTCCGCACATTATGTCGGCAATTAAAGGAGGCTGTGTCGGCAAAAGGCCAAGCTGGAATATGTCACAATATAGACATGAACTAAATATTTTATTAAAAAAATACAACATAGACCCGAACATTAGAGGCATTTACTAACATGCAGGAAGTTATTTATGAATAAATTAGAAGTGTGTCAACGACCATGGGGAACATACACAAACATTTTAGATAGTGATTTGTGTAAAGTAAAAATAATAGTAGTCAAACCTCAATGTCAACCAAGCTACCAGTATCATCACAAACGCGCCGAGCATTGGGTTATTGTCCAGGGTGAAGGTTCTGTTACTATAGATGACGTTGTAAAGACAATTAAAATCAATGACAGCATATTTGTAGACGTTAAGCAAAAGCATAGAATCAAAAATACATCTGATATTGAAGATTTAGTTTTTATTGAAGTCCAGACAGGTAGTTATTTTGGAGAAGATGACATTGTTAGAGTAGAGGATGACTTTGGAAGAGTGTAAGGTAGTAATTACGTGTAGTGGTCTCGGGAGTCGTCTCGGAGAGTACACAGAGTATACAAACAAGTCACTTGTAAGAGTGGGAAAAAAAGCAGTAATTAGCCACATTATAGACAGCTACCCAGCATATACAAATTTTGTAATTACGCTTGGGCATTATGGCGATCATGTTAAGCAGTATATTGACATTGCGCATCCAGAATTAAAAGTTGAATTTGTAAATGTAGAAAATTATCATGGCAAAGGATCTTCACTAGGTAGATCGTTGCTTAGTGCAAAGAGCTTCTTGGGGTCCTCATTTATCTTTAATGCGTGTGATACTATTACTGACGGTGTCATTCCAATAGACAGTAAAAACAGCAGAGTTTGGGCTGTTAAAACAAAAAATAATAGTTCAGCATACAGAACAATTCAATGCTCGGGTCTTAGAGTCGGCACCATTTTAGAAAAAGGAGCTTCAGTTTCAGACGTGCCTGTTTATATTGGCAAGTGCTTTATAAAAGATGGAAAATCATTCTGGAAAAATCTTGAAGAAATATTATTAAAAAACAGTAGCACTGAAGTGTCTGATTGTCATGTTATTAATAGCATGCTAAAGAACGACAATAAAGAATTTTACATTCAATACGCATCATTTTGGTACGATATAGGAAACTTAGATGACCTAAAAGAAACAAGATCTATTATGGGCGACGATATAAATGTCTTAGACAAGTATAACGAGTCAATATTTTTTATTAAAAATTATGTCATTAAATTCTTTAGTGACGAACTAGTTTTAAAAAATAGAGTTAAAAGATCCAAAATTTTAAAGGACTGTACACCTTCAATAACAGTTCATTCTAAAAATTTTATGAAATACAAACATGTTGACGGCGATATTTTATGCAACTATACAAATTTAGATAATAAGCTGTTATACAGACTACTTGAATACTCGAACAAACGAATGTGGAAAAAGTCAGAAAATATTCCCGATTCTCAAAAAATAAATGATCTATGTAGAAAGTTTTATATAGAAAAAACTAAAAAGAGGGTTGATATGTTTACGTCATGCAGAAATATTTCTGATGGTATTAACATTATTAACGGAGTAGAGATAAAGTCTGTTGATCATCTTCTTGATGATGCTTGTAATCTAGGTTTATTGTCTGGTAGTATGGGAAACTTTCACGGAGATTTTATTTTAGAGAATATAATATTTGATAATAAAAAATTCATGTTTATTGACTGGCGCCAGGACTTTGCAGGTGAAACTGTATTGGGCGATGTATACTACGACTTGGCAAAGTTAAATCATAACATTAGTTTCAATCACAATATTGTTCGAAATGGTGGGTTTCTATGCAAAATAGAAAATAGTAATTCTATCTCTGTTGACTTAATGTGTTCACATAAATTGTTAGCTGCAAAAAAAGGATTAATAGATTTTTGCAAAGACAATATGTTGTCAATAAAGAAAATAGAGATGTTAACAGGTATTATTTGGATAAACATGGCACCTTTACATGATAAGTCATTGGGCGATTTTTTGTTTTATTTTGGAAAGCTCCAGCTACATAAATCAATTGAAGGATTTTATAGTTGACTTATGCAAATAAAAAAATAAACATGAGTATCAAATGTTCTACAATAAAATATTAAATGGAGAGACCGTGGTCTATGATTGCTTTACTTTCTTTAATGAGTTAGATTTATTAGAGATAAGACTTAACGAACTAGATTCAGTTGTTGATAAGTTTGTAATTGTTGAATGTACAGAAACACATTCTAAAGCAAAAAAACAATTATTTTTTGATAAAAACAAGGATAGATTTAGTAAATTTAGTGACAAAATTATTCATATTATTGTTGATGACGCACCAGACATAGTACAGAATTCATCACAAGAACCAGATCGTTGGATTGTAGAAAAGTTTCAAAGAAACTGCATCGAAAGAGGTTTGACTAGTTGTGCTGATAACGATATTATTCTAGTTTCTGATATTGATGAAATTCCTAGTAGTTTAGCTGTTCGTAAATCAATAGAGCTTTTAGATAAAAATAATGTTTGTACTGTATCATTTAAACAAAGATTTTTTTATTATTTTTTAAACGGCTTATGTTTTAGCGGCAATACGGAGTATCCATGGCTAGGAACAGTCGCATGCTATTTTAAAAACTTTACAGGAGGCGATAACACAAGAATGACTAAAGCTCAAAATGTTAATGTTATTAATGACGCAGGCTGGCATTTTTCCTACTTGGGAGGTATCGAGAAAATTGTGAATAAAATAGAGAGTTTTGCACATTCTGAGTTTGACAATAGTAATATTAAAAACAAAGATAGAATTAAAGATAGAATTGACAAGGGCATTGATATTTTTGATAGGGCTCGCGGCCCAAGACAGGTATACATTGAAATTGATAAATCATTTCCTGAGTACTTAAGAAACAATATTAAAAAGTTTAAACATTTAATAAAAGAGACATCATGACAAAAGTAGGTTTAGTTATAACAAATCATTATTCACAAAAATTAAGACCCTATGGCAGGGACTTATTAGATAATGCGTTAAAAAGTTTTATTAATTACGCAAATTTTGATTATGAGATAATCATCATAGATAATCAATCAGACAATAAACTAAAGTTTGATAGTCACGATAATATTCACTATACATACATAGAAGACCAATTAAAGAATGGATTGACTGGCGCTTGGAATACAGGAATCAAAGAGGCGAGTAAGCTAGGATGCGACATAATCTTAAATTCAAACGATGATTTAATCTTTAATGAGACCATTAATGATTTTGTTGATTATATTAATAAGAATCCGTTTTCTAACATGTCAGTTTTTGGTCCATTGACTAATGGTGTAGGTCCTCCATTTATACCAATACAATATTCAAATAGCCCAGATCCGACAATGACCCGCGAGATATTAAATAAAAATAAATCAGACGGCCTCATTAACGGGTTCTTTTTCGGGTTTACAAATGATTTTTACAAAAGATTTATGTATGATGACGGTGATCTTTTTGCAGAATTTAACAAATTTAATAAATCTTACATTCACAAATATGCTTATGCAGACGGAAAGTGGGGAGGCCAAGAAGGGGAATTCTTTAGATGGTGTGAATTAGATGCAAAAGTATTTGTTGTGGGTGAATGCTGGATAAACCATTTAAAGAAAAAAGACTGGTATAAAACAAGGTGCATTGCAGGCGAGTTCGGGTGGCATCTAACAGAAGGATATCAATAATGAAAAAGGTTTTAATAACAGGAGTTGCAGGACTTCTAGGGTCAAATTTTTCTCGGCACCTTTTAAAAAATGGGTATAGCGTAATTGGAATTGATGACTTATCAGGAGGCTACATCGAGAACATTCCAAATGAATGTACATTTTATAATTTTAATTTGACAAATTCAGAAAAAGTTAACGAAGTATTTGAAAATGAAAAGCCTGATTATGTGTATCACTTTGCTGCATACGCAGCTGAAGGTTTGTCACCTTTTATTAGAAATTTTAATTATACAAATAATTTGTTGGCAAGCGTTAATATTATAAATGCTTGCATAAATAACGATACGAATAAAGTAATTTTTACATCATCTATGGCTGTTTATGGAGAAGGTAGTCCGCCATTTACAGAAGCACAGCTACCTAATCCTGAAGATCCATATGGTATTGCAAAGTATGCTGTTGAATTAGACTTGCAAGTTGCAAAAAAACAATTTGGGTTAAATTACTCAATTGTTCGACCTCACAATGTTATTGGTAAGTATCAAAACATATGGGACAAGTACCGGAATGTGATAGGCATATGGATAAGGCAGTCTATTGCAGGAGAACCGCTTACTATCTTTGGAGATGGATCCCAGACAAGAGCATTTTCAGACATATCATTCTATAATAAACCCTTTGAAAAGCTAATGACACATCACAGTGGAGAGATATTCAACATCGGTGCAGACAAGCCGTACACAATCAATGAAGTCTCCGACATGGTGATTGAAGTTGCAAAAAGTTTTGGGATTGAAGCATCTAAAGTATTTCTTGAAGCCCGAAATGAAGTCCATGTTGCATACTGCAATCATGATAAGGCAAAATCTATGCTAGAATTTAGAGACAGCACAGATCTTTTAAAGTCCATCGAAGGCATGTTTAGCTGGGCCATGAGTCAAAAAAATAGAAATGTCTTTTACACAAACTATGAAGTAACAAAAAATATTTACAATTTTTGGAAAAAATAATTTGTGAATCAGTGTATACTAAAAAAGGAGATTTAATGTATAATCAAAAGTTTAATTGGAATATGTTTACGACTGATAAGTCTGATATGTTCATTAAAAATAAAAATAATCAAAATTATGTAGAATTAGGTCATGGCTACGGCCGTGCTTATGATAAGCATGTTTTCAGCAACAGAGATAAAGTAAAAAAAGTTTTAGAAATAGGTACTAGAAGAGGAAGTATAGAGCTTTGGATGAATTATTTTCCTAACGCTACTATCTACGGTATCGACTTAGTCGACCCAAGAGTAGATCATGAAAAATTTATTTTTGAAAAAGTTGACCAGTCAAATAGAAATCAACTAAGAAGCTTTTTTGAAAAACACGGTCAAAATTTTGATATTATAATTGATGATGGGCTCCACGCAGCTTTCGAACAGCAGGTGAGTTTTGACGAATGTTTCTTAAATTTAAAAAAGGGAGGGTATTTCATCATAGAAGATATGCATTGTCAACGAGAAGAAGAAAAAAATGGACCTCATTATCGACCTACTGTAAATACGAATATGGATACTTATGAAATGATAGACCAACTAATAAAAGAAAAAAATACATCGTGTGATATATTGCTACACAAAGATGAGATTTGTAAAAACATAAGTAAGATAGACATAGAACTTGCAAGAAATTGCAGGTGGATAACAATGTCTAAACCGTCTGAAATATTTTTTATTAATAGAAAATGATTACTAAAAATTTGTTATGCAGGCTCAATAATAAGACCTAATACGAAGATTAGCTTGAACACAGCCGGTTTCGATAGAAGTAACAATTAATGAGTCAATTAAGGGATAAAAAATGAACATAGGAATAGTTGGACAAGGTTTTGTAGGAACAGCAGTCAGAGAAGGGTTAAAAAACTTCTATTCAGTACTTGTCTATGATATAAAAGAAGATACCTGCCCGAAAGATATGTGTCATTCTCTTGATAATGTTGTGCAAGAATGTAAAATTATATTTCAATGTCTTCCTACACCAATGAAAAAGTCAGGAGAGTGCGATTTAAGTATAGTAGAAAAATCTCTTAGAAATGTAGACTTGCTATCAAAGAAGCATGACAAAAGACCTATTGTTGTAGTAAAGTCAACAGTTCCCCCTGGAACATGCGAAAGGCTCAATCAAGAGTTTGAAAACATTAATGTAGTTTTTAGCCCTGAATTTTTAACAGAAGCTAACTCAATAGAAGATTTTAAAAATCAAAATAGGATTATTCTTGGAGGCCTACTCCCGCATACGACTGAGGTCAAGTCAATGTTTAGAAAGCCATTTCCTCAAATACCAATTGTCAAGACGGGTTACAAAACAGCTGAAATGGTAAAATATTTTATTAACAACTTTCTATCGACAAAAGTTATCTTTGCAAATGAAATGTATCAGATATGTAACATGTTAGATATTGATTATGACAAAGTGGCTGAGTATGCGTTATTTGATGAAAGAATCGGACGGAGTCATCTCGCTGTACCAGGGCCTGATGGTGATTTTGGATATGGTGGGCACTGCTTTCCAAAAGATATAGATGCAATGATACACCTAGCTAGATCCATGTCCGGGTCAGCACACTTACTAGAACAGGTAAAGCGCAGCAACAATAATATTAGAAAAAATAGAGATTGGGAAAGCATGATGGGTAGGGCAGTAAGTGATGAAGACTAGTTTAGTTACTGGTGGCTGCGGATTTATTGACTCACCAGATCAATGCTTTGAAGTAAACGCAGTAGATACCCAGAGGGTCCTAGAATGGTCCAGATTGAACGGCATTAAGAACTTTGTATATTCTAGTACGTCTTCACGCTATGATCACCAGAATCAAATTCCGTTTAATCCCAACATGTCTACTGATCTCCAAGATTTAATTTGGAAGATATGATAAGCTCCTATTAATGTAAAAATGTAAAAAATATTATATGA
>TARA_R110002126_G_scaffold6091_1_pt1 | contig 17389 bp, 16 predicted proteins | sample TARA_R110002126 | Tara Oceans TARA_R110002126 (sample SAMEA4397536) | marine metagenome | biome: Polar Biome; feature: [DCM] deep chlorophyll maximum layer (ENVO:01000326); material: water (ENVO:00002006), including particulate matter (ENVO:01000060) such as... | depth 30 m
CAAGTGCTGCGGAGATGCGTTTGTAACCAACCCGCCTTATCAATGGGATGTTTTAGAGCCGATTTTAGAACACTTGTGCAAATTAGCTCCAGCCTGGTTACTGCTACCCGCAGACATGATGCACAATAAACGAATGGCAAAGCACATGAAACATTGTGTAACAATCCAATCTATTGGCAGAGTAAAATGGTTTAATAATAAATCAGGAATGGAGAATTCAGCCTGGTATTTGTTTGATCGACAACACAAAGGCCCAACGCAATTTTGTGGCAGGGTAGACAATCTAGATTAATAAGGTTAATAGTAATTACAGATTACCTCCCCAACTACCCAGCGGCTTACCCCAAGTTTGTCGCTGGGGCTTTTTAAAAAGACAGACATGATTGAATTTGTATTAAACATTATTTTAAGGTTTTTTGGGTAATGCTTCCACCTATGCAAGCGGCTTTTGTACAAGAATATTTAATAGACCGCAATGGCAGGGCTGCCGCTGTTCGGGCTGGGTATAGCCCTAAAACAGCGCAAGAACAAAGTTCTCGATTGTTAAGTATTGTTAAGGTTAAGGAAGCAGTGAACAAAGGTTTTCAAGATCATGCTAAAACGTGTGAAATTACCCGTGAAAGTATTCTAAAAGAGTATCAAAAAGATCAAGAAGAGGCGAGAAAATTAGGTCAATATTCAGTTTCTACTTCTATAAATCACAATATATCGAAGATGTATGGTTTGGATGGGCAAACCCAATTAAATGTTACTGGAAAAATTGAGGCTATTGAAAGAAGATTTATTAGTGTCAACCCTGACGATTAAAACACCAGAAGTTTTTAAACCATTGTTTGAGCCTAACTTGCGTTATATCGGGATTTGGGGGGGGCGTGGAAGTGGAAAGTCTCATCATCTAGCCGAAAGAGCTATAGATGAAATGATTGGCGACCCAAAAACAAGAATAGTTGCAATTCGCGAAGTCCAAAAGAGCTTGCGCGAATCAGCGTACAGACTCCTTTGCGATAAAATTGAAGATTTAGGAGTTGGGAATCAATTTAGGATATTAAATGATAGGATTGAAACATACGCTGGCGGCTCAATTACATTTATGGGTATGCAAGATCACACAGCAGAATCAATAAAAAGTATGGAAAACATTAGAATTGTTTGGTGCGAAGAATCACAAACCCTTTCAAGAAAATCTTTGGAGCTTTTAAGACCAACGATTAGGGCTAAAGGGTCGCAACTTTGGTTTGGTTGGAACCCAAGAAGTGCGAGCGACCCTGTTGATAAGTTGTTTAGGGGAGCAAACACTCCAGATAATTGCGCTGTTGTTCAAGTAAATTATAATGACAATCCGTGGTTTCCAAAAGAATTAGATGCAGAGCGTTTGTTTGATAAAAAGAATTACCCTGATCGTTACCATCATGTGTGGTGCGGTGGCTATGAGCCACAAGCGAAAGGAGCAATTTTTAACATGGCGAACATTCACGAGAACAGAGTTATTGAGCCGCCAACAATGGGCAGGATTTTAGTTTCTGTTGATCCTGCAATAAGCAATACAGAAAATAGTGATGAGCATGGCATTGTTGTTGGCGGTCTTGGAGAAGATCAAAAAGGCTACGTGCTTGATGATGTAAGTTTAAAAGGTTCGCCTCAACAATGGGCAGAACGAGCTATAGCGGCCTTTGATAAGTGGGACGCTGATAGTATTGTTGTAGAAAGAAATCAAGGCGGTGACATGGTGCGCCATACTTTAAAAACAATAAGGCCAAACATTAATATTATTGATGTGGTTGCTACTAGGGGCAAGCACGTTAGAGCGGAGCCTATTAGTGCATTATACGCTATGAATCAAATTAGCCATTACGGTTCTTTTCCAGATTTAGAGGCGCAAATGTGTCGCATGACAGCACAAGGTTTTGAAGGTGACGGAAGTCCTGATCGTGTTGATGCAATGGTTTGGCTGTTTTCAAAATTGTTTCCGTCTATTATTACAAAATCAAAACCAAGAACATCTAACCGACAACCAAGTAGCTGGATGAGTTAAGGTTGTGATTTCATAAATTGTGTGCTAAATAAAATTATCATCAAAGGATTTAAATATGGAATATTCATCTGGCACATCTTCATCAGATACTGACGAAGACATAATTACAAAAGCAAAGAAGAAATTCCAAGACGCTTCTGATGCTTTTGAAGGTAACATGAATCGTTATGAAAATGATATAAAATTTGCGCGATTAGGTGAGCAATGGGAGCCAGAAGATGTGCAAGCTAGACGCATCCAGGGTCGTCCTACGTTAGTTATTAACAAACTTCCTAGCTTTATTAAGCAAGTTGTAAACGATGCAAGACAGAATAAGCCAAGCATTAAAGTTCATCCTGTTGATGATAAGGCAGACCCAGAAACGGCAGAAGTTTTAAACGGTATTATTCGGAATATTGAGCAAATTAGCAAAGCTGATTTAGCTTATGATACTGCGTTAGATAGTGCGGTTAGCGGTGGCTTTGGTTATTTTCGCATTGGGATGAATTACGCAGACGATGATACTTTTGATATGGATATATCGATAGACCGCATAATTAATCCGTTAACGGTTTTCCCAGACCCTAAGTCTCAATGCGCTGACAGCAGTGACTGGAATTGTTGTTTTGTGACCGAAATGGTAGCAAGGGATGATTTTGAGGCAGATTACCCAGACGCACAGGTTATTGATTGGAGTCCAGGCAATTCTGCAAGCAATGACTCAACATGGTTTGAAGCAAACGAAATACGCATAGCCGAATATTGGTTACGTGAAGAAACAAGTAAGACAATTCATTTGTTAGCATCTGGCGATGTTGTTTATGACGAAGTGTACCAAGAACTAAAAGATGAATATGAAGCTCTTGGCAATGACGTAATGGAAACACGAGAAACGCAAAGCCACAAAGTTACGCAATACATTATGAACGGTCAGGAGATATTAGAAACTAATGAATGGCCTGGTCAATATATACCGATTGTCCCTGTGTACGGAGAAGAAGTTTTTTCCGATGGTGAGCGCAATTTTCTTTCATTAATTCATTTTAGCAAAGATGCACAACGGACATATAATTATTGGAGAACAACAACGACTGAATTGTTGGCGTTGCAGAACCGTAGTCCGTTTATTGGCCCAACAGGAGCATTCAATACAGACTTAGACCGCTGGCAAAACGCTAACACTGAAAATATACCATTTTTAGAATATGACGGTGACGTTCCACCACAACGCCAGCCTTTTGCTGCTCCCCCTGCTGGTGCATTACAGGAAGCCATGAACGCTGGTGAAGACATGAAGTCTGTGATGGGTATGCACAACGCAAGCATGGGACAACAATCTAATGAAATTAGCGGTGTTGCGATTGCTAAACGTGTGCGTGAAGGCGACACATCTACTTTTCACTTTATTGATAATATGTCCCGTGCAATTCGTCATGCTGGCGTAATTATAGTTGGTTTAATTCCGCACGTTTATAGCCGTGCTAGGATGGTTAGAGTGTTAGGAGAAGATGGCGTTGCTCAAACGGTTGCGGTTAATCAACCTATAACTAAAGAACAACAGATGTTGCAAGGTGAAGCGATTGAGCAAAAAGAGGCTATGGAAAATATATATGATTTAACTGTTGGAAAATATGACGTAACTGTTAAGGCTGGGCCAAGCTACACAACTCAACGCGAAGAGGCACGAGGTTCAATGCTGGCTTTGTTAAAAGCATTTCCACAGGCCGCTGCTGTTACTGGAGATTTAGTAGCTGAATCTATGGATTGGCCTAATGCAGATGTGTTTGCAAAACGCCTTAAATCAATGTTACCGCCTGGTGTTATTGATGAGAAGACAGACCCTCGCGTTGCTCAGATGACACAACAAATGCAAGGCATGGAGCAAGTTATAAATCAGTTAATGGCAGATCGTGAAGGCAAACAAGCGGAGAACCAAGTTGACCAAGCTAAACTCCAGATCGACAGCCGAAAAGTTGACATTGACCAAATGCGAGCAGAGACCGACAGGATGGAAGCTCAGATTAAAGCAAAAGAAGCGGAAATTAAGGCAGCGTCGACGTTAGCCTCTGAAAACGATGAAACACCAATTATTCTTAAACAAATGGGAATTGAAGCTGACGCACACCAAGCAACATTCCAAGCAGAATACAACCAGCAAAAAATTGATATTGACCGTGAGCATTTAGAATTAGCTCGCCAGAAATTAGAGTTAGAAAGATACAAAGCTGATATGTCTATGATGCAAAAATCACCAGTATCTTCAGAAGGTGCTAGTACAGAAATAGTAATTGACTTGTAATATGGGACGTTTTCCGCTCGTCCGATAAAGAGGTGCAGACGCTTATTGTGAGCGTTACTTTTTTTAATTGCGGAAAAGTAGGAAAACAGTTAACATGGATGATAATTTAGCGGATAGCGTTGTAGAAACGTCCGAATCAGAAGTTGAAGAAGTCTTTGAAGACCAATCTGAAACCGAAGATGACTCTACAGAAGTTGCTGAAGAAGGCAGCGAAGAACCTGATGAAGCTGAAGATGGTGAAGAATCAGAGCAGGAAGATGACCAGCCCGAAGGGGAGTCGGTTCTTGAAACTGTTGATGTTGAGTATGACGGTGAGCAGTATAAACTTCCCCCCAAATTAAAAGACGCTTTTATGCGGGAGCAGGATTATACGGTAAAAACGCAAACTTTAGCGGCTGAAAAACACGATTTTCAACAGTATATGGAAGCAACCCAAGCGAACCAACAAAGTATGGCTAACCTTGCAGCTATAGATCAACAACTGCAAAGTTATCAAGAATACGATTGGAACTCTGCTTTTGATGCTGACATAACATCCGCAACTAAGCTACAACATCAGATGCAACAGTTGCAGAGTCAACGCGAACAATTAGTAGGAACAATCCAGCAAGGTGAGCAACAGCGGAAGGCATTGAGACATGACAATATGGTCAAAGTTGCCCAGCGCACAGACGCTCAACTTAAAAAGGAAATCCCTAATTGGGGCGAAGGGCGCAAGTCTGAGCTTGGTCGTTTTGCAGTAGAGACAATGGGATTCCCAGCGGAGATGGTAGCACAAGCTGTCACTCCACCTGAGATTCTTGCGTTGCACTACGCAGAGATTGGTTATCAGACTGTACAAAAGGTAAAGAACGCTAAGAAGCCAAAAGGTTCTAAAGTGGTAGAAGTTAAGCCATCTAAGAACTTAAAGCCAAAAAAGCAATCTGCACCTAAATCGCTATCAAACGTGTCAGACCCTAACGCCTATCGGGAACTAAGGATGGCGCAGAAACGCAAAAATATGAAAGGCTAGATTATGGCTAACTCTAACTTAACTATCGACATGATTACCAACGAAGCGTTGATGATCTTGCATCAAAAAGCTAATTTCTTGGGAACGATTGATCGTCAATACGATTCATCTTTTGCTAAGAGCGGAGCAAAGATTGGTGATACACTACGTATTCGTTTACCAAATGAATACACTGTTCGTACAGGTGCTGCTTTATCTGTACAAGACAATGTTGAAACAAACACAAGTTTGCAAATTGCAACTCAAAAAGGTGTTGATGTAAACTTTACATCTGAGGAATTAACGCTAGACATCGACTCATTTAGTGAGCGGATTTTACAGCCAGCAATGTCTGTACTAGCTGCTAACATCGAAGCAGATGTTATGTCCATGTATCAAGATGTTGCTAATCAACATTCTAATGTTGGTTCGGCTGCAACTTTTGCTGGTATGGTAACAGGCGGTAAGATTCTAACCGACAACTTAGCTCCATATGACGGACGTTGCTTAAACATGAACACGACTGATAACGTGAACATGGTTGATGCAATCAAGGGTCTAACTAACGCAGAAAGCTCTGTTTCTTCTAACTACAAAGAAGGACGTTTAGGCGGCCCATTCGCTGGTTTCTCTGACATTTATGAGAATACTTTGTGGGAGCGTCATACTTCTGGCAGTGATGACGGGACTGGTGATCATAAAGTAAACGGTGCGGATCAAGTAGGCGCAACAATTACTCATAGCTCAAATGGTAGTGGCACTTTTACAAAAGGTGACATTATTACTTTTGCTGGTTGCAATGCTGTTCATCCAGAAACTAAAGCAGACACAGGTGTTTTAAAGCAATTCACTGTAACTGCTAACATGAGTGCATCTGCAACAACTGTTGGTATAAGCCCAGCAATTAGCATAACAGGCGCACAAGCTAACGCATCTGCTGCACCAACTGCAACAGGCGCAATCACTAAAGTAGGCGGTGCTTCCGCTGTTTATGGTATTTCTATGGCTTACCATAAAAATGCCTTTACCTTTGCAACTGCTGACTTGGTTATGCCCCGTGGCGTAGACATGGCATCACGCAAAGCTATGGATGGGATTTCCATTCGTATTGTTCGTGACTATGACATCAACAACGACAAATTCCCTTGTCGTATCGATGTCCTTTACGGCTACAAAGCCGTTCGTCCACAGTTGGCTTGCCGTATTGCAAACAGCTAGTAATAAAAGGGGTGGGTCAAAAGGCTCACCCCAATTATTTAGGAGATTGTTATGGATACTGTTTACACGAGAACTCACACAGACGGTCGAATAGAAAAACAAATTTATAGTGATAATCCAGGCATTTGTATGCCGCCTTGGTCTATAGACGCAGAAGCAACTAAAAAATTGCCTCCAGCAGACAAGCCAGCTAAGAAAACTAGGACTCGTAAAAAATCAGGTAAATTTGTAGCTGACGATCCAAGCACACCAGATGTGAATGAGGCTTTTGAATAATGGCAATTACAGACTACATAACCCTCAAATCAACATTAGCTGACTATTTGCATCGTTCAGATTTGTCGGATAGTATTCTGTCTAATTTTGTTCAACTTGGCGAAGCTAGAATTAACCGACAATTAAGGCTTTTGCAACAAGAAGAAATAGCTACATTAACTTTAGCGGCTGGCGATAGCACAGTAGCGTTGCCAACTAATTGGCAAGAAACTATTGACGTTGTATATGCTGATAACAAAAGAAGCATCCAGCCTCAAAACATTCGCAATTTAAACTCTCAAAGTTCTTCAGTTGAAGCAAGGGGCAGACCTTTGTTATATGCAATTACAAACGGCACACTGTCTTTTGAAATAGCCGCTGATATACAATATTCTATATTACTAAATTATTTTGAGCGTTGGAATATTGCTGCATCAACCACAAATTGGTTATTAGAAAATGCTCCAGATTCTTATTTATATGCGTCTTTAATTGAAGCTAAAGCGTATATTAAAAAAGTAGAAGACCTATCTGTCTGGGCGCAAGGTTTGCAAACAGCTTTAGACGATTTAAACCAGTTAGACAACAGGTCACGAAGAAACGCAACCTCACGGATTGATAATGCGTTAGCAAATGGCAGAAGATTTGACATAAACATAGGTTATTAAAAATGTTAGAATTTGGTGAATTTCTTCCTGACCAAGCAAAGTACGCTAGCCCTGGGGCAACTAATGCAAAGAATTGTTTGCCTTTAACCAACAGATCGTATGGACCGCTTCCTGCATTAACTAGTGTGGTTGATGCCTTATCAAATCGAGTCCAAGGCGCTGCGTCTTTACAGCAAGCAAGTGGCGCACAATTTACTTTTTGTGGTGACAATCAAAATCTTTTTAAATTAGGTACGACTGCTTTTGCAGAAATATCAAAATCAACCAATGCGTATACAACAGCATTAGATGACCGTTGGAATATACTGCAATACGGAGACAGAGTTGTTGCGCTTAACGGTCACACGGATGCACCACAATCTTATTTAATGGGTACATCAAGCGATTTTGCTGACTTAGCTGGCTCTCCACCTTACGCGAAACATCAAGGCGTCGTAAACAATTTTGTTATGTTTGGAAACATTAAACAAGGTTCAGATGTTGTTCCAAACAGAGTCCATTGGTGTGCAATTAATAACCCTACAGACTGGCCTACAATTGGCAGTGCTGACGCAGCGTCGAAACAATCTGACCGCCAAGACTTGCCTACTGGTTTGACCGTAATGTCAATTACAGGTGCTGTAGGTGGTGCAGACGGTGCGGTGTTTATGCGTGAATCTATATATCGTGTATCTTACGAAGGTGCGCCATTGGTGTTCTCTTTTACAGAGGTAGAACGTGGGCGAGGCACGTTAGCTGGTTCGTCGGTTGTTAATGTTGGACCGTTTGCTTTTTTTCTAGCAGAACAGGGTTTCTTTGTTTTTGATGGGTCACAATCTACAAGTATTGGAAGTCAAAAGGTTGACAAGTTTTTTTTTGATGATTTAGACTTTAACTTTATAGATCGCATTACAGGCGCAGCAGACCCGAAAGCTAAATTAGTTTGGTGGAGTTACACAGGTCAAAACAATCGAAGTGGTGTTCCTAATAAATTAATCATCTATAATTGGGAGACACAGAGATGGTCATACGGAGAAGTAGAAGTTCAGCTTATATTTAATGATACATCTGTTGGTTATAATTTAGACCAACTTAACCCATTTGGTAACTTAGAAACTATAGAGACTAGCTTTGACGATAGATTCTGGGTAGGTGGTTTTGCTTCACTCTCTGCTTTTAGCCAAACGAATAGGTTGTCAACATTTTCAGCCCCGCCAATGGAAGCTATTTTAACTACAACAGAATTTGGTGGCATGGAGTTATTTAAAAAACCAAACGAAAGACTTTATGTAAACGGCATAAGACCACACGTTGATGGCGGTGTTTCTACAGTTTCTTTAAATTATAGAGATACGCCACAAGCTCTTATTTCCACAGATGGCCCAAGCGTTGTCGATTCTAATGGTGTGGCTCACTTCACTAGATCATGCCGTTATGCAAGAGCAACTGTAACTATAGCGGCTGGTGGAACGTGGTCACACGCACAAGGCGTTGATATGGATGTTGCTGAAGACGGTGAAAGTTAATGGCTGAATCTTACGGATTACTCAGACCCCGTAATACTAGTGGAGTTTTGCCTGTTGATGATTATCAACAGATGGCTAATTATGTAGGTCAATTAGAAAATTGGAGACGATCCAAAGGCGCAAAAAAAAGGCAATCAGACGATATTCCAAAATTATTAGCAATGATTGGTGACGCATACAATCAATATCAACCGCCAGAGACTGCATTAGAAATGATGGCGTTGCCAGCAAAAGCTGTTTATGGCTTGGGTCAAGGTGCAGTTACAGCAATAGAAGATTTTGTTAAAGACCCAAGTGATCCTAAAAAATCATTTGACGCTGCGTCTATTGTTGTGGGTGGTGGCGGTCTTTTATCGAGAGCAACTGATTTACCTAAAGGCGCAGTGTTAGGCGCAAACATTTTAAGAAGCTCTAATCGTTCACAACCTGTAGAACTTCTGCCTAGCCAAATAGCTAAGATTCCTCATATTGCAAGAGATATGGGTGTGTCAGAAGATATTGCAGCGGGGCTTATGCGTGAAGGAAAAATATCAGCAGAAGTAAACCCAATTAGCCCAGCAACTAAAAAAGAAGTTGGTTTTCATACTCCATATTCTGGAAGCAGAAAAGTAAAAACAGACAAACTTAATGAATTAATTGGCGGTTATGACAAACAAACTCCAAATTATGGTAAATTAGGAACGTCTGCTATTGAAGATTTTAAAGGTCAGACATTGTTTCCTATGGCCCTTGATCGCACATCTAGGGATTTAATTAAAAAAGTAAATAATATTGATGTTGGTGAATACAATGTACCTGGCGGTTATCGGTATTGGCTAGATTCTCTTAAAGGTGGTGGTGGTGGCATGGCTTCAGGTCATAGTGTTATGTCTAACTATAGGAATATTTCAGATAACCTCAAAGGGAAAGGCGTTGGTGTTGGGGATATTATGTCAGGTCGGGGGAGTGATTATGCAACAGCAGGGACAGACATAGCCAAGCGGATGGGTATGTTTGATAATATGTCAAAAGATACTAGGTCAATGCTTTCATCCGAAGTAAACGCCAAGATTACAGCAGGGAACGCTGCTACAATAAAGTCCGCAAAGGAAAAGGCAAAAAAAGATGGTGTTCCCTATGAGGAACCGAAAATCACAAATCAGGTAAGTGAAGATTTAAATTCCGAATTTATGTCACGTTTAGATTCGGAACCAGCGCTTAGAAAAGCGTTTATGGAAGCCGTTGACTTAGACAGGGTTGCAAAAAATCCAGAGATTATTGACGCCATTACTCTCCGACACGCCATTACAGATGATCGTTTCAGACATTTAACAAGGGGTGAAGGCGACCCACTTTCTGGGATGGATTTTATTAAGTTAAAAGGTGACTTGATGCCATCAAAGAATGCACCATCTCCTAACCCGTCCTATAGCCACCATATGCAGGGTGATTACAAGCCACCGTTGTTAGTGCCAACACCACGAAGTGTTCTATTTCCAGAGTTTACCGCTAAAATGGTGGAGCAGGGGCGGCCAACTAGCGAATGGAACTATATGTTTGACCGCATGAAGCCACGGCAAAAAGTTGACCAGAGAGTTATTGACGAAGTAAACCAATACAAAGACGGTATTTTGAAAGGGTTCTAATGCTTCAGAAAAATTCTTTCATGTTGTCTTTGGCGACATCAACCGCTTCATGGAGCATTTTGCTTCCATCAATTGACAGAAATTCTGTGCCTATTCCTAGTGTCTTCTCATGTTCAACAACTAGTAACACAGATTCTACCAGCTGGTTAAACTCCAGATCAATAAGCCTATGTATTTGTTTCATCGTACTTTCCCTTTGTGAACAAGAAGTATAACACAGGAACCAAAGAATGACAGTAACTAATTTTACAGTACCGCCAACATCATTAGACAACGCACAAAAGCATATACGATTGTTGGCGCAAGCAATACAAGGTTCGTTGCTAGGACGAACGAACAATATTATTGATGCTACTATGACAGCAAACGCAGCGGCTACAACTATAACAGATAGTCGAATAGGCGTTCATACGGTAGCTGTGGCTATCCCTACAACGGCAAATGCGCAAGCTGCTGCTATCTGGCCTTATCGCAACGTATCGGCTCCTGTTAACGGCTCTATGAGCCTTGTCCACACTAATAATAGCCAAACAGATAAAACGTATAAATTAATTTTAATAGGTTAATTATGCTGGATCATATTATCCATTTATTAGCACATTCTAACATTCATAAAGATTGGAATGTTCAGCAAGTTTCAAGATTAATTATACCGCCTGTTAATTTAAATCAAAGCATTGGCATTGTTGAAGATGGTTATTTAAAAGCATGGGCATCATGGGGGTTTCTTTCTGAGAAAAAGAGTGATATGTTTTTAGAAGGTAAATATGAATTACAGCCAGAAGACTGGAGAAGCGGTGACGTTCTAGTCTTTATGGATTTTGTAGCCCCCTTTGGGCATACAAGAAAACTATACAGAATGTGTCGCCAGTTATTCCCAAAATACCCAAAGGCTGAATGGCGCAGACACACAAAAAATAGGCGCATTGGCAATATGGTTGCAGTTAAATGAACCGTTCAAAGAAAAACATACAATACCTTTTAAACACAGGTGCGCCTAATGGCGAACACGTTGCGTATATTAACGACGACGAAGCATCTATCTTAAAATATATGGGTGGCTCTGGTCGCACAGACAATAATCCATATGGCATTCCATCATTTGCAGAGGACGATGGAGATTCAGATGATTCGGGTGGTGGTGAGAACTCAGGTTCATCTGGAGAAGATACTGGCTCCAATGAAAGCAGCTATGGTGGCGATGATGGCGGACAAGGCTATACGGATGAATTTGATAATCTTGCACAAAGTTACATAACAGGAAGACCATCTGGCTCTGTTCCAGCCAATTCTGTAAACCCTACAGGCAGAACAACAGACCAAATTGTTTTTGATGACAATTACAATAGGATGGGTAGCTTTGGCAATTTACATCACGATCTTAATCCACAAGGTACGTATGGCTCTCCATATAGCAGCCAATTAGAGTTAATTAACTCTATTAGAACAGCTAGACCCACAGACCCGAAGTTTGCACAAATTATGCAAAACCTACACAGCCAAAACAAGTATTTTAATAAACTTGCAATTAATCACCGGGCAGACCCAGATATACGAAACGTGTATGAGAAAGAATCACAAAGGTTGGACAGTATAATTAACGCTAATCTTGGTAGGCCAGAAGCTGAAAAAGAAGCAAATGATTTTACTAGCAAAGTTGCTGGAGCTTTTGGATTTAAAGATAGTGTTGAGTATGACCCAAATGCTAACAATGGCATTGGCGGCTATGTAGTTAGCACTAATAATTTTGACCCATTTAGTATGCCAGCGGTAGACCTTGCATTAGTAGGATTAAGCGGTGGAGTTCTTGCTCCATATGTAGCGGGTAAAAATACTGCTGGTAGTGTCCTTGATGGAAATTTAATAGAAGCGGGGTTAAATGCGGCTGGGAGTTTTTTCCCTGGGCAAATAGGGAAAATGGCAGGTGTTGTGGCAACAGGAAATGATCTTTTAGGTTCTATTGATTCAGATTTAGACGCTTTACTAACTAGCAATAATCCTTCAGAGACATTATTAGCTGGAGTTCAAAGCATACCAAGTAGAATAGGTAAAGTTTTAGATGAAACAAAAGATATGTTTTCTGGATCGATGAATGAACCTTCTCTTTTTGGCGGTCAAAGTAACGACCAAATATTTGGCGGTGACAGCAATAATGAAAATGAATATAAGAGTGTTAGCTCAACGCCAACATTTTATCAACCACCATCTCCACCGCCTCCACCGCCCCCATCACCGCCTGTTGCAGAACCAGAATTGCCTTACTATCAAGGGCCATTTGTGAGACAAGAAAATTATTGGGATGGAAACAAATTAGTTATTCCTAAATTGGTAAGGAGAGTATAGAATGTCAAGTGAATACAGGACGCCATCAGCAACATCCGTAACAACCTCAAGTTCGTCGCCTTGGTCGGGGGTTCAACCTTATTTGACTCAAGGATTTGAAGAAGCAAAGAAGCTATTTATGGATGGCGGCCCTAAATCTTATTATCCAAATTCAACTGTTGTGCCAATGTCAGATCAAACAACCACATCTTTAGGTTTGCAAGAAAAAAGAGCAACGGATGGCTCGCCTTTAATTGATTCAGCAAATACAATGATAAATAATACAATTAGTGGCGAATATCTTAAAGACGGAAATCCATATCTTCAAAAAGCTATAACAAACGCAACTCAGCCTGTTATGGACAGATTTAACGAAGACATAATGCCAAAAATACAATCTGGGTTCAGCGATGCTGGTCGGTACGGTTCTGGTCTACAAGCAAGGTCACAAGAACGAGCGGGTCAAATGGCGTTAGATCAAGTTGGCAAAATAGCCAACGACATGGCATATGGCAACTATGCTGACGAAAGAACCAATCAGCTATCAGCAACACAACTAGCGCCTGGGTTAGCAGATCAGGATTATAAAGACATTAATCAATTAGCTGGTGTCGGAGAGGCACATGAGGCCCAGGCAGGAAACGAGTTGCAAGAAGAAATTAATAGATTTCAATACGATCAAAATGCTCCAGGTGATGCTTTGACGCAGTTTATGACATTAATAGGTGGCGGCAGTTATGGTGGTGACACGGTAACATCTGAGCCATTATATAATAACAAAGTAGGTGATGCTTTAGGAATGGCCTCAACCGCAGCAGGCATTGCTGGAACGCTGTTTGGCAAAAACGGCATATTCCCAAGATAGAACAAAGGTAGACAAGATGGCTGAAAAATACCCAGGATTGTTAGTATCTGATGGCGACAAGCAACAGGCTTTGTATCGCAGTCTATTAGATATGGGCGCAAACATGACCCGTGGTTATACAAAAACCCCAACAACTCCTTTTCAGTCAATTGCAGAAGGCGTGGCTGTTGGTGGCAATAGATACCAACAAGAGATTGATAGATCAAAGAAAGCGCAAATTGGCGACATAAATTATCGGATGCAGCAAGCGCAGATGGAAGCTGAAAAGATGAAAATTGAAAAAGCCAAGCGTCAGCAAGCAGAAGCGGCAAGAAAGAAGCTTATTACAGACCGTTTCCGCGCCCAACAGCAATACGGTGGGTTTGAGCCGGGGTCAATGGATGCTGCTAATTATCAAAGCGGCCTATCCCCAGAACAACAAATGTTAAATGAGCTTAACCCAGTTGAGCAGGCTAAGTCTGGTATATCAGCGAAAGCGGCTTTAGCTAAAGAACGGCGTGTAAACACACAACAAGAGAATATGGAGCGGATTAAAGCAGGTAGTAAAGATAACCGGGATGCTATCCAAAAAAGGTATGACAGAGCAAAAGCTGACGGTAGTTTTTCTGGAACATTAGTCGACTATATGACGACAGAGAGCATGGCTAAGTTGGGCATGGTTAGAACACCTAAAGATGGGGGTGGTCAAACTTTCTCCCCAGCTAAAGGTTCACCAGCAGCCATTGAAGCAGACGCATTGACAAAAGCAGCAACCAGCAAAAAAGGCGCGGCCCAGTACGAAGCGAGCCTGATGCTGGACGAAGTAAACCGTTCTTTTGATATACTTGATAAAGCAAAAAATGATCTAACCCCAGTTACAGGAAGGTTAGGACAAGGGTTCTCTTTCATTGGCGGAGAAAGCAAAAAACTTGGTGCGTTACTTGAAACCATCCGAGCAGGCGCTGGTTTCGGGCGACTGCAAGAGATGCGCGACGGTTCTGTGACTGGTGGTGCTTTAGGTGCTATTAACACCCAAGAAATGAAGCTGTTGCAGAATGTTGCGGGTAACTTAGACCAATCCCAGAACGATGAGGAATTAGCTTATAACCTCGCAAGATTCCATAATAAGTTTTTAGATGTTATACACGGCAAAGGTAAAGGCCCTGCGCGGAAAGACCCTGCTGTGGAACGTGCTAAATACATGGACAACAGCAAGGAAGAAGATGACTTGATTAAAAAGTGGACAGACTGATGGCTGAAAGAGAAAGTATATTAAAGGCTCTACGCGCCGCAGATGCGGCAGCGTCGAAGGGCGACCCACAAGCTGCGGCTGACGCAAAGAAGCTTGCATCAATGCTTAAATCATCTGGCGATATGTCGTGGACGGATGTGGGTTCAAAAGCTATTCAAAACATCCCTTCCAGTGCCGCCCAAGCTGGTAAGGATTTAGTGCAGCCTTTTATGCACCCAATAGACACAGCCCAAGCGGTTGGCAATCTCGCATTAGGCGGCATTCAGAAGCTTATCCCCGACAATATTGCCATCATCAATCAGGTCATTGGAGAACAGGATAGCGAAAAACACGCTGATGCTTTTGGTAAGTTTTTCGCTGGCAGATATGGGTCTATAGAAGGCTTTAAAAACACAGTGGCAACAGACCCCGTTGGCGTTCTTGCAGACTTGTCTATGCTGTTTACAGGCGGCGGTTCAGCGTTAGCTAGAGTTCCCGGCAAGGTTGGTTCTATAGCACAAAAAACAGCAAAGCTAGGGAGCATGATTGACCCTGCTGTGTTGGCAGTGAAGGGCGTAGCTAAAGCCCCCGGTATGGCGGCTAGAGGTGTGGCAAACATTATCGGCGGTGCTGGGACACACACAGGCGGTGGGTCGTTAATAGAGGCGGCTAAAGCAGGGTTCCAAGGCGGCGACAGAGCAAAAGCCTTCCGCGCAGGCATTGAAGGCACATCGGATATTCGCCAAGTCGTTGATGACGCTAAGTCAGCAGTATCCCAGTTAAAAATGGAGCGTGGTGCTGCTTATAGAGCTAAGATGACAGAGCTAGGCAAGAACCCCACAGTATTGCCATTCAAAAATATTACGGATGCAGTTTTCGACAGCTTTGAGGTTGGTACATTTAAAGGCCAGCAGTTATCTCCATCGACCGGGGCGCTTCGTAAACAGATTACAGAACATGTGTCAGATTGGAAGAAGTTAGACCCGTCAGAGTTTTGGACAGCCGAAGGGTTAGACGCATTAAAGAAGAAGATTAATAGCATCCCTGTGTCGTTTGAAGATGCGGCTTCGCTTAAAGTTAAACGTGATGTCATGCGCTCTATTAAATCCACGATAGAGAAGGCCGACCCTACATATAAAGATATTATGAAGGACTATTCAAAGGCAAGTTCTGTCCTTGATGACCTAACCAGAGAACTTTCTTTGGGGGATAAAGCAGCGGCTTCAACATCGTATCGTAAACTGACTGCGGCACTTCGGAATAACGTCCAGACGAACTACGGCGAACGCGCTAAAATGGTCGATCTTCTTGAGAGTAAAGGTGCTACTTCCGTTGCCCCAACTGTCGCAGGGGCTTCGCTCAATTCTTTAACTCCAAGAGGGTTAGGCACTATGTTGCCGGGGCTTACAAGTTACGGTGCTATGTCGAATCCTGCACTTCTTGCTGCGCTGCCTTTTATGTCTCCACGGTTGATGGGGGAAGCTGCATACGGCGCTGGGAAGATGGCTGGCATTCTCCCTGTTAAACAAGCTGTAAACGCTGCTAGAGCATCTGGGCAGGCTTTAAACGCAATCCCCGGTATGAGGGCGGTAGCTTCACCAGCGGGTAGATATGGGGCATTCCAAACGGGACGAGCTGCTAATCAACAAGACGATTATCTTTTAAAGACAGGACAATAAAATGGCAACTATTTACGACTGGTCAACTACAGCAGCGGATAATGATGACGCTGGTACGCCTATCAATTGGCAGGAAAATCAGCTCCCGGCCACTGTAAATAATTCTAGTCGTGAACTAATGAAACAAGTAGCCGATTGGCGTAATCTTTTAAGTGGGGCCAAAATATCATCAGGCACTAACACAACAACTTTAACTACAGGGTTGTCGTTAAGTGCATACGCACAGGGTATGCTATTTTCAATAGAGCAAGGGGTTACAAACACAGGTGCAGTAACTATAAATGTTGATAGTCTTGGCGCTAAAGCAATCGTTAAAAACTACAATGTTCCTCTAGTCGCTAATGACCTAATAGCTGGTGGGATTTATATTATTGCTTACGAAGCAACGGTTGGTAATTTTCAGTTGCTGTCGCCAGGCAGTCGTCAACAGGCCACTTTAGTTGGAGCCGAAACTTTAACGAATAAAACTCTAACTTCACCTGTTCTTAACACAGGAGTTAGCGGTTCTGCGTTTTTAGATGAGGACAATCTAGCGTCGGCCAGTTCTACAAAATTAGCCTCTCAACAATCGATAAAAGCCTATGCTGATGCGTTAAAGTCTACATCAGAAACTCTGACTAACAAAACTTTGACTAGCCCTGTTTTAAATACGGGCGTAAGTGGTAGTGCTTTCTTGGATGAAGACAATCTTGCATCAAATAGCTCCAGTAAATTGGCAAGCCAACAATCAATAAAAGCCTA